>Ga0126381_100005482_pt1 | contig 13966 bp, 10 predicted proteins | sample PanSoiMetPlot_28_FD_96465 | JGI IMG/M metagenome (GOLD analysis project Ga0126381, IMG submission 96465) | Tropical forest soil microbial communities from Panama - MetaG Plot_28 | ecosystem: Environmental > Terrestrial > Soil > Tropical forest > Bulk soil | place: Panama | collected 2016-02-17
GGGCGGGTTGGCCTGTAGGGGCCATTATCCCAGCCCCGCGCGCAGACAGTCGTGGATGTGCAAAATTCCCACCGGCTTGCGACTGCCCACCGGCAGAACGAACAGGCGGGTGATCTTGTTGTCGTTCATGAAGGCCAGGGCCTCGGCGGCCAACTGATCGGGCTCGGCGATCTTGGGATTCTTGGTCATCACATGGCGCGCGGACCGGGCGAGGAAATTGTCGCCATCGATATGCCGCGAAAGGTCGCCATCGGTGATGATTCCGGTGAGCGCGCCAGTGCCATCGACGATGCCCACGCAGCCGAAACGTTTCTCGGCCATCACCAGGAGCACTTCGCGCATGCTCGAATCCTCGCGCGCGAGCGGCGTTTCCTCACGCCCATGCATGAGATCCGAGACACGGATCAAAGCCCGGCCCAGCGAGCCGCCAGGATGAAGGTCGCGATATTGGTCGGCGCTGAAGCCCTTGCGCTCCATCAAGGCCACTGCCAGCGCGTCGCCCAGTCCCAGCATCATCGTCGTGGATGTGGTAGGCGCAAGTCCCATGGGGCAGGCTTCCTGGGCGCGCGGCAAGGCGAGCTTCACATCGGCCGCCTGCATCAAGGTGGACTCGGCGTTGCTGGCGATGCCGATCAGCGGAATGCCGAAGCGCTTGGCGTAAGTGATGAGATCGGAAAGTTCCGCGGTTTCGCCTCCCCAGGACAGCATTAACAGCACGTCCTGGCGGGTGATCGCACCCAGATCGCCATGGGAGGCTTCGGCCGGATGGACGAAATAGGCCGGCGTGCCGGTCGACGAAAGTGTAGCGGCGATCTTGCGCGCGATATGGCCGGATTTGCCCATGCCGCTCACCATCACGCGGCCTTGGGCGGCCAGGATGGTATTCAGCGCACGGGTGAACTCGCCATCCAGCGCCTCGCCAAGGCTCGTGAGGGCATCGGACGCATAACGGAGCACTCGCTGCGCGGCGGCAAGATCCGTGACTTGGCTGGCCTCGACAGCCTGAAGCTTGATATTAACCGGCGCCATATAACCCTTTGATCGATATAAACAAAACTAAAAGAAGCGCCCCACCGCTCCGGGTTCCGGGTGCCGTATTCCCCGCGATCCGCAGCCCCGGATGCGAATTTCGTGCCAGATTCTGGCTTATTGGGGGAAGACCCGCAAGTGTGAGGAGCGATTTGTCATAGACAAATGAAATACCCCGAGTGGGCCATTTCGGACGAACTCTGAGAGCTGCACAGGCGGGTGTGACCCGCCGATCAGGCGAGCGGCCAGGAAACTCTGCCTAGAGGCCCAAAGCACGAACCGCGGCGAGCGGCAGCGTCATAGCGGCGCGAACCTGTGGCATCAGGACTGGGATGTGCGTAAATGCATTCCTCATGCTTCGTCCCTCGTCCCTCGTCCCTCGACAAGCTCGGGATGAGGAAGCTCGGGATGAGGAAAGTCAGCACGGGGGGATCGATGGCGCGCGCCGCCATCAATGCGCGAAAATGTCAATCTCTTCCCAACCCGAAAGATCCAGCTCGGCCCGGGTGGGAAGAAAATCGAAGCACGCTTTCGCCAGATGCGTGCGGCCTTCGCGCGCCAGCATCGCGTCCAGCCCCTCCTTCAGTTGATGGAGATAGGCGACGTCGTTGGCGGCATACGCCAACTGCTTCTCGCTCAATTCATCGGCGCCCCAATCCGAGCTTTGCTGCTCCTTCGAAAGGTCTATGTTGAGAAGCTCGCGCACCAGATCCTTCAAGCCATGCCGGTCGGTGTAGGTGCGCACCAGCTTGGACGCGATCTTGGTGCAATAGATGGGCGCGCACGTGACGCCCAGATAGCGGCGGAACATGGCCACATCAAAACGGGCAAAATGAAACAACTTTGAGACGGACGGATCAGCCAGAAGCCGCTTCAGATTGGGCGCGTCATACGCATTCCCCTTGAACTGCACGGCATGGCAAACTCCGTCGCCCGCCGACAATTGCGCCAGGCAGAGCCGGTCGCGGTGGGGATTGAGGCCCAGCGTTTCGGTGTCGACCGCCACCAGCTTGCCCAGGTCGACACGCTCCGGCAGATCGCCACGATGCAAATGGATTTTCATTCAGTCCTCGATTTCGGGCCCAGAATAGGCACCCTCTCCGGCTAACGCCAGAAGCCCTTGATTCGTTATACTAACCCGATGTTCAAGAGAGTGCGCGCACTCTGGCAGGAGAACCGGGCCGGCCTCGCCGGGTCGGTGCTGCTGCATCTTGTCTTCCTTCTGGTGACGCTATGGTGGGGCGTGACCCATCCTGTCCTGCGCCAGCCGCCGCTCAAGGCCATGCTGGTAGATCTGGTGGCGCAGCCCATTGCAGTGCCGGGTCCGCCGGGCGGCAGCCATGCCATTCTGCATGCACCCCTGCCGGCTGCGCCCAAGACCGAAGGGGTACGAGCTAAGGCCACGACACCGCCGCCTGATGAGATGGAGGCAAAGATCGCCCAGATGGCCCAGCTTCGTGCGCCTGACACGGCGCTGCCGGCTCCCGACAATGGCGCGGGCGCGGGCGAAGGCACAGGCGGCGGCTATGCCCTCGCTGATTTCGTGCGGGCACAGATTTTGCGGCGTTGGTGGCCGCAGTTGGACAGCGAGGCCAAGCGTGGAACGCCGGTGGCGATCCGGCTGAAATTGTCGCGCGCGGGCGTGATCTCGGACGTGGAGATCGTGGACCAGACGCGCTTCGACACTGACAAGCTTTTTCGCACCATGGCGCTCGCGGCCCGCGACGCGGCGCTTCTGGCGTCGCCGCTAGCTTTGCCACCGGGCCATTACGACGCGGTAATGGACATAGCGATCACGCTGGACCCACGCGCCGTCCTTAGGTAGGCGAACTTTGGTCGGGGCCAAAGGAGGCCACCAATATGACGTAGAGCGGAACTCCCTGCCGCTCGATGCGTTGTACCGCGATGCGGATACTTGCGGTCATCGGAATTCTCGCAATCTTCGCCTGTGTTGTCGCGATCGCGATCATTATGACCGGGTCGTACCCGGTGGGCGCGGATTCGGGTCACGGCTTCGTAGACACTCTCGCCGCCTACACAAGGGAGCGATCAGTGGACAGAGCCGACTCCGGCCTCTCCGTTCCTCCTTTGGACAATCCGCAGCAAATCTCCATGGGCGCGCATCATTACAAGGAGATGTGCACAGGCTGCCATCTGGCGCCAGGCATGGCGGAGAATGAAATGCGCCCCGGTATGGATCCCCGCCCGCCCAAACTTGCCAACCGCAAGCATCCCGATGCGGCCGAAGATTTTTGGGTCGTCAAGCATGGTATCAAGATGACTGCGATGCCGGCTTGGGGCGCGAGCCATAGCGACGACAAGATCTGGGCTATCGTCGCGTTCCTGCAAAAGCTGCCCGGCATGAGCCCGGAGGAATATGCGCAGCTGACCGCCGGGGACGGGCATGAGGATTAACAGGGGCAGGCCGGCCGAACTCCCCTAGCAGACGTTCCCTATCTGTAGCCTGCCCTGTTCGGATTTCAGGATTTCGAGAAGCTTATATGGACGGTGATCTTGTCGCCGTTCTTCACATCGCCAAGCGCCGACGGCGGGAAGTGCAGTTTAAGCGCATGCCCTCCTGCATCCACGTCCATCATGCCGGTCTGAGAGTCCACATTTGTCACGGTAGCCGCCATGGAATGGGAACCCAGGGTTTTGCCTTGAGCAATGCCCGGCGCGATGGCCGCAGCCACGGTTGCGGCAAGAACAAGTCTGGTGACGCCACTCATAGTATCCTCCAATTCGTGAACCTGCGCTTCCAGAACGAACGGCCAGCCAAATCGGACGCCAATTCAATTGCGCACCGCGGGGAACCATGCTCGTCGAAAAGGAAGTTCCGATTCTTTGCGCGACGGAGCATCCGAACGTGGGCCGGAAGAGAAAGCAACTTATGGCAGACCCCGCGCCACTCTGAACCCCGACAGGCTCGAATAATCATACTCGCCGCCGTCATCCGTGGCGCCGTTGCGCGAGGCCGATCGGATGAAGATCGGCACATTATTCCACGAGCCGCCGCGGATCACATGCTTGGTGCAGTCGCCGCCTTTTTCCCAAGCGCTGCCGTCGGCGGGTGCGTCCACATAATCGGGATGCCAGCAATCCGCCGTCCACTGCCAGGCGTTGCCAAGCATGCCGTAGAGCCCGAACGCGTTGGGGTTGAAGGCGGTCGTGGGCGCCAGCACGCTATTGTCCCAGATGCTGCCGCAGCCATTGCAATTGGCGTTGTTCTTTCCAATCTCGTCGCCCCACCAACGCGCGGTGTTGGTACCGGCGCGGGCGGCGTATTCCCATTCCGCCTCGCTGGGAAGTCGATAGGGCCCGGCACGGTTGGCCAGTGCGGGATGCGCCGCCTTCACTTGGACGTTGAGCCAGTCGATGTATGCCAGTGCGTCCTTGTGATCGAGGCAGACCGCGGGCCAGTCAGGCGGCTCATTCTCGGATGGCGGATAGGCGAGCCTCGGCCGCGTGGGCGCGATCTGCCATCCCAGATTGAGCATCTTGTTGCAGGGCTTGGGCTGATAACCGGTGGCAGCCAGGAAGGCCAGAAACTGTTTGCTGGTGACGTCATACTTCCCCAGCGCGAAGGCTTTAACCGTCACCACATGCTGCGGGCCTTCGGAGTCGAAGCGTCCTGGCTCGGCCTTCGGGCTGCCCATCACGAATTTCCCCGCGGGGATCGCTACCATCGGCGGGCAATTGGGGCATTCGGTGAATTCGTGGCCGCTCGCGGCGGGCGCGTCTTGGGCCGCGGCCGGCAGGAAGGCCACGAACGACAGCATAAGAATCAGGACGGGCGGGCGCATGGGCGTTTTGCGTTGCTTTCGGTTCATCCTGCCCCCTGCTCCAGCATATACTGGGCCTCGGCGTTCCCGACCAGCGGCTGGAGATGAGTTCAATGCCAGATGGGTTGAAAAAAGATGCGCGTTTGCCCGTCCTGGCGGAGCTGGAAAAGAAGATCCTGTGGCTGGCCAGCTGGACCATCCACAATGCCAATCACCTGCGCGACAATGACGACGGGTTGAAGGTTGGTGGGCATCAGGCCTCGTCGGCGTCCCTCGCCACCATCCTGACCGCGCTTTATTTTGCCGTGCTGAAGACTGAGGACCGGGTCGCGGTCAAGCCCCATGCCGGGCCAGCTTTCCACGCCATCCAGTATCTGTTGGGACGGCAGAGCAAGGACAAGCTGATCAAATTTCGCGGCTACAAGGGCGCACAATCCTATCCCTCGCGCACCAAGGACGGCGAAATGGTGGATTTTTCCACCGGTTCGGTGGGGCTGGGCGTGGCCGAGACCCTGTTCGCCAGCCTGGCCCAGGATTATGTGCGCGCGCATGGCTGGGGAGGCGACCGGCCTTTGGGACGCATGGTGGCCTTGATCGGCGACGCCGAAATGGACGAAGGCAATATATTCGAAGCGCTGCTGGAAGGTTGGAAGCAGGGCGTCGAGAATCTGTGGTGGATCATCGACTACAACCGCCAGAGCCTGGATGCGATCGCGCGCGAGGGCCTGTTCGAGCGGCTGGAGGCGCTGTTCAAGGCCTTCGGCTGGAACGTCGTGGTGCTGAAATATGGCGTGCTGCAAGAAGCGGCGTTCGCCGAGCCGGGCGGCGAGCGCCTGCGCGAATGGATCGATCGGTGCCCCAATTCACTTTATTCCTCGCTGCTGTTCCAGGGCGGCCGCGCCTGGCGCAAACGCCTGACGGACGAGTTGGGAGACCAGGGTCCCGTGAGCGCACTTCTGGCGAAACGCAGCGACGAAGAGCTTGCGACGCTGATGGCCAATCTGGGTGGCCACGACATGCCAAGCTTGCTCGAAGCGTTCGAAAGCCGCGCGCAGGATCCGAACCCCACTGTGTTCATCGCTTATACGGTGAAAGGCTTCGGGCTACCCCTGGCTGGGCACAAGGACAATCACGCGGGCCTGATGACCGAAGCGCAGATGGTGTCGTTCCGCGCGACCAATCATGTGCGCGAGGGTCATGAGTGGGACAAGTTTGAAGGACTCGCCCTGCCCGCGTCCGAGATCGAAGCATTCCTGAGCAACGTGCCGTTCACGCAGGGGCCGGGCCGCAAGCTGAATGCGCCCATTCTTCCCATTCCCGAGACCCTGCCCCAGCCCCCTCAAACAAAGACTGAAAGCCTAATGTCCACGCAGCAGGGTTTTGGTCTGATCCTGGCCGAGATCGGACGCAGCGACGCGGCTTTTGCCGACCGCATCGTCACCACTTCGCCCGACGTCACGGTTTCGACCAATCTAGGCGGCTGGGTGAACAGGCGCAAATTATTCGCCCGCGAACACGCCAAGGACTTGTTCCGCACCGAGAAGATACCTTCGACGTATGTGTGGGACTTCGCTCCGCAGGGACAACATATCGAGCTGGGCATCGCAGAGATGAACCTGTTCCTGCTTCTGTCGGCGCTGGGCCTGTCGCATCAATTGTTCGGGACACGGCTTCTGCCCGTGGGGACGCTCTATGATCCCTTCATCGCCCGTGGGCTCGATGCGCTCAATTACGCCTGCTACCAGGACGCGCGTTTCCTGCTGGTGGCGACGCCGTCCGGCATCACGTTATCGGGCGAAGGCGGCGCACACCAATCCATCGGCACGCCCCTGATCGGCATGGCGCAGGATGGTTTGGCCGCTTTTGAGCCCGCCTTCGTGGACGAACTGGCTGTGATGCTGCGCTTCGCTTTCGATTACATGCAGCGCGACGGCGATGCCGAGCCAGACGCACGCAACTGGTTGAGGGATTCCACCGGCGGCTCGGTTTATTTGCGCCTTTCCACGCGCCCCCTGGAACAACCCCGCCGCGCCATGACGCCGGAGTTGGCCCGCGCCATCGTTGACGGCGCCTATTGGCTGCGCGAGCCAGGCCCGAACGCCGAGGCGGTGATTGCCTATACGGGCGCGCTGGCGCCGGAAGCCATCGCGGCAATAGGCCGGCTGGGCGAGGACCGGCGCGATATCGGTCTTCTGGCGGTGACTTCGGCCGACCGGCTGAATGCAGGCTGGACGGCGGCGCAGCGAGCGCGGGAGAACGGCCTGGCCCATGCCTCGAGCCATGTGGAGCGACTCATGAAATCGCTGCCTCGCCATTGCGGCATCGTCACGGTGCTTGACGGCCACCCCGCCACGCTGGGCTGGCTGGGCGCGGTCCTGGGTCATCGCACCCGCTCGCTGGGCGTGGAGCATTTCGGCCAGACGGGATCGCTGGCGGAGCTTTACCGCCATTACGGCATCGACGCGGACGGCATCGTGGCGGCGGTGGAAGCCATCGCTCCCGGCCGCCCCGTGCGGCATATCAGGAGCGTCTAGATGGCCCGGTTTTCTCACCCCGAACTTGTCAAAGGGTGAAGACAAAAACCTGCCGGCGCGCTCCTCATGCTTCGACAAGCTCAGCATGAAGATTTCAGGATATCGCACGTCCCGGCTTTCTTCCCCCGCATGGCGAAGCCGCTGGTGGGGGAAGATGTCCGCCTGCGGGCTTGCCCGCGTTGGCGGACAGATGGGGGCAAAAAGCTAAACGTAATCCTCGGCGAGAGTCTCATCCATCCTGGGCGCGGTCGACATGGCGTTGCAGACGAAGCTCACCACATAAGTGACCACGATGTTGAGCACCAGGGCGATCAGCGCCGCATAGCAAGGAATGGTCATTCCAAACAGATGCAGCTCATAGACCGCGCCTTTGAAGTTCAGCGCCACCGCCATCCAGCTGCCCGCCACCATGCCAACCAGCCAGCCCAGCAGGAGGCCGGTGGAATGAAGCTGCTTGGGCGTGTAGAGCGCCAGCATCACCGACGGCAGGGTCTGGCAGATCCAGATGCCGCCCAGGAGTTGAAGATTGATGGCGTAGGAACTCTGCAGCGCCACCACGAAGAACAAGGCCGCCAGCTTGGTCGCCAACGACATGATCTTGGCCACCTTGGATTCGGTGGCAGGGGTGCAGTCTGGAGCAATGAATTCCTTGAAGATGTTACGGGTGAAAAGGTTGCCGCAGGAGATGGACATGATCGCTGCGGGCACTAACGCGCCCACGCCGATGGCGGCGAAGGCAAGCCCCGCGAACCAGGGCGAGAAGGAATGGAGAAACAGCGCGGGAATAGCGAAATTGTTGCCGAAGATCCGGTAACCCTCGGCATATTCCGGCATGCCCTTCACGCCAACCGCCACCGCCATCACGCCCAGAAGCGCGATCAGGGCCAGTGCGAATGTGAAGCTGGGAAGCAGAAAGGCGTTGCGCTTGAGCACGCTGCGGCTGGACGAAGAGAATACGCCGGTGATCGAGTGCGGATAAAGCCATAGCGCCAGAGCCGAACCCAGTGCCAGCGATGCAAAGGAGAATTGCGGTCCCAGATTGTTCGCCGTCCCGTGGCCCAGAAGCAGCGTGGCCGGGTTAGCGGCAGCGAAGATCTTGCCATAGCCGCCCAGCTGGATGGGAATCACGATCACCGCCGCCAGCACCGCGACATAGACCAGAATGCCCTTGGCCACCGAGATGATGGCAGTGCCGTGCAGCCCGCTGTGATAGGTGTAGACCGCCAGGACCACGAAGGCGACCAAGAGCGGCAAATCGTGGAACGCGCCGATCACGGGAAGATTGACCGTGATGTTGAGGCCGATGCCCGCGAACACGATCTGCATGCCCATCAGCTGCAGCGCGATATAGGGAATGGTGGCGATAATGCCGGTGGCCGCCACCGCCAGCGCCAGTCCGCGGCTGCCGAAGCGGCCGCGCACGAAATCGGCGGCGGTGACATAGCCCTTCTTGTGCGCCACCGACCAAAGGCGGGGCATCACCGCGAACAACACGGGATACATCAGGATGGTGAAGGGCACGGCAAAGAAGCCGGTTGCGCCCGCGCCCGCCACCAGCGCCGGCACCGCCACGAATGTGTAGGCGGTGTAGATGTCGCCGCCCAATAGAAACCAGGCGATCAGGGTTCCGAAGCTGCGTCCGCCCAGGCCCCACTGCCCCAGATCACTGAGGTTCACGGTCTTCATCTTGGTGGCGTAGAAGCCAAGACCGGCGGTGGCGAAGAAAAGGACGAGAAAGACGATCAACGCAACGGGATTGGCGGTCATTTTCTCTTCTTCTCTTCATAGAGATAGACGGGGATGGTGCAGGCGGTGCCCAAGAAGGTCCACACCGTCTGGTACCAGTAGAAGAAGGGAATGCCGAACAATTCCGGCTCAATGCGATTGTAGAACGGCACCCAGAGCAGCGCCACGAAGGGCACCACCAGGAACAGATAGATCGGATGAAAGCCCCGGCGACGCGGCTGATCGTCCATTTCCTTCCCCTTCGACACGGAGACGCCGCCTTCCGGCGGCGTCTTTTTTTCCATTAGTAAACTTTAAAGCGCGCGTGGATCAACCGCGGCGTTCGGTCCAAACTCGTTATTTGGCGTAGCGCACCACATTCTTCTGCCCCACCTGGGCGCTGTACACCACGCCGTGAGGATCGGCCCATATGCCCTCGCCGCCGCTGGTGGCGGTCTTGTCGGGATCGGGCAATGTGTCGGGGATGAACGCGGTGACGATTCCGTCCTTCACGCTGCCGATGCGGATGCCGCGCTTCCAGCCGGGATGATAGCCATAGCCCATCGGTTCGCGGGATTCCGAATCGGTCGAATACATGATGTCGTTGCGGTCGATATAGATGCCGCTGGGCCGCCCGAACTGGGTGAAGATCTGGAGCAGCTTGCCGTCTTGGTCGAATTCCTGGACGCGGTTGTTCCAGCGGTCGCCCACATAGAGATGACCTTCACGGTCCATCGCCAGTGCATGCGCCACTTCGAACTGGCCGCCCTGGATACCGTGCACGCCCCATTGCTTGATGAAGTGCCCCTTGGAGTCGAATTTCATCACCCGCGCATTATGGCCGGGGCCGGCTTCATGGCCGTCCGAGACGAAGATGGTGCCGTCTGGCGCGGTGATCACCGCGTTGGGCTCATTGAAGGTGGTCGAGTCATTGCCGCTCGCGCCAGGCGTGCCCAAGGTCATCAGCACCTTGCCGTTCTCGTCGAACTCGATCACGTCATTGCCCGTTTTCGTGGCCGCGTTGACATGATTATCGGCGACCCAAAGATGATCGTGGCGGTCGATCCACAGATCGTGCGGGAACAGGATCATGCCTGCGCCGAACGATTTGATGTAGTTGCCCTTGGCGTCGAACTCGATCACCGGATTGAGCGGGCTGCCGTCGCAATTGTTGGCGCCGCAACGTTCCGCCACCCAGATATGTCCCTTGCTGTCACCGGCTACGCTGGAGCTCGAGCCGAACTGCCGGCCGTCGGGCAGCTTGAAGAAATGCTCGTCGGCCGTATAGGGGTTGGGTTGGGTGTTGGGCGCATTGCGCGGATCGTTCGCGACGGCCGACAGAACGCCCGAGTCCTTGTTGGCCTGGTCCAGCGCCGTGAGGTCCGACGGCGGGAATTGCGGCGGACGGGCGCGCATGGCGCGCGCAGGCGCGGCGTCGGTGGCAACACCGGGCGTTTCGTTCTGGGCATATTGCACCAGCTTGCCGGCATTTGATTGCTTGCCGGGAGCGACGACACCGATCGCCTTCAGATATTCGCTGCGCTTGTCGAGATCCTTCTGACCCGCGGGATAGCCGTTGATTTTCAGGATAAAGGCCGTGATGTCCGCATATTGGTCGCGCGAGAGTTTGCCAGGCTGGTCCTGGGGCATGGTCGTGCGGATGCGGTCGAACAGATCACCTAGAGTGAGTCCGATCCAGTCGGCGGTGAAATCCGCGCCGGTCAATGCGGGCGCCTCGCCATTGCCCTGGGCCGTCGAGCCATGGCAGGGCGCGCAGTTGGTAGTGAACTGGTCGGCGCCACGCGTGGCCTGGGCCTCAGTATAGACGCCGCTCATCGTGGTCGTGCCCGATTGCGCCCAAACGGTGCCGCCAACAGCGGCCGAAAGGCAAAGAGCAGTCGCCAGCAGCGTGATCTTGTTGCGCATGTGTTTTTGATCCGTCCCTTGGTTATTGCCGGGGAGATTCTCCCCTTTATTTGGACAATATCGTGTCCTGCCCCGGCTTGATACGGCCGGAAGCGCGAGCACAGCATTCAGGCTTAATCCTGTCGCTTGGTCATAACCGCGCAGCCAACACCTGCCCTTTTTGGACCGGTGCCGCGGAAACGCACCTTTTTGCGCACAAATCCGGACAAAGAAAAACCCACCCATCCCGGACGGGATGGGTGGGTGATTTTCCTTCAGGCCGGATCAGAAGTTGAAGCTGATACGGGCGTAGTAGTAGCCGCCGTTCGGGTCGAACGAGGTGCCGAGCGGGTTCTGATAAACCTGACCATTGCCGGCGGTCTGCACTTCGCCGTTGGTCTGGTTGGGACCCTGTTTGCAGCTGCCGCCTTGGGTGATGATCACGCCCGCAGGCAAGGCCGCGCAATTCGGCGCCGCCCCGTAGATATCCGGGCGGATATTGAACAGGTTGTTGCCGCCCAGCGCGAACTGCAGCTGCTCCGTGATGTTGTAGCGCACTTCCAGGTCGGTGATGCCCACATCGGCCTGGTTATACGGGATTTCCTCGCCGCCCGAGTTGGGAGAGGTATAGCCATGGTCGGGGCCATAGTAAGTCTCACGCAACGTGGCGCCCCATTCATCCAGCGTCCAGTCCGCCGTGAGGCCGACCTTGATGTTGGGTGTGCCGTGTTCAAACGCGAACACCGAGAACGGCGTGAAGAAGCTGGCGTTCGGGTTGGAGGCCAACAAAACTGCCGGCGGCGGCGACACACTTCCCACATGGGTGGTGTTGTAGTTGCCCGCGAGCGTCCAGTTCACCAGACCATATTGGGCGAAGTCGGTGGGATAGGAGACGGTCGCATCTACGCCCTGAGTGAGAGTGGAAATGCCGTTCAGGAAGGCGGTGACGCCGGCCTGGCTGGCGGTCGGATCCAGCGTCACGCCTGCCAGCGCAATGGCCGGGAAGACGATGGACGGGGCATTGATCGCACCGCCCGACGCTGTGACCGTCGAAGACGCCGTGATGCGCTTGCCGATGGCGATCGAATAGACATCGACCGTGGCGCTTAGATCCTCCAGCGGATGGGCGACCAGGCCCAGGCTGTAGCTGGTGGAGCTTTCCGGCTTGAGGTTACTGAGGCCCAGGAGGTTGGCGGCCGCCGAGTCAGCCGGCAATTGCAGCGTGGCGGAGGTGGGCGACACGTTGACCGCGGTGTAGAATTCTTCCGCCAGGGTCGGCGCGCGGAAACCGGTCGAGACCGTACCGCGGATCGCCCATTGTGGGGTGAAATCGTAACGCGCCGTGACCTTGCCGATCTGTGTATCGCCGAAGTCGGTGTAATGCTCGGCGCGGCCCGCGATGTCGATCTGCAACTCTTCGATCGGAGCCACCGCGAAGTCCACATAACCGGCATAGTTCTTGCGGCTGTGATTGCCAGAGCCGGAGACCGGGAAGCCGGGGAAGGATTGTGCACCTTCCTTGTAATAGGAAAGCGGATCGCCGGTGCTGATGCCGTAGGTGTCTTCGCGCGCTTCGGCGCCGATCGCCACCGTCAACGGCGATGCCATGCCCACATTGAAGGGATGCGTGGCGTCGATCGTGCCGGTAAACTGGCTGGCGGTGAAGCTGCCGTCGTAGAAATTGGTCGGCGTTGTGTGCGTATCGATGAACAGCGAGCGGTTGCCCGAGTTCCACGTATAGATATTGTCGATGTCCTTGCCGTAGCCGAGATTGGTATCTACCGCCCAGCCCGCGACATTGAACTTCACGCCGGCATTGTACTGATAGTCGTCCTCCTTCAGCACTTCCATTGGGCGAAAGCCGTTGGGATACATGACCAGTTCCGGCATGGTGCCCAGCGTGCCCGCGCCAGTGGCGGTGGGGAGGAGCGCGCCGGTCCGCGCATTGACCAACGTGCTGCTGAAGAGATTGCCCGCATTGCCCGACGAGATCACCGTGCCGGTGACGGGGTTCAAGCCCGCGCCCGGCGTGCCTGGCGCGGCGCTGAATCCTTGGGCGGTAAGGATCGGATAGGCGCCCGTGCAGGATGGCGTTAGGCCGTTGGAGGTGCTGGAGCCGGTAGCGTAGCCGACCTTATTGGTTGCGCTGCAAGGCTGGCTGGAGCCCATGGTGGCGATGATCTGATTCGGCAGACGGTCATTCTCGAACGACTTGCCGAATTTGTGGCCGATGGTGCCGAAGGCATAGAGCGCGAGATTGTCGCTGAAATCATATTCCGAATTCAGTTCCGCGGTGGTGTTCTGGAACTGCGGGTTGCCCTGGATCGCGTTGGCGCGCGGATAACCAGTCACGCCTGGCAGGAACGAATTGGGAATGCCGTTGCCGGACGACAGATTGGCCACGCCGTTGCTGCCCACGCTGGTGACCGTCTGCTGCGCCACCGGCTGGTTCAGATTGTTGACGTAACGCTCGTCGGCGCCGCCATACTGGGTGAAATTCTCGAACTGCTTGTCGACCGTGAAGTTGACGAAGCCCTTGTCGAACAAGGGCAGGCCCATGTTGTACGAAACGTCGTACTTCTCGCCATTGGCCTTGCCGCCGCTGAAATTGCCGCGGTCGTAATAGCCGCCCGCTGTCGCGGAAAACTGGCCGCCCGAAGACTTGTTCTTGAGGATGATGTTGATGACGCCGGCGATGGCGTCGGTGCCGTACTGGGCGGCCGCACCGTCCAAGAGAACTTCGACGTGATCGATGGCGCCCGAGGGAATCAGCGAAAGATCAGCCGCAGAGCTGCCGGCTGCAAAGCCGCCAGAGTCCACATGGAGGTTGCCTGAATAGTGGCGGCGATGGCCGTTCACCAGCACCAGGGTGTCATTCGGAGAAAGGCCGCGCAGCGCTGCGGAGAGCGTCAGGTTCGCGGTGTCGCCGCCGAACTGCTGGGCGGTGAATGAGGGAACTGTCTGGCCCAATTGCTGGCGCAGATCGGTCGA
>Ga0126381_100005483_pt1 | contig 13965 bp, 15 predicted proteins | sample PanSoiMetPlot_28_FD_96465 | JGI IMG/M metagenome (GOLD analysis project Ga0126381, IMG submission 96465) | Tropical forest soil microbial communities from Panama - MetaG Plot_28 | ecosystem: Environmental > Terrestrial > Soil > Tropical forest > Bulk soil | place: Panama | collected 2016-02-17
ACGGGAGTCGGATCTGCGGGGGTAGTCGGAAACGGATTCGCAATAGACTTGGCCATCGGTATCAGGAGCATGGAAATCGAACAAAGGTACGAAAAAGCGACAGATTCATCCGCCGGCCCGCAGCAGCACCGACGTAATCGAACCGCTCTCCAGGATCGCGACACTGGCGCCCAAATCGCTGAAGAGTGAGCGACCAGATTTCAGCACCGGTTCTGCCGCTTAGTCGATCAGAGCTTAAGAAAGAAACCGATGCTAAGGCCTCCAAACTTCGAGCGCATTGTGGCTCAGTTCTGGAACGACTAGTGAAGCTATTTGCGCAACACGGCTTTAGCGACGGGTTAAAGACGTAGAAGGATTAAGAAAAGAGTTAATCGACGGGGTCATCTTTAGCCCCCGGGACATCACGCCAGAAAAGCTGCGCGAAAGCGCAAGTAAATTCGCAGAATCAGCCCCGATTTCTGAACGGCTCTTTGACCCGCAGTATTACGCTACTCTTAACGCCTTCGATCCACTCTCACGGACGGGTTATTTGCAAGAGGAATACTCTTGCTACTTCGCGCCGCGCCGGTACGAGCAGCTGCTTCGCGAGAGCGAGTTGATCGAGGACGTTAGCAAGGTTCTGGAGTGCGAGGCGGCACTGCCACTTACGGCGCTCATCGGACCCAATATCATCATCGGCCGCTCATTTGATTCGGCAGAGGCAGCGATCGCAATGAACTTTGTTCGTGCGACCGGAGTCCAAGGCAGAAAGATCGCTCCTGAAAAGCGTATCTACGCCACGCTGGCGGTTTCTGGAGAGGCGCTGATCAACGCAGAGGAGCTACTGCGCTTCTTGAATCAACTGATCGTGCTCGAAACCCCTCCTGATGGTTTCTATGTTTTGGTGGCAGCTGGCATCGCTGAGGCTCGCGCAGACCTTTTCAATGCCGAGGTGATCGCTGGATGGATGTTCTTGAACCACGTGCTCTCGGTAAACGGCTTTTTGGTGATTAATGGCTTTTCAGACCTCTTGACGCCCTTTCTAGGAGCCGCCGGTGCCGAGGCTGGAGCCACCGGCTGGTGGTCGAACCTAAGGACGTTCTCGCTTGAGCGTTTCAGTCCAGCGACCAGTGGCGGCCGAACGCCGACTGAAAGGTACCTAAGCTGCGCCTTGCTCAATAGGATCACGTATTACGAACTGGATATCTTGCGGCGCCGTGTGCGCAGCGTGCTCAACAGACTTGATACCGACGCCCTTTATGGGTGGGAGGGGTCACAGCCGCCTCGCAACAAGGAAGTTCTGCAAACTTGGGATGCCATCAAGGCGCTGAACCAAGCACTTGTTAGCACACAAGAGGAAGAGTCTCTACATCGTTGTGGCCAGGCTGTAAAAACCGCGCTGGACACTTACGCGTTAATCAGCCTGCAAGCCGTAGCGCTAAATTCCAAGTCCGGCAATTCTCACTTGGAAGATTTGGATGGCGCCCTTCGTTTATTTAAGCGCCTTGCAGAGCTGGATTTTGTTTAAAATCGATTCGATTGCCTTGTTTCGTGCTTGCAGGTTTCTGGCCGTGCCTTGGTGCGGAGTGAAGAATTTTGTGATCACGTCGGTGTCCGGATTAAAACTCCACAATCCGACATCCAGCGATCCGAAAAGTTCCAGACGTTTAGAGGCCCTGTCGGCAACATCACCGGGAAGGACAACGATTGAGCGGTCGCAGAAGTACCGGTATCGGTATGCCTGTACAATACCTTTGCGCCAGTCGCGTAGTTTGAGTTCAAACGCGGTAAGCTGCTGGCGTTGTAGCTTCTGTCGGAGCGCCTCAAGCGACAACACGGGGGCTTGGTTTTGATCAGTGCTCCATGCAAAGGTGATGAGATCCGGGATCCCGTAGCCCTGCAAGGCGAAGTCCCGCCAAGTGATTTGTTTGGTTTGGCAATGCCCAGCGACGAAAGCCCGCTCGAAAGAGCATAGGAAATTGGCTTCGGCCCGCTTTCGCGAAATGCTGGGCGGAAGATTCTTACGGGGGCTCGTACTTCTGAAGCGGACTAGATGATTCGATGTCACGCTCTCAGATTGGGCTTGATGGACCACAGCAGAGCCTAACAAAGCACCGTGATAAGAGCAACGGTCTCTCCCCCGAATTTCTCCTACTGGTCAAACGGAGCTTTGTAGAGTGAAGACCCTTTAGGCGCCTGCATTGATTTTGAACCAGTTACAGTTGACGCACCCCCTCGAACCGCTAAGGGGGGCGAGCGTCGGCTGGGGCCCCTTGCAAACAACTGAGCGCGCCGGGCTGGATCAATGACGCCCATCAAACCTGGACCCTCTCAAATTGGCTCTCGTGAAGACAGAGCTCGAAGGCTGTGTAGATCGCCGGCTGCTCTCCAGGGTTTAACCGGAATCGTGATTCCAAGTAGAAAAACCCAGGCACGTCACAGCGGCCAACGATGTTCCATTCGCGGTAAGAGTGGGGGTGCTCGATCAGGAGGCGAGCCTTATCGTAGGGTTGAGCAACCCGCCGGCCAATCGACGTCTCGTCTGGCTTTGTGAGTTGCTCAAGCTTTGCGCTTTCCTTTTCTCTAGTACGCTTACTCATAGCCCCGTCTCGAGCTCGAGAAATGATTTTGCGAAACATGAGGTCACATGTTTGCACGTCCCGCGGAAAAGCCTCGACCGGACCGTGCCGCTTTGTATCCAAAGTCGAGAATCTCGAGAGTAGGGGAGGGTACGAGCTGTTCATGCATAGAATCAACCGAATCCAACACTTTTGTTTTTTTTTGGGTCAGAAACCCATGCTCATCCCTCGTTCCTGCGTTCGATCGTGTTTTGGCTGCGGCGGCGGAAGGGGATGATGTTGCTCGTGTGCGGGGGCGTTTCGCTGTAGGATTTTGTGGTGCTTCATGGCGGCCTCTTGAATTTCCTTTTCGAGCCGTGCTGGCTGGGCTGAGGAAGGGGAGGGGTATTTTTGGGCGAGTTCTTGTCGGAGGGCTTTCTCATAGTGCCCGATTGCGGTTGTTGGCATCAGCGCGCCGTCAATGAGCTCGACTGCGGACTGGCCTTGACCTGGTCTGACGGCCGCTTCTTTCAAGACCTCGCTGGAATCGGTGTAAAGCCGCACCTCCTGACTGGCTCGAGACAGGCTGACAAGCATCTGCACCGCATTAATCTGGCTGGTCGCGCTAATGGGCAGAAAGCCGAACATCTTGGCCCGCTCGTGGCCTTGAGAAGTTTGCGAAGTGATCGTGTAACCCTGTCGGATGTGAAGTGGCTTGGAGCGTTCCAGTCGGCGTCCGTTTTCGAGTGAGATCCCGGTTTGGTCGATCGCCTTTACCACAAAGAGGTCGCCGTTGGTCAGGTTCGCTTTGCGATTATTTTTGGTGATGAGCAGGCGCTCGCCGACCGCGACCGGCATCGTCTGGGCCCGGTAAACGTTAAAATCCTGGGACAAGTCCAAAGGCAGCTGCCGTTCCTTACCGTCCTTGGCGACATAAACGGCTTGGTCATCGCGCCGCGTGACCTCCCAGTGGTCGCCGCACCGGAAGCCGCCCTTTTGCCGTTGGCGATGGAATTCAATGATCTGGCCAGGCTCGTAGTAAATGGGGTCGCTTTGCTGGGCCCCTGAGAGGTCCACGGTTTCCAACCACGCCACCTCGTGGTCCTGCTCGCCCAGCATTCCCTCTGCTCTCATACTTGCGCGGAGCGTCTCGGCAAAGGCTTTGCCGTCCCGGTGAATAGGGGAGATGACAAGAGGATTTTGGCCTTTCTTAAACTCCTCGATCACATCGGCGACCAGCTGCCCAAGCGAGTCGGTGCGGGAGTTGTTCTCGCGAATGAGCCCTAGGCGCTCGATCTTTTGGAGGGCTGCGTCGTAACGCTGCGCATAGTAATCTTCGATGATTTCCAGCAACTGGGGCGCGTTTTGCTGCCGGTAGATTTTCTCCAGCTTCGCGCATGAGAGCGCTTGGGTGTCGATCGCCATTTTGAAAGGGTGGCCGCGTTGAACGGCGCCGTGCTGACGCGGGTCGCCGCTGAGCACCAGCCGGCTAGCGTTGTCGCGCGCAAAGTTCAGCAGCCAAGTCATGGCCGCGTTATCAAGCAGGCTAGCCTCATCGCACCAGATCACTCGGCCGGCTGCCGCAGCTCGCAGCTCGGATTTGTTTTTGAAGTTGGCGATCGTCGTGGCCTGGACCATCCCGGCTTCTTTGAGCCGGCCCACGGCGCTCGCTGTTGCGGCCAGCATCATCGGTTCCTGGCCGGACAAGGCGCGGATGGCATCGGCTGTTTCGCTGATAACAGTCGTCTTACCGACGCCCGGTTTACCGGCAATGCCGGTCAGAAGGTCTCTTGATCCAAGGACGTGCCGAACCGCGTTAGCCTGGCCGGGATCGCCGGCGATCTTTTGGCTTTGGATCCTCCAGGCGTTGCCCGAGTCGATCGGAGAAAGGGTTCCTTGCCCTGCTTCTATCATCGAAAGGATCTTCTTCTCCTCCCGGTAGACCGCCTGCGTGGTGATTGATCCCAGATCGGCGGGGTTGCGGAGGAAGGCGGCGGATTGCTGGACAAACTTTTCAGCCTCTCGCACCGGGATCACGCCAATGCCCCACTTGAGCAGTTCGGTCATCATCGCCCTTTCCCGAATCGTCGAGTGTTGTTCGAACGCATGATGGACAGCTTGAACTTGAGCCGTCTGGGGATCCAGGAACCCGATCGAGCGCCCCAGCTTGGATGCTTGAGGGGTGATGGCGTTCCACCGGCCTGGGGCTAATTGGCTGCCCCAGTCTGCTTCGAGCGCCGCGCCTTGGAGTTTGGCCTGATTCTTTGCTTCCCGGTATTCGGAGCCGAGCTTCGCCTTTTCGGCCGCATAGGTTTCCTCATAATCGAGCAGTTCTCCGCGTTTAGCCGCCGCCCTGACCCTGGCCTCCGCCTTCTTTTCGAGCTCATCCCGGAGCCGCTTCTCCAAATCCTCAATCTGTTTGGTCCTCTTGCAGAACACCCGGACTTCTTCCTCAGTGAAAACGTCCATCTCAAAATCCTTCCCGGTGCGCCGGAGCCGGTGGCCGGCCGCCATTAACTTCTCGGCCAGCCGAGAATGAAACGCGGCTTGGTAAAACCCTTTGCTAGAGATCACATCACTGAGCTGGGCAGCTTTCCAGCGGTCTTCGACTGTATCGTAGGTCGCGTTCATCAAAAGCGCGTGACAATGCCAGTGGGGATCAACCTTGCCGCTGACCGGCCGGGTCGTGCGATGCACGAAACAAGCCCAGGTCGCGTTGCCGGTGGAACGATCTTCATCTGCTCCATCTACCCGCACCCGGGTCTGAATGACCGACTCCATATCGTCAAGGGTTTCCCGGAGGGCCTGGTGAATCAGCTTTTCGACCTCGGCATCCTTGGTCCGCGCCAGGTACATGCTGACCGACTTGGGGACCGAAAAGGTGAAATCCACGCATACCCGCCGGTTAGAAATCTCTTCTTGGATCGGGACTTTGGTTAGGGTTACCTCGTCCAGCTTCCACACGACTCGAGTCCGAGTCGTGTTGTTCCTGGCAGTGAGCCGTTGACCCGAACCTGGCGCTTGGTTGTTGACGATGGCGACGAAGTCTTCCTTGCTAACCTCTGGCTCCAAGCCCAGGATCTGCGCTCCTTTGCCGTACCAGACGCCTTTCTGGGCCAAGTAATAATCGCTGGTTCCAAGTTCCCGACTGAAGTACGTTACGGCGGCATCGGCCTTCCTGATCTGCGTCGTGGTAATCATGCGCTACAAAGACGCGTAGCAAATCAGGACGGTAGGAGTCGCTAAAATTCGGCTTGGTTCTCCAGGCTTATCCCCTTGCACTATCGTGCAAGGAACTCCCATCCTGCGGAAAAATTGTGACTAGTCTCAGGTCATGTCACAAGATCAAACGGGGAAGCTCGTAAATTAGTGCTTGTTTATTGCGACAAAACCTATATAAACCTGCGTCAAGCTGCGACTAATCTAGGATTTTTCAAGGACATGAGAGCTCGCAAGATCGCGAAAGTGCCTGGCCCGTATCAATCGGTGTTGAATTCGCATCTTGCCGAAATTGCGCGTTTGCGAGACACGCGACCGCAACCAACCCCTTACCGGACAATCGCGAAAATTCTCAAGCAGAAGTACGGGCTGGAGGTTAGCCCCAACAGCATCTGGTCCTTTGTGCGCGCCCGGACGCTGGGCAGGGGACGGAAAATAAAATACAAGATTGATCCGGACTTAGTTCAGCCCCTCGAGCCTGCTCCATCCCCTGGAGGAAGCGTGCCGGCTGTTGGCGGACCAGGGCAAGAAACTGATCAAGAGCTTTTAGCCGTTGAGGCTGCACGCGCTCGCGCTAAGAAGCGCACGCAAAAACAGGAAACCAAGAAATGGAACTTGGGCTATGACCCGAGCAAACCGCTCAAAGATCAAACCTAGGATGGAAAAGACTACCGATAGAAAACAGGCCGATCGCAAACAGATCATATTTACCGAAGGAGCAAAGGGTGGGGGAGGCAAAACAACCCTGTTAAGTTCGCTGGCCGACTTTTTCCTCGCAGAGAAAATCCCGGTCAAACTGGTCGACGCAGACATTGACAATAAAAGTCGGGGAAGCCTGAGTCACCTTTTCAAAGGGACCCCAAAGATCGACATCAGAACCGACCATGGACTGGACCAATTTATCGGCATGGTGCTGGACGATAAGGCCCAAACGGTGCTGGCGGATTTGGGCGCCGGGAGCACCAAAGAAACCTGGGCATGGTTTGAGCAGATGCATGAGTCGGTTAGCGAAGAAGGTGTTCGGTTTCTGGCTATTGGTCTTGTGACCAATGATTCCTCAACGACCTCGGCAATCCTGGATTGGGCTAATGCGTTACAGGACCGGGTGGACTACCTGGTAGTGAAAAATAAGGTCGCCGGCGACGACTTTAGTTACCTGTTTGAGAGCGAACCCGGCCGGCGCTTTCTCCAACTGGCCAAGCCGACGATTATTGAGATGGAACGACGATTGGCCGACATTCAGCAAGAGCTCAATGATCGGGGTTTAAGTCTGCGACAGGCCCTTGAGGCTCCTGCTGAAATCGCCGGGCCGGTGCTGTCCAAAAGCTACAATCGGATGCGGATCAAGGGCTACGTGAACCGCATCGAGAGACAATTTTCTCAAGTAATCGACGTCCTCTTGCCTCCCTATGCAGTCTTTGCCGGCAAATAGCGGCTCGGCTCAGCCGAACGGCGAAAGCGACCTGGAAGCGATCCTCGCAAGAATCGCGCCCGAACGCCGGGCTGACTTTCTGAGGTGGCGTGAACGGATTAACCGCCATGGTGACAATGACGAGTTGCTCGCCCTGGTTGGTTATCTGGATACCTCGGTAGTGCTGATGGATCTTTTGACCAGAGAGGCGCAGCCTGAGGCGATCAAACAAGCGCTGGCCGCAGTGGAAAAGGCCTCTAAAGACCAAGCGGCAGCTGCTGCGCGAATCCCGCCCCTCACGTTGGTTCTCAACACGGCGACACTGATCATTACGGCGGTGCTCGGAATGGTCATCGGGGTACTCGTCATGGTGCTGCACCAAACGCATATCAACCAGGAGCAGGCGAAAACGCCCGAGGCACGGCTAGCCCGAGACCTGGCTACAATCGGAGGTTCGCTTGGCTATGGTGTATCCCAGGATGGCCGCTGGATCAGACTCGAGGTTTTTCCTGGCAAAACCTGGAAGCTCTTGAGTGCTCAATCTGATACGCAGGGTAGCGGCACCATCACGCTTTACGACCCAACTCCTGGAGCCTACGAGAGTAAATAATACCGACTGTCTCCAGAGGAGGTGATTGAGGGCGAAGGCCGAGGTGTTCCGATCTTGAGCGCAAATATTACCAAGAAGTGGTAATACCCACCCTTGACCTGTGAAGCCGGCAGCCACCCTGTTCGCGATCGGCTTTGGCGAACGATTTTTTGCGCCCGACACGCTCTAAAGACCATGAAAAAGTGGAGAGTTGTTTCCAACGAGTTGAATAACGCTGGCGTGTTATTCACAACTGGCCCGGCTAGAGCCGACCGCTTTTGGGAGGCGGTCTCGCCGGCTCCAATTGACGCCGTTTAGAACAACTCTCAGTGGGCTTAAATTGGTATGCCTGGATGGAAGAAAGACGCGCAAAGTCTCATTGTTGAGACCAGGCGAGATGGTTGTTTATTGTACGGGGGCCAGGGTGATGCCTGAACTTTCGCGCTTCTTCGGAATCATCATACGAATGTTCGCGGAACCTTCAGAGCGCCATCATACCGCACATTTTCATGCGTATTATCAGGAGCATGTCGCTGTGTTTTCCATCTCACCTGTAGCGCTTATCTCTGGATGGATTCCTCAACGGCAGCAGCGGCTGGTCGAGGCCTGGGCAGAACTTCGCCAAGATGAGCTGCTTTTGGACTGGAATCTTCTCCAAGAGGGTCGCCGACCTGTACCAATCGCCCCTCTGCAGTAAGGTAATTGTATGAGCCACCCGATTTACCGTGTTACCTCATTCGAGCAGACCGCTCCGTATGCTCTTTGTATTCAATTCGATGACGGCTCGTCCCAAACCATCGATTTCGAGCCGGTCCTCGCTGGAGAGCTTTATAGTCCGCTACGCGATCCGGCTGAGTTTGCGAGAGTAAAAATCGATCCAGAGGTTAATACGCTAGTTTGGCCGTCTGGAGCCGACTTCGATCCAGCAATACTGCATGATTGGCCGAAGCATGAAGCAGCATTCCGAGCAGCAGCACAACGCTGGAGCCATGCGATGACCTAACAGATCCCGCACTTAGGATTGAGCGGATTGAACAGACCAACCCGGCATAATGCCGCTACCGAGCAGTGTCGCAGAAACGACCGATTTCGAGATTCCATTCGCACCAGCAGCCAGATCCAAAAGAAGAACTTACTTACGCTTCTCAAAAACCTCTTTTGAAACGACATTCTCGAAATAACAGCCTTGTGACGCGTTTTGAGAATTCTCGCATTTGATGGGCTATGCGCTGGCGAGATCTCACGCGCCATCCTGCAACAATGCGAGTTCGTCTGTGGCGCTCTGTTTTAAAGAGCGAGCCATTATGCCAAATAACGCGCAAAAAGTTCGGTTCGGCCAAATAATTTCCCAAAGTAACACACTAGGAAACAACATTAGCCTCGCCTAACAGTATGAGAGGGAACTCGGTAATTGATGGCGATGATGACCTCCCGGGCAGCTCCCGCTGGCCGGTGGCGATTTTTCGTCCGGGAGCGAACCCGCTCGAGAGCCTGGCTGTTGCGCTGTCCGCGCGCCCCGGCGTCGGCAATAGCCCAGCGGCGCTCATCGATCTCATTTCCACTCTGAAAAAGAACGAAAACGCCTTACATCTCACTACCTGCTTGACACTCGCGCAGGCGGCGCTGGAGTGCCGGCTCGTCCTGTTGGTGGACCAATTCGAGGAGGTCTTCACGCTGTGCAGCAATGAGGGGCTGCGGAGCGCATTCATCGCCAATCTCCTTTACGCGGCAAAAGTCACCCAAGGCCAAACGCTGGTTATTCTGACCATGCGCGCGGACTTTTATGCTAAGTGCGCGGCTAATGCCGAATTGGCGGCGGCATTGTCGGATCACCACGTGCTAGTCGGACCGATGACGGAGGACGAACTGCGGCGAGCCATTTAAAAGCATCGGCTTTTTGCCAGTGGCAGCGATCGAGCCGCGGAACGTTGGCTCTGAAGACTATCTCATTGCGGGAACCCAAGCGCTTGAGCTCCACCACCTCTACCGAGCCATGGCATTCTTGGGCCAGGAGCCTTGCTCAGCTTGTGCGCGAGGGCGCGCAAATGAGCGCGCAACACTTACGAGAATTGTGGTTTGGCGTCTGGATCGCTGGGGACGATCGCTCCTCGATCTGATCGGTTCGCTTCAAGAACTCTCGACGCTAGGCGTCGGTTTTGTCTCCTTATGCGAAGCGCTTGATTTGACTACACCAAGCGGCCGAGCGCTTGCGGGCATGCTGGCCGTTTTCGCTGAGTTTGAACGCGAAATCCTGCGCGACCGTGTGAAGGCTGGAATCGCGCAAGCTAGACAGCAAGGCAGGTCTCATGGCCGACCGCCGACAGTTAAAGCGCAGTTACTTATTACAACCTCGTTTATTACAACCTCGTTTCGGTCAAACTGTAGAAGACGGGTCAGAGTGTTTGAACTCGAGCCAGGGCTGCAGGGTCGGGTTCGAATTACTGAATTACTCCGCCTCGAGGGGCCAGACCCCTTCGTTACGAGAATGACCACTGGCATCAAGCCTACGAACGTTTCTTACGGTCGCCGGAATGGTTCGCGGTGAGAGCGGCAATTCTCCGCCGTAGCCCCTATTGCGCCTACTGCGGGGCGATTGCCACCCAGGTTCACCACACTGCCTACATTAGCGGCCAGTGGGCTAACCCTGCTTTCCTACGTCCCATCTGCCGGCGCTGTCATGAGACCATCCATGCGCGGCGCGTGCCTCAGCAGAAAACTCATTCTGTGATGTGGAGGGTCTTGCACTGGTTGTTGAGCTGAGAACATATTTTCGGATGCCTGATTTCTAGTAGTCAGCAACTACCGGATCGACTTGCAACAAGTGGCCAACTCACCCGAGTCGGACCGACCGCTTAATCGAACATTGCACTCAAGCTTGAAACAGACGCCCGCGTCAGTTTTGCCTTATTGTGAGCGCGACCGCTCCTTCAATTGTCAATTGTTGCCCTCCGGCTGCCGCACCAGAGCCTGCACTCTGGCCAGACTTTCTTGTGCAGGGCCAAAATCCGGTCTCAATCGCAGGACCTCCTGAAACTGCGTTATAGCCGAGGCCAACTGTCCCTTTTGAGCGAGAGCACTACCGAGGTTGTAGCGGGTTTTCGGATCCTCAGGGTTGATTTCGAGCGCCTTTTGGTAGTTGGCCACAGCGTCGTCCAACTGCCCCTTTTGAATGAGAGCATTGCCGAGGTTGCTGTGGGCTTCCGGATAGTCAGGGTTGATTTGCAGCGCTTTTTCAAATTGGGCAATAGCCTCATCCGGTTGTCCCTTTTGAAGGAGAGCATTGCCGAGGTTGTTGTGGGCTTCCGGATAGTCAGGGTTGATTTCGAGCGCCTTTTGGTAGTTGGCCACAGCGTCGTCCATCTGCCCCTTTTGAATGAGAGCATTGCCGAGGTTGCTGTGGGCTTCCGGATAGTCAGGGTTGAGTTCCACCGCTTTTTGAAATTGAGAAATAGCCTCATCCAGTTGTCCCTTTTGAACGAGAGCACTGCCGAGGTTGTTGTGGGCTTCCGGATAGTCAGGGTTGATTTCCGTCGCTTTTTGAAATTGGGCAACGGCGTCGTCCAACTGCCCCTTTTGAAAGAGAGCCACTCCAAGGTTGTTGTTGGCTTTCGCCTGGTTGGGGTAGATTCCAAGTGCCTTTTGGTATTGGGCAACGGCGTCGTCCAACTGGCCCTTTCGAAGTAGAGCTTCGCCCAGATTATTGTGGGCCATCCAGGAATCCGGATTCTTGGCCAGCGTATCGGTCCAGAATGCATCTTCGCTTTCATAAACCCAGGTCCGTTGCCAACTCGCCATCCCGACGATCAACAGCAGTCCACCACAAAGGGCCGATTGCAGCCACGGTTGCCTGGGAATAGTAAAATCCGAAAGCCGAACCAACGCCGTCCCCGCCAGTGCCAGCGGTCCGATGCTGGCCAAGTATTGGAAATGATCAAAGACAAATGAAAACTGAAAAATATAAGTATCGATTAATCCCAGTGTCGGAAGCAAGGCCACTATGAAATAGGCGAAAGCCAAAAAACAGGCGCGCGACCAAAGCTCTCGTCTGAACCAGAAAGTAGAAAGAGTCACGACCACGGCCAGCAGTGGCAAATACGAAACCCATTGCCCGGCATCTATTTGCCAGCGTGGATAATTGGCGATCAGTGGATGCGGCCATAGGAGTTTGCCGAGATAAAACCAGACCGCGTCACCCGCTGTCGCCAGGCGCTCCGGCCAACTCCGCACCCATGGTGGATCGGCCATCGCCGCCGGTTGCAGCCGTTGCGTCCATATAGATAAGGCACTGGCAGCGATTGCCATTAGAAAGATGGGGATCGTCCTGGCCACATTTCGCCAATGCCAACGGCCTTCTATCCACCAGGCACACAAGCAAAGAACAACCGGCAGAACTACCGTAGAAGACTTGGCAGCCATCGCCAGAGCGGCGAAAAGCAAGCTTAAGGCATAGCTCCACCGGCTTTCGGTTCGTCCGCCAGGGTCTTTTGTTCTTAGCCACCTCACAAAGAAGAGGATCGACAGCAGGAAGAACAAACCGGATTCGGTGTTTTTCATCTCGGTTATCCACGCCACCGATCCGACCGCCACCGGGTGGAGCGCCCAGATCGCCGCACCCAGCCATGCGCCCTGCACGCGCAAGCTACGCAATACCCGCCAGAGCAATACCGCGCTGAGGCCATGCATCAAAATATTCACCAGGTGATATGGCAGTGGGTTCAATCCCCACAACGCGTGTTCGGCCCAAAAAGTGGTAAGCGTCAAAGGACAGATATCGGCGGCGCTCGTCGTCCAGATTTCTTTCAACCCGAACGGCCCGACAATGCAGGGATTAGTCGTTAAGATTGTTTCGTCATCCCATACGAACCCTGCCTTCCAGATCGGTGTATAGGCCAGAATGACGAACAAAATCAGGATCAGTCCCAAAAGCCAATTGCGACGGAACCAGGATGGCGGCCCCTGATTGCGCACGCCTCTTGTGGGGACCTTTCTCGAAACCCTGCTGCTTCGCGACTTTTCCATCAGGGAGATCTTATGGTTTTCACTACTGAATGGAAGAACATCCCGACGGAAAAAAAAGGTCTTTGTACGAGTTGGAGCGCGTCGTCCTGGATATCGATACGATCATGCCGGGTGCCGAAACCGGCTGGCCTTTCGGTACGAGCCAATGGGTGGACTGGGATGATCCTGATGACAGCGTCTCAATCTGGTTTGAAGAGGTCGAAGCCAGGATTATGGAGGAGCAGGACTAGCACACTCTCTGGACGATCCTCCGCTGGCTGCTACGAAAGGTCATGAGAGATTTTCTGCTCGAGCGGGATATCAAGGGCGAAGCCCTTGCCTAGTTTATATTCTCACTGAATGTGAGCCTGCGCCGATGTTTTTGAGCTGTTCTCAAATCCTAATGTGAGCCGGAGAGGCCCCTTATTCTCAGTTAATTTGGGCCGGAAACGAGCGATGTTATCGAGCCAGAGCTTTTATGTTCTCAGGTCGCTACACTTACTCGATCTCCAACGCCCTGACCGAAGGCTTTAACTCCAAGATCCAAAGCTTGAAACATGCTGCTCGCGGTTTTCGTACATTCGCTAACTTCAGAGTCCGCATTCTATTCTTCTGCGGAAAGCTCGATCTGTACCCTTCCATCCATTAAACTATCCGAAGAGCGTCACAAACTTTTGCGCACCGGTTGGTCAACAACCTCCATGGCCTCACAATTTGGCGTCCTTATGCCAAATCAGCCTGGCCCATACTGGCATCTGGAAGCACCGTTCGTCGACATTACCGGCCTTTATTCGAATCCGTAGACAGAAAATGCAGCAGTGGTTCCAAGAATCTGTATACTCAAGGACTCGATACGCCGATCAGATGCGCTCTCGGGACGTTCAGTGTGGACCTCGACGCATTGCTTTAGGAATGTTCTGATGAGTCAGTCGTGACCAATGGCAGTTGCCAAGCCGGACCAATCCGATTTGGCCCGCGGGAAATACAAATCTGGGGCATTTGGTTGACTGCCTCCGATGCACCACTCGCATACTATCGCTCGACGCTTTCTTATGGGGGATGGAAACGGCCTTAGTTAAGTTAAAGAGCATCCAGTCCGGGCAAGGCCAGTAAAGCGGACAGCCATCAGCACGAACACGCAAAATAATATTCACAATTTTGCTGTTCCCTGCCCGGCCCAACAATGTAACATAACCTCCTTTATGATACAT
>Ga0126381_100005484_pt1 | contig 13964 bp, 16 predicted proteins | sample PanSoiMetPlot_28_FD_96465 | JGI IMG/M metagenome (GOLD analysis project Ga0126381, IMG submission 96465) | Tropical forest soil microbial communities from Panama - MetaG Plot_28 | ecosystem: Environmental > Terrestrial > Soil > Tropical forest > Bulk soil | place: Panama | collected 2016-02-17
GCAAGCAACAATGCCACCAGTAGCGGAATGCCCACAACCGCCGCTAGTTTGGTATCGCGAACGTAAAATTTCATGTACGTGAGAACTTCAGCAGGAGCGGGGCACTCGCCGGAAAACTTCGTCGGAGTAACAGCCTAATTATTCTCCCCAAGCTTGTATTCGAAGACGTGCCCGTCCGAATATTTGATAGTTCGCAGAAAACCATACGGCTTTCCCTCGATCTTGCAAGCAGCTGCCGTAACCGTAACCGTGTCGCCTACCTTGAAATCGTCTTTCCGGACGCCTGCCCGGTGCAGCGCATTGGGCGGGCCGCTTTCAAAAACCCAGGTAATCACCCTGCCCGAGTCGTCCTTGGCGTCGACGTAGAGATAAATGTGCGGGTTGGCCCACTCGAGTTTGGTGAACACGCCCGTGATCTTGACTTCCTTTTCCGCGTTGAACTCGGCTGTAAAAGAGTGATGGGCGAAAACGGGCAACGCTGCGCAAAGCAGGGCGAACACAGCCCCTGGCAGAGCGCCTTTGAAATTCATTCTTTACTCCCCCCGCATTGCGCCGCTTAATCTGATCGATGCCTACGGTACCAAAATTCCTCTGGCAAGTCACTTGAGCCGCCGAGATGGGTATTTGCCGTGTTAAAAATCCCGCAAGGGCCGGTCGCACTTGAGCCGGTGAAGCATACCCCGGTGCTGTCGCTCATGAATGTGCCCTAATGCGAGCGATAGAAAAGCTCTATCGCTCATGGTCTGGAACTGGCAAAAGCCTGATTCGCCCAATTTCCGGTGGATCGCGCGCCATGAGAGTGCCGAAAACCAATTGAGCACAGCAGGAATACCTCATACGAGGCCGGCCGCTTGGGCAATCAGAAATAGGCCAGCGCCGACGGCAATGGCTCCGGTGGCTTGCGCGACGCGCCGAGCGTCTGGTGCGAGACGTTCCGCAGTGATGGCTGCTGTCACCACAGCCATCGCGCGGAGATCCATAACGCCAATAGCCAGAAGTAGTGCTGTCCAATTCGCACAGCAGTGGACACACTGGAGGCCGAGGCGGAGGCCGTATCGCCAGGATCCGCCCGACTCGGCCAGTAACATGCCGTTATTCGGTGATTCCCGGCAGCAGGCAAGGTGATGGGCCTTCCAGCCCGTGAACTGAAGCATGCCAGCAATCAGAACAACCACACCCACCGAAATCGGCACGGCGCGCGCCAGCGCCGGTTGTCGCATTTCGACGGCTGCCAACGCGACACCCAGCGGAAAGATGGCCATTCCGAACGCAGTCCAAATGAAGAAGTATCCAGCGCCTACGAGCGCGGTCAGCCAGCGGACGCGGGACTCGGCCGTCCCGTTGAGAGTCTGTTGACTGCGCCACAGCATGGGGGCCAGGGATGGCAGCATCATCGCTGCCATCATTGCGATCCACATGCCGAGGAAGGACGCCGCCACGACCGTCCACGTTTGTCCGGGCATCCGCATCCACATCATCGACATCTCCCAGCCGCCCGTCATGGGCATCTCGCCCATGGCCGACATGGACCTGCAGCGCAGGATGGTCAGCACTGCACTTGCAGCGAAGAACAGCGCCGACACGGTCAGAAAGGCCCTTTGCGAAGACTGGCCGGAAACCATCGGTCGTGGTTTCCGGTTTTCGAGTTGCGCTATTAGGGCTGCCGACACGCTCATGGCTTCTCGTAATTATCGTGATGCCGCAACCAGGCGCCGCTCTCGTTGCGTCCCTTAGGCGCGCGGTCGAGCCACTGATACATGCCCCAGAGACCGTCCAGTCCGCGAGCGTAGGTGGAATAGGTGTGGTAAACGATGCCATCCTCGAGGGCGAACGCGCTCACCCCCGGCCTCTCGCGGATGTAGGTGGCCACGTCGGTTCCGGCCATCGCCGCATTTGTGGCGGTTTCGCTGTCGGGGGCCGGCTCCCGGACCATCGGCGCCTCGCGCCGGTAGTTGTACTCGATGCCCTGCTGGGATTGTTGCGCCTGGCTGAAACCGACGCTGAAATCGAAGTTGAAGTCTCCGCCGAACGAGGACGCCCAGGGGAAGCTCCATCCCATGCGCTGCTTGTACCCTTGCAGTTTCGCGAGCGGCGCTCGCGAAACGGCCCAGAGCATCACATCATGATTCGCGAGGTGAACGGCGATGCCATTGAATCCGTCGGCTATCGACGAACACGATGGGCACCCGGCCTTGTAGTCCGGTCCGAACATGAAGTGGTAAATCAGCAGTTGCGAGCGGCCTCGGAAGAGGTCGGCGAGAGACGCTGGTCCTTCCTCGGTGTCGAGCTGATATTTTTTGTCGATGCGAACCCACGGCAATTCCTGCCGCTGCCGTGCCAGCTCATCACCGCGTCGCGTCAGCTCCTTCTCTGCTTTGAGCACTTCGAGGCGGGCTGACAGCCACTGTTCGCGAGTACCTGTCTTGTGTTTCGTCATAATCTTCCTCCTTCGTTTTTTTTGTCTCTTTCTGTGCATGACCCGGTCTTTCGTGTCATGAGCTATATTTAGTGCCGCATTTCGAAATGCTGGGAGTGACAACTGTGGCGCGATTCCCATGGACTCGCTGATCACGGCCGCAGCGCTCGCGCTCGCAGGGGGTGATCCGCTCGGCGCTTTGAATCGAGTGGCTCTTCGCGACGATGCGCCCGCGCTTGCCCTTCGCGGAATAGCAATGGCGCAGCTAGGTGACTTCCCGCGATCAAAAAAGCTTTTGCGGCGCGCCGCCCGCGCCTTCCCTGCGAAAGCGGCCGTGGCCCGTGCGAGATGCGCCGTCGCCCAGGCCGAAATCGCGCTGGCCTCGCGCGATCTGAGCTGGCCTTCGAAATCGCTCATCGCAGCGCGACTCGCACTGGAACAGAACGGCGACCGGATAAACGCGGCGCACGCGCGGTACCTCGAAATCCGGCGCCTTCTGCTGATCGGGCGGCTGGACGAGGCGGAGCGCATGCTAGCCGATGTCGATCCGGCCCTCTTGCCGCCGGCGTTGAGGACTGCACACGAACTGGTGATCGCCGGTATCGCGATTCGGCGCCTTCGGACGAAAACGGCGCGCGAGGCGCTTGCCCGAGCGGAGCAGGCCGCTCTTATAGCGCATATTCCGGCGCTGACAGCCGAAGTGGAAGGCGCGTCTCGCATCCTCAGCACGCCGGCGGCGCGCCTGATTGCGAGCGGCGCTGAGAAGACCCTGTTGCTGGAAGGTGTGGAGTCATTGCTGGCGTCCAAGGCCTTCGTAGTGGATGCGTGCCGGCGGGTGGTCCGCGATGCGCGCACAGTAATTTCGCTTACCAGCCGTCCAGTGTTATTCGCTCTCGCGCGGGTGCTTGCGGAGGCATGGCCAGCGGACGCGCCGAGGGACGTTCTTCTCGCTCGTGCATTTGGAACGAAATTTACCGACGAATCGCATCGCGCCCGGTTGCGAGTCGAAATCGGGCGGCTTCGCAGGAAACTTCGTACGCTGGCAAGCGTCAGCGCGACGGAACGCGGATTTGAAATCTCGCCCAGGCGGGCAGGCCAGGTGGTCGTGCTGGCGCCTCCCATCGACGGCGACCGCGCCGCTGTGCTTGCTTTTCTCGCTGACGGCGAATCTTGGTCGAGTTCCGCGTTGGCGCTAGCGCTGGGAACCAGCCAACGCACCGTGCAACGAGCGCTCGACTCGCTCGCGTCAGAGGACAAAGTTCAGTCATTCGGCAGCGGTCGCGCGCGTCGCTGGATAACCCCGTCCGTGCCCGGATTCACGACGACTTTGTTACTCTCGGCGCCACTGCCGATTGAATAAGGTGAAGGCATGAAAAGCTCGACTGCCGAAGTGGTTCGTGAGTACGGTCCCTTTCCAGGCGTTGATAGGGTCCATGGAGTTACTTATGACGGTGCGCACGTCTGGTTTGCGTCCGGAGATAAACTAAATGCCGTAGACCCTGTCAGCGGAAAGACGCTCCGCTCAATCGACGTCGCCGCGCACGCGGGGACCGCCTTCGACGGCCAGTATCTGTTTCAGATCGCCGACGATTGCATCCAGAAGATCGATCCGAAAACCGGGCGCGTGCTTTCCACCATTCCCGCGCCGCCCGGCGGGAATTCCGGGCTTGCCTGGGCTGAGGGAACGCTCTGGGTCGGGCGGTACCGCGATCGGAAGATTCATCAGCTCGATCCAGAAACGGGGGCGATTTTACGCACGATCGAGTCCAACCGCTTTGTCACCGGCGTCACGTGGGTTGACGGAGAGCTTTGGCACGCCACCTTGGAGAGCGACGAAAGCGAGCTGAGGCGAGTCAATCCTCGAACCGGCGAGGTCCTCGAGAGGCTGGAAATGCCGCCTGGAGTGACAGTTTCAGGGCTGGAATCGAATGGCCGCGACAAATTCTATTGCGGCGGAGGAAGGAGTGGGAAGATCCGAACTGTACGGCGGCCTCGGCGAGGGGCCCCGAAGGGCTAGGAGCGGTTGCGATGGATAGAAAGCATTTGGCTTCATGGTTCTCAACCCCTACCATGAAACAATAAGTGTGGGGCTCGTAAGCTCTTTTGCGCTGTGAGGTTTAGAAGTGGAATTGGTGTTTATTAAACCCCGTGTCGAATTGCAGCCCTTTATTGAATCCTTTTGGGTGTTTCGAAGCGCTGTGGGAATGCCTCCAGCGGACACGAGCTTGGCGGCGCCGAACGGATGCGCCAAGCTCATTATTCCCTACCAGAACTCGCTGCTTTCCATAGGGGATGGGTGCACGAGTGTGAATCACGAAGGAGGATTATATTTCGTCGGCAACCGAGACTCACAGGCTCTGATTCATTCCTCCGCACGAGAAACCGGTTTCGTGGCAATCGAATTTTCGCCTTGTGGCGCGTTCCCCTTTTTTGGAATACCCATGGATAAAATGACCAACGGCCTGTTCGAAGCGGAGGCGCTTTTCGACCGATGGGGTCGCGACGTGCGGGAAGCGCTCGGCAATCTCGAAAAAGTGGACGAAAAGGTGAATTTTCTCCAAGACCAGCTGGTCATGTTGCTGCGCAAATCTGTCCCGCAAAATGCCGTAATCGAATATTGTGTCCGCACTTTGAGGCTTTCCTGTGGCCGCATGCCCATTGGTGAACTGGAAGGCAGAACGGGTTATTCACGGCGTTATCTGGACTTGCTATTCAAACGGCACGTGGGGATGTCACCCAAAGTGCTGGCGGGAATTTTTCGTTTCCAACGGTTTTACCAAAAATGGGCGCAAGGGCTGCCTTACGACATGTTCAAGGATGAACTATACGACTACTACTATGACCAGGCCCACTTCACCAGGGAATTCAAGAAGATGACTGGTTACTCTCCACGGAAGTTTACCCTCGAAGTTTCGAACGAGTTCGGACGCCGCCTCTCCCAGAGATAGCATTTCCCATTTTTACAATAAAAAGTTCCCGACCGTTGCCAAGATGCCCGGGGAAGCGGAAGGGAGACATCCATCGTGGACCATCTTTCAAATTGGATCGAAATCCCGGTTTTGGATATGGAACGCGCCAAGAAGTTCTACCGCGAAATCTTAGGCGTGGGCTTTAACGAAATGCGTATGGGAGGAAATGATTATGCCCTCATCGACATACGGGATAGGTTCAACACCGGATCTCTCGTGAAAGGCGACGGATATGTTCCCAGTATGCAGGGCATCGTCGTATACCTAAACTGCGGAGACGATCTTTCCGCCGTGTTGGGGCATGTGACAAAGGCTGGGGGAAAGGTGCTGCTGCCAAAGACATTTCTTTCCAGGGAAGCCGGTCACATTGCCTACCTACTGGATACGGAGGGCAACAAGGTCGGCCTTCACAGCATGGCTTAAGCATGGCCAGTTATCTGGCCACGAAGGAGACGTCGAAATGAAGCGCCATTTTTTGATCAGGCTGATTCCACCAAGGCCTACCTTCGTTCAGGACATGACCAACGAGGAGCAGCAAATGATGCAGCAGCATGTAGCCTATTGGACCCAACTGGCTGAAAAGGACGTTGCGCTTCTTTTTGGTCCGGTGGCCGATCCGGCAGGCTCTTACGGAATTGGAGTCGTTGCAGTTGAGCGAGAAGAGCAAGTCGCTGTTTTAACTGCGAACGATCCCGTAACCGCGTCAGGCGGCCACTTTAAGCACGAGGCGTATCTCATGCCGCAGGTGGTCGTGTCAAAACATCTTCGAAAGAGTCCTGAGGCGTAAGCGATTGATCAGGCGACGATTTGGCCCTGAAACGTTCTCATGCGCGAAAAGGGTGGCCAGATCATGGCGCCGATCGAACTGCCACAGGCGCTCCGGCAAACTCGAGCGGCTTGTTTTGAGGGGTTAAGCCCAACTGCGCGGCCTTCTCGAAATAGAGGCGCAGACCCGCAAGATTGTTCGCGTCCAGGTCGAAGCGCACGTTTTCGGTGAGGTAGCGCTCCAGCTCAGGGATGGGCAGGTCCAGCTTGATCGAGGCGGCCTCGGCAATCTCGCGCACGCGCGATACGCCGTATTCCTTCGAAGCCTGAAAATCAGCGACCACTTCCGGCGTAATCGCTTCCTTACGGCCAGCCCAGATGGCCAGCACGCACGGTTTTCCGGTCATTTCACGCCACTGCTGGGCCACATCGTATATGAACAGAGTCTCAAAACCCTGGACGGGCATATCGTCGGGGTCGCCCTGGCAGCAGCGATCCTCACTAGGTACATTATTGCTGAACTGGTCAAACTTGATCGCGATTCTCAGTGCAGGATCGCCAATGATCAGAGCGGCGTCCGCATTCCGAAGCATTTCGGAGGGATCCGGCACGGCGTCCACGAACTCAGGGTTGATCTTCCAATAGCCGGGTGCCAGCATTTTCACCAGCGCCACGGTGGCCCGGGAGCTTGTATCCAGTGCGATGCGTTTGGCTCGATCGATCGGCTTCTTCGAAATCACCAGAAGGCTGCGAACCTCGCCATCGGCGGCCACCGCCATCCCAGGAAGAACGACTGTATTGTCGATGCGCTGGTATTCGATGGCTGGAATAATGGCGACATCCACGTCGCCACGCTTCAGCGCCTCGCCGCATTGCGAGGGCACAGCAAAAGAGAGGTCGTACTTGCCAGCCAGCGGGCCGTCGGTAAATCCCCAGACCAGGGGCGCGGTGTTCAGGAATTCGACGATGGAAATGCGCAGCTTGGGCAATTTGAGTCCGGAGAGAAATATAGCATAAGGACGAACCGCGCGATGGTTCGGTGCCCATCCTTGTGGTCATGACGGCATGGCCATGGTATGATGAACTTGACCATAGGAGCTGGGTCCAAAATGAAGAAAATAGCCGCGGGAGTGTTCAAGGCAAATTGCCTAGCAATCATGGACGAGGTTCGAGCCAAGCGCGAGACTGTAGTTATCACCAAACGCGGAAAGCCCGTGGTGAAACTGGTGCCGGTGTCCGAGGACGCCGACGATATCTTCGGCTTCTTCAGGGGAAAAATTCAAGTGATCGGTGACATCGTTTCTCCGCTCCCTGCGGAGGACTGGGGCGATTTGAAGTGGTCCTCCTAGACACCCATGTTCTGGTCTGGCTGTCTGCAGGTGATCGGAACAGGCTCTCGAAAAATGCGACAACGACGATTGAAGACTGCCGAGCCAGAGGGGAAGGCTTGGCGATTTGCGATATCAGCCTCTTGGAACTCGCCACCCTCGTCAATAGGGGAAGGCTGCAGCTCAGCGGAAGTCTTGAGACGTTTCTCCGGCAGATCGAGGAGAAATTCACCATCCTGCCCATTGGTGGGAAGGCCTGCGCGCAGGCTGTTTATCTGCCTGAAAGTTACCCCAAAGATCCCGCCGACAGAATCATCGGAGCGACCGCGCTCGTAAACGAGATGTCTCTCATTACGGCTGACGCCGCAATTCGCGACTCACACGCGGTGCCCACAATCTGGTGAATCACGGAACGTCGAAGAAGGCTTTGAGCATCCGTAGAAACACGGACTTGACATGGCTGCGAGAGGGCATAGGCTTCGCCGCGAGTCTCCTCTCGATGGATACGAACGACTATCTGGGATGGATCGCGCTCGCTCTGACGCCCGGCCTTGGCGCGCGCACTGCGGGAAAACTGCTGGCTAAGTTCGAGAGCCCGGCTGCGATTTTCAATGCATCGCTCACGGCGCTCGAGGCGGAGCAAATTCCCGCTTCCGTGGCGCAAGCGATCCACTCGGGCCAGCCGATGAGCGCGGCAGCCAAGGAACTGGCGCAGCTCCAGGCAACGGGAGCCCGGCTACTCTCATGGGATGAAGCAGACTATCCAGAGCGGCTGCGGGAAATCTACGACCCGCCACCCCTTCTCTACACCCTTGGCAATCTCGAACTACTGCGCCGCCCGTGCATTGCCATAGTCGGAACGAGGCGTCCTACCCCGTACGGAAATCAGGTAGCCGAGAAACTGGCGAAAGACTTGGCCGACCGCGGACTAACCATTGTAAGTGGACTCGCACGTGGTATTGACGCCAGCGCGCATCGAGGGGCCCTGAATTCCAACACCGGGGCGATTGGAGTGTTGGGTTGCGGGATTGATGTCGTCTACCCCAAAGAGAACAAGAAACTCTTCGAGCAAGTAGAGCATCAAGGTGCCATCATCACCGAATTCCCAATGGGCACGTTTGCCGCGCCACAAAATTTCCCGATTCGGAACCGGATCATCGCGGGGATGGCCTTAGGAGTAGTAGTTGTGCAGGGCTCCCAATATTCGGGCTCGTCGATTACGGCGCGGCTGGCCATGGAATTCGGGCGGGAGGTCTACGGGGTACCGGGGAATACGACCGAACCAATGAGTTTCGGTCCGAATACGCTGATCAAACAAGGGGCCAAGCTGGTGACCAGCTGGGAGGACGTGGTCGAGGAACTGCCGACCCCGGTACGCGCCGAATTGATTCCTGTAGAAAGCGCGTCAAGCGAAGAATACGCCGAAATTGTCGAAAAGAGTCTATCGCCTGAGGTGCGCCAGATTTACAGTCTGCTGGCCGTCGATAAATCACGGCATATCGACGAAATCGTTGAATTGTCGGGACTTACCTCTTCTCAAGTACTGGCTCAGTTGTTCGATCTGGAAATGAAGGGCGTGATACGCCAGTTGCCAGGTAAGCAATTCCTGAAAGTACTGTTGTAATCGCAGAGCTGCCAACGGGTTAGGATGATAGCTTCTGGCTAGCGCCAGGCAGCATCTTATATAGCGGTGTCAAGAGAAGGGATGCGTCCTCTGAGGAACGCCGAAATAGAATGGCACGATCACTCGTAATCGTCGAATCACCTGCAAAAGCTAAGACCATCAACAAGTATTTGGGCCGGAACTACAGCGTGAAGGCTTCGTACGGCCATGTGATGGACCTGCCCAAGAAAAACATCGGGATACTGCTGCCTCCGGAGCCCAATGGCAAGAAATCACGAAAGAAGCGCAAGGGGAAGGCCGATGCCGAAGGAAACAGCGCAGCGAAAAAAGGCGTTAAGGTGCTCGCTACCACGCCGGAGGAAGAGTTCGAACCCAACTACGAGGTGATTCCCAGCAAGCTCAAGGTTATCGGGGAACTGAAGAAGGCGGCCGAGAGCGCCGAAAACGTATATTTGGCGACGGACCCGGATCGAGAGGGCGAAGCGATTTCCGCCCACCTGCTTGAAACGCTCGCAAGGAAGAAGTCTGATCGGGCCAAGTTCTACCGAGTAATGTTCAACGAGATAACGCAAAAAGCCGTCCGTGCCGCGTTTGAGAAGCCCGGGACGATCGATGAACACCTCGTGGATGCGCAACAGGCTCGCCGGGTACTAGACCGGTTAGTGGGATACAAAGTCTCTCCTGTGCTGTGGGACAAGGTGCGCCGCGGGCTTTCCGCCGGACGGGTGCAGACCGTAGCGCTGCGGTTGATCGTGGAGCGAGAGCGCGAGATCCGAGCTTTCATACCCAAGGAGTACTGGACCCTCCATGCGCTGCTAGAAGGGGATGAACCCCCTGCCTTCGAAGCGAAGCTGGTGAAGTACAGAGGCGAGGAGTTCGAAGTTTCGAACGAAGCCGACGCAAAGCGAATTGTGGGGGAACTGGAACGGTCCAAGTGGGTGGTCGAGAGCGTCGCGCTAAAAGAAAAGCGCCGCTTCGCCCCTCCGCCCTTCACTACCTCGAAGCTGCAGCAGGCAGGATACAACCGGCTGCGGTACAGCGCCAAGCGCACCATGATGCTGGCGCAGCGGTTATACGAAGGCGTCGACCTCGGTGATGAAGGATCCGTCGCACTGATTACCTATATGCGAACCGACTCGGTGCGCGTTTCGAATGACGCGCTGGCCCAGGTGCGCGAACAGATCGGATCGGCCTACGGCGAGAAGTATCTGCCGGAGAAGCCGAATTTCTTCAAGTCGAAGAAAGATGCGCAGGAGGCCCACGAGGCCATTCGCCCAACGGACGTGACGCGCACGCCCGAGAGTGTTCGCCAATACCTGCCCGAGGATATGTTGCGCCTTTACCAAATGATCTGGCAGCGCTTTGTGGCCTCGCAGATGGTTCCGGCGGTATTCGACCAAACTACCGTGGACATTTCCGCAGGGGATTACACCTTCCGAGTCAGCGGATCGGTGGTTAAGTTTGACGGGTATCTGACTGTCTACCAGGTCGTCAAGGAAGAGGAGGAAAAGGAAGACCAGGGCGATACTGAAAGCCGCACGCTGCCTGCGCTGCGGGAAGGCGAGACCCTGCGGTTGGAAAGCATCCGCCCGGACCAGCACTTCACCGAGCCTCCACCGCGCTACACGGAAGCGACCCTGGTAAAGGAACTCGAGGAGAAAGGCATCGGGCGGCCATCGACCTACGCCACGATCATTTCCACGATCGTGGAGCGCGAGTACGTGAACAAAGATCAAGGCCGCTTCACGCCAACGCTTCTGGGCGAAAAAGTGAGCGATCTGCTGGTAAAGGGCTTCGACGACATTTTCGAGGTCGGCTTTACTGCCCGGCTGGAAGAGGAACTCGACGAGATCGAAGAGGGTAAACTGCCCTGGAAGGAATCGGTGAAAGAGTTCTGGGGCAGGTTCGTAAGGGATTTGGGCAAAGCAGGGAAAACACTCGAATCCTACAAAATCGGGGTGCCAACGGGCATCAAGTGCGAAAAATGCGGACAGGGCGAGTTGCTGGAACGAATCAGCCGGCACGGCTTTTTCCTGGGCTGCAATCGCTATCCGGAGTGTGATTTCACCAAGGATCTGGCCGACACCGCTGGCGACACGGCCGATGAAGAAGCGACGGCCACCCAATATTGCGACGAGTGCGGCAAAGAGATGATTATCAAGCGCGGCCGCTTCGGCACCTTCCTGGCTTGCACCGGCTATCCGGACTGCAAGACCACGCGACGCCTGCTGACTGGAACGAAAAAGCCCAAAGAACCAGACGTGCCAATCGGCGAGAAATGTCCCACATGCGGCGGAGAACTGCTCCGCCGTGCCGGGCGTTTTGGGAATTTCATCGGCTGCGAAAAATATCCGAAATGCAAATATACGCGTCCGATCACGCTGGGGATCAAGTGCCCGAAGTGCAACGTCGGTGAATTCGTGCGCCGTGGCACGTCCAAGGGACGCGGGCGCGGCCGGGTCTTCTATGGCTGTAGCCGGTATCCTGACTGCGATTTCACCACGCCGCACGAGCCCATAGCCGAGCCGTGCCCGAAGTGCGGCGCGCCATTCGTAGTCGAGAAACGCACCAAACAGGGCCACTTCCGCGCGTGCATTCGCGAAAATTGCGATTGGGAAGCGGAGGCGCCCCAGCCCGAGCCGGAGATTCCCGCTGTTTCGCCGACGGCCATGCCGGAACCGCAGCCTGTGGGCGCCAAGAACTAAGGTCGTTCGATAGAAGGTTTCCGCAGGTCCTGGCCGGAGCGCCGACACGGCGCTCCGGTCTTTTCCTTTAATTTAAATCTGCGAATAGGCGGTGGGCGCCAGCATGATATTGGTGATGTTCGAAACAATATCCTCGAAGGCGTAGCGCGGATTCGTCGATAACGTTTTCCACTCGGGCGAATTGCGGAAAGCGTCCCACTTGGCATCGCGCTCGGCGAGATTATTGAAGCAGAGCATGTAGGTGAGGTTGGGCAGGCGCGAGCCGATCAGCGTGTCGCCGTAAAATACCTGCGGAATTCCTGCTTTGGTGAAAATGTCGCCCTCACCGCTGCTCATCTGCTCGATTTTTCTCCAGTGGTCCTGATTGCTGGGACTTTCGTAGGTGCGCAGCTCGAACACGCGCGGGCTCTTGGAGACGCTCACGGGCGGCAGCGTGATCTTCGGCATTTTTTCGTACGCTTGCAGCAGCGAACTCTCCATACGCGCATAGGCAGGTTCCTTCGCGGGCGCATTCAAGAATGGCGCGGCAGCTTTCGCGTACGCGTCATCTTTGAGCAGACGATCATCGACCGTAACCAGGCGCTCGACCGACATGCTCGGGATCAACACATACATGACCGGCGTTTCCGGGCCGATGGTCACGTTGAACACGCCCACCGGGCTGAACTCCATGCGATTGAGCGCGGGGACCAGCGCCTCACGAAAATAATCGTCCGCCAGCTTGCGCTGCGGCCCATTCGAGAGCCGATACCGCCGAAGTTGATAGAATTCGCGCTTCCCCGCGGCAGCGTCCTGTGGACCGCGTGCGAGAAGGTCGGGAGCGGTGGCAGCTATAGTCGCGGCAAGCGATGAGCCGAGAAACGTGCGCCTTTCCATGGGGACTCTCCTTCGATCGACTTTTCGATAGAGCCTTGTAAAAGCTCGGTGAGGGGCATAGTGACACGGTTTGGAAGGATCGTCCACACTCAGTGCGAGTGCGCGAGACTGCCTGCTTTACGCAGGTAAACTTCCAATCTCCGGCGGCATCTAAGAAGGAGTCAGAGCAGCACCGAGGATGTCGAGAATGAAAGGCGCTTCTGCCGCTGGTTCCATCTTCGGTCTATGCGCGATCCTCTGCGTGTTGGCCCTTACGGCGGCCCAGTTTCCAAATTCGAAGGTCAACATCGGCTATGACAAAGTCAAAAATTCTACCGAAGTTTCGATTCCGGAAATGCAAATCGACAATGCAATCGGGCGGAAGAAGGAAAAACAGGATTTGCGCCTGGAGGTCCGCTATCTGTGCAGCGGAGCTACGAGCCACTGCCATCCAGACGAGATCGATTTGACGTTTGTCTCCGATTCGTCCGGAGAATACGAGCGATCGCATGACCTGACGCTTCTCGTTGGCGGTAAAAAGATCCGCGCAAAGACGACTTGGGTTGGCGGGTATGCCGAGGGTGGAGCACAGATTGAACAGATGAAAACTTTCGTCACCGCAGAAGAGTTGACGGAGATCGCGCACGCAGACGAGGTCGAGGGCAAGCTCGGTCAAACAACCTTTAAATTGAGCGGCAAGAATATCGGTGCGCTGCGCCAGCTGGCAAGCGAGATGTCCTGACCGAAGGTCGAAGAAGCCACCCATGTTTAAGTGCAAGCGAATTTATGCCACTACCCACCCGGCCGACGGTTACCGCATCCTGGTGGACAGAGTCTGGCCGCGCGGCGTTTCCAAAGAGAAAGCCCGGATTGGGCTGTGGATGAAGGAAATCGCGCCGAGTGGCCAGCTTCGCAAATGGTTTGGGCACGATCCGAAACGCTGGGTGGAGTTTCAGAAACGCTATGACAAAGAGCTGCGACGGAAGCCTGAGCTGGTCGAGCAACTCCGGCAACTCGAAAAAGACCACGGCACTGTCACACTGATCTATTCGGCCCGCGACGAAACACACAACCAGGCAGCCGCGCTGTGCGCCTTTCTTCAAGAATCGATCTGAAGCGCCAGGAACGGGCCGACTCTACCGGGCCGGGCCAATTCGCTTGACGCCAGTTTGAGACGTGTGCTACTCGTGCGTCGGCGTGGCTTCGCTTCACGAATGGGGCGTGCACGAGTATGAAGTTGGGCGCGGCAATCATACTGGTTTTCATTTTGTGCGGGATTTCCACGTTCGCTCATCACGGGAA
>Ga0126381_100005485_pt1 | contig 13963 bp, 14 predicted proteins | sample PanSoiMetPlot_28_FD_96465 | JGI IMG/M metagenome (GOLD analysis project Ga0126381, IMG submission 96465) | Tropical forest soil microbial communities from Panama - MetaG Plot_28 | ecosystem: Environmental > Terrestrial > Soil > Tropical forest > Bulk soil | place: Panama | collected 2016-02-17
CATCCCATCGATCCGTCCGGCAACCGTCTGGATCACAAACTTCAACAGCAACTCGGCCACCCAGTTCGTCGGCCTCGTCGCCCCACATCCACCCCCCTCCACCCCAAGGCACTCGCCCTTGGGCCCTATAACTAAAGATGCATCGTCTCGACCGGAGGCGGCGTGAGCCGCAGGAGTGGAGAGATCCCCGCATTTCGTTCAGGTCACCCCAAAGGCAAAGGTAAGCGGCATCTGACCACTCCATCCAAACCGGGTACCTCATTTCACCGCTGCAAGCGGCTAAAGGTCGGTCAATCGTGCGAAGCACGATCAGTTTTTCCTCAGCAGGCTGACACTGCTGCCAACCTTAAATCAGGAAAGAGTCAAGACCCGCCCCAGCCGGGCTATTAACGCGCTAATCAAGCGAAAGACCAAACCTAACCCATATTCTTTTGAAATCTTTGCATTTTAAGATAGGGGGAGGGGTAGACGCGAAACTACAGCCCAGCCCGATAGGTGTGCTCGGCTATCGCCCGATTAATCTCCAGCGCCAACGCCAGTGCCCGCCGACCATCCTCGCCTCTCACCACCGGCCGAGTTCTCCGGCGGACCGCCTCCAGGAAGCTGGTGATCTCCAGCCGCAGTGGCTCCCCCGGTTCCACCGGAACCTTCCTCAGCGAAAGCCCCGGCGAAGGATGCCCCCCAGGCTGGGGCGAGAGCATCTGGGCCATCGCTGCAAGCTGCGCTGGGTCCAGCTTCGCCGCCACCGCCACATCGATCATCAGCAGGTCCTGCCGGGCGAAGTCGAGCGATAGATATTGATGCGGCTGAAAAAATCGCAGCTTCCGGATTCGCTCCGTCGAGACGCGCGACGCCGTGAAGTTCGCAACGCATCCGTTCAGGAACTCCACCCGCACGTTCGCAATATCCACCTTGCGCGAGAGCACCGGCAGCCCTACCGCCCGCACCTCGTGCACCGGCGAGTCCACCAGCGAGAGCACAATATCGAGATCGTGAATCATCAGGTCGAGCACGACATCGACATCCAGCGAGCGCGGAGTAAACACGCTCAGCCTGTGCGCCTCAAAAAACATCGGCTGGTTCAGATGCTTCCGCGCAGCCGTAACCGCCGGATTGAACCGCTCCAGGTGCCCGGTTTGCACAATCCGCTTGTTCTCGAACGCCAGCGAAAGAATCCTGTCGGCATCCTCAAGGTTCGCCGCCAGCGGCTTCTCGATCAGCAGATCGATACCCGCACCGAGCAGGGAAGCAGCCGCCTCCGCATGTGCCACCGTCGGAACGCAGATCGAAGCCGCATCGATCTCGGTCGCAGCAAGGCATGCCGCGATGGACTCGAACGCCGACACGCCGAACTTCTCCGCGGCCGCCCGCGCCGCGGCGCGGTCACGGTCGACGACAGCGCCAAGACGCACGTCCTCCCCGGCGTGCTCAAGCTCGCGATACACACGGAGATGGTTGCGTCCAAACACCCCCGCTCCCACGACCGCAACGCGCAGTGGACCATGAGGCGGCACTTACTTGGCGGAGCCTTCCACTGCCTGGCGGCAGCGTGCGTAGAGTTCGAGCAGCTGATTTACCTGCTCCTCTGGTTTCGCGGTCGAGGAGGTGACAAAGCCGGTCGAGCCGGGGCCTTTGGCTCCGACGTTGGCATGCGCGGCGATAAACTTCAGCAAATCGAGTGCAATGTCTTCCGTTCGGCGCGCAGCGATGTTCGTGACTTCCATGGATCCATTTCCTCTCGTGACTCTCGTTCGATGTTAAGGGGCGGCACCGTGCCCGCGCAAATAGCAGCATCTAATGCCCGTCTGAATACATCAGTACGGACACATTGTAGGTCGTGGAACTCTCCCGTCCCTGCGGGCTGGTGCAAGCTCCCACCGCGAGTGCGTGGTCCTTCGCCTGCGGCGCCGTCTTCAGAACAAGATCGGGCAATAGGCTTAAATCTGTGCACCCCAGCCGCATCGCAGTAACGACACCTTCGGGTGTAGCGTTTGAGGAGTTACAGCTGTTCCGGGCGGCCTGCTTCGCCGCATCCGATGGGTCCACCTTCAGGCCTCGCTCCCGCAGAACCTGATGTGCACGGCTCTCAATCTCGTCGCGGCTCAGCGTCGGCTTCGTTTGGGAGAAGTCTTGGACTGCGTAAATGGTTCCCTGTACCTGGACAACCCCGATTCCCACGGCGTTCAGTTGCGGATTGAGGATATTTGCCCGGTGCCCTGACGACTGCATCCAGCCGCTGTCGATGTCGGCAAGTTGGCCCGTTGTTGCGCCGATATTTTCTGAGGCAGTGCTGAAGTGAGCTCCAGCTTGGGATGCACGCGTCATCAGATCGGGTTCGCCTGGATACTGGTGCTGTATGTTGCCCGTGCCCCCCTCGCGACTCATGCGCTCGGCATGGGCCTGAGCAGCGCGAGCAAGTCCGGAGTCCCACGTCAGCGGCGGAAGGCCGTTCTCCGCGCGGTGCTGGTTCGTCAGGTGGAACAACAACTGCTTGGCCGGGGTCATACCCTCCTGCGCAGAAGCGGGTATCGATATCGCCAGACTGCACAACAGAATCAGGAGTCGCATTTCTCTGCCTTTCCTGTCTTTGATGCGTGTTCTCCCAGAGAACTCATATAATTGGCACGCCTCATTACTGAAACGATTTACCTGAAGGAGTTTGCCGCTTCTCATGAACCGTCCGAGTCTTCGCGCCGCCTCTCGCCTTCTCCTCGCGCTCGCCACAATCTCTCTTCCTCTGCATGCGCAGCAGCGGGACGTGAAGTCGATGCCCTTCATGAATCCGGCACTACCGACCGAGCAGCGTGTCAACGATCTCATCGGCCGCATGACGCTCGAGGAGAAGGTCGAGCAGATGCGCGACCACGCTCCCGCAATCCCGCGCCTCGGTGTGCCCAAGTACGACTGGTGGAACGAAGCACTCCACGGCGTAGCCTTCGGCGGTTACGCAACCAACTTCCCGCAGGTCATCGGCATGGCCGCAACATGGGACACGCGCCTCGTCCATACCATGGCGCAGACCATTTCTACCGAGGCGCGTGCCAAGTACAACGAGGCCATGCGCCAGGACCACCACGAGATGTTCTTCGGCCTCACTTACTGGGCGCCGAACATCAACATCTTCCGCGATCCTCGCTGGGGACGCGGGCAGGAGACCTACGGCGAAGACCCGTTCCTCACCGGCCGCATGGGAGTCGCCTTCGTCAGCGGCATGCAGGGGAACGATCCGAAGTTCTTCAAGGTCATCTCCACGCCGAAGCACTACGCCGTACACTCCGGGCCCGAGTCCCTGCGTCACAAGTTCAATGTCGACGCCACGCCGCACGATCTCGAAGACACCTATCTACCCGCCTTCCGCGCGACGGTGACCGAGGCACACGCACAGTCGGTGATGTGCGCATACAATGCCATCGACGGCTCGCCGGCCTGCGCGAACACGATGCTGCTGCGGGATCATCTGCGCGATGCCTGGCGCTTCGACGGCTATGTCGTCAGCGACTGCGCTGCCGTCTCCGACATCTACAACGGTCATCGATACACGCCGGACATGGCGCACGCCGCCGCCGCCGCGCTGAAGGCGGGCACGGATCTCGAGTGCGGCTTCGGCAAAGGGCAGGCGTTTCCCTCGCTCGTCGATGCCGTGCACCAGAACCTCATCACCGAGGCCGAGATCGACACCGCGCTGCGCCGGCTCTTCAACGCGCGCTTTCGGCTCGGCATGTTCGACCCGCCGGACAGCTTCGCGTTTGGCCGTATTCCGATCGGCGAGAACAACTCGCCTGAGCATCGCCGGCTCTCCTTGCAGGCCGCGCGCGAATCGATGGTACTGCTGAAGAACGATAACCACGCGCTCCCGCTGAAGCAGGGGGTCGCCCGCATCGCGGTCGTCGGCCCAACGGCGGAACTGGTGCAATCCTTGCAAGGCAACTACAACGGCCCGCCACCGTCACCGGTTTACCCGATCGATGGGATTGAGAAACGCTTCTCCTCCACAAAAGTAAACTTTGCGCAGGGTTCGAGCCTCGTCGAAGGATTCGCGATGCCCATCTCGCGGACAGCGCTCCACCCTGCAAGCGGCTCAGGCAATGGCCTCACGGGCGAGTACTTTGCCTCTCCTGACCTCAGCGGCACTCCAGTACTCACACGCGTCGACCACAACGTCAACTTCAACTGGGACAAGGTCGTTCCCGTTCAAGGCATGCAGCGCAACAACTACTCCGTGCGTTGGCGCGGCACCTTCACGCCTCCCGCTGCGGGCGACTACAAGCTCGGCGCGCGCGTCAATTATTGCTACGCCTGCGAAAACTATGAGGGCTTCCAGCTCTATCTCGACGACAAGTTGATTCTCCAAAGCACCGGCAAAACCGGCGAACGCGGCGCTGTGCTCGACACAGCGGTACACTTCGACGACGCGAAGCCCCATCCGATTCGCCTCGAATACCTGCACGGCACAGGCACGGGCGGAATCGACCTCACCTGGCAGGCTCCCGCAGCCGCGCTGCGCGACGAGGCAGTACGAGCTGCCAGGCAGTCCGATGTGATCCTTGCGTTCGTCGGGCTGTCTCCGTCGTTAGAAGGCGAAGAGATGCCTGTGAAGCTTGAGGGCTTCAGCGGAGGCGACCGCACCGCGATCACGCTGCCCGCAGTCCAGGAAGAGATGCTCAAGGCAGTCGCAGCCGCCGGCAAGCCGCTGATCGTCGTCCTGCAGAACGGCAGCGCGCTCGCGGTCAACTGGGCCGCCGAGAATGCCCAGGCCATCCTCGAAGCATGGTATCCAGGCGAAGAAGGCGGTACCGCAATCGCCGAAACGCTCGCCGGCGACAACAATCCCGCAGGACGCCTTCCACTCACCTTCTACGCATCCCTCAGCCAGCTGCCCTCCTTCGAGGACTACTCGATGAAGGGCCGCACCTATCGCTACTTCGAAGGCAAGCCGCTCTACGGATTCGGCTACGGCCTCAGTTACTCCACCTTCGCGTACAGCAAGGTGAAGGCGCCGTCGCCAGTGAAAGCGGGAGAGCCTGCAACGATCGAAGCCACAGTGAAGAATACAAGCTCCACGGTCGGCGACGAGGTCGTCGAACTCTACCTCACGCAACCAAGGGCCTTCGAAACTCCACTGCGCGTCCTTGCTGGATTCACCCGCGTGCACCTCAATCCCGGCCAAGCGACGCAGGTTGGCATCACCATCGACCCGCGCTCGCTCGGTCAGGTCGACGAAAAGGGCAATCGCATCATCGTCCCCGGTGAGTACACCGTCTCGATTGGCGGCACACAACCCGGCGAGAACGCCCCGGTACAGACCGCGAAGTTCACCGTCACCGGCACCGCCGAGTTGCCAAAGTAAGTCCATTCAGCGCGCCGCGATTCTGGCTCCCCAGTCTGCGGGGCTAAGATCGCGCGCGTGTTGGGAGAAGAGCCAATGATGGCCGTCAAGGTCGAGCGCAGCATATTGGCGCTCGCCGTACACTGTCTCATGCGGCTCTTCGACGATCATTGCTCCGCCCGCACGGGAACGCGCATAGTGAGCATCCACCGCGTCGACAAAGATCGTCAGCGACTGAATTCCATATCCAAGCTGCGCAGGAGATGCTGGCCCCGCGCACCTCTGACCATCAGACATGCGCGCGAAGCAAACATCTGCGCTCCGCAGGTCGGCTCTCCATAGCGATAGTGCTCGACAAATCCGAACACGCGAGTGAGCCCCTCGATCGCCGCGTCAACATCCTGATAGACGACATGCGGCAGAACCGTATCCACTGGGACAGAACGGTTGACGTCCATGCCGGCATTTTACGACTAGCGCTGTCATTTGAGCCGTGGCGCGGCGCGAACGCCGCACAGAATCTCGTAGGGAATCGTTCGCGCAAGACGGGCATGATCTGCAGCCGTGACGCCTTCGCCGAGCACAATCACCTCATCACCCACATCTATGCTCTCGATCTCCGTAACATCGACCGTCGTCAAATTCATGGAGATTCGTCCCACGATCGGCGCTCGCTGTCCACGAATCATCACCCAGCCGCCGCCGCTCGCATTGCTGCAGGAAAGCTCGCGGCACAGACCATCGGCGTAGCCTACCGGCAACAGCGCAATCCGCATCGGCTCCTTCGCGATATAGATGCCGTTGTAACCGATCGCCTCCCCAGCCGCGAGATCACGGACAGCCGTAACGCGAGTCTTCCACGTCATCACAGGTTGAAGTTTGCAGCACACTCGCGCGGCTGGCTGACCGGAAAAGCCGGGACCTCGCTCGATGGGGAGACTGTAGCCATAGAGTCCCAACCCGGTCCGCACCATCGGCCGGGCGCCGAGTGTGGAGGCAAGCCGCGTCAACCACGCGTAGTGATCAGGCTGCGAGGCGTTGTCGATCACCGACGTGTTGCTTGCGTGCAGCCACGCGGGGCTCAGCCCGGCAGATGCAACCGCGACGCAGGCCTGCTCGAAGCGCTCGCGTTGGATCTCCGTCTGCGGGGATCCGGCAATCTCCGCAGAAGCGAAGTGGGTCAATACGCCATCAAGCGCGATCTCAGGATGCGAGGCCAACCAGGCAAGTACGCGTTCCAGCGCCCGACCGGGAACGACTCCCTGTCGCGACATACCCGTGTCGATCTCAAGATGGACCTGCAGAGGACGAGCCGCATGACTCTTCATGGCAGCATCCGCAAGCCACTGCAACTGCTCGACCGTCCAGACAACCGGGGTGAGCTTGTAAGCGACCATGGCCGAAGCGTCCTCGGGAAGCAGACCGCTCATCACCAGAATGCGCGGTCGCGGCTCGACCCCGTGAAGCGATACCACTACAGCTGCTCCCTCCGCCACATCCGTTGTTCCGAGCCACGCCGCTCCAGCCCGAGCCAGCACCGGCGCGCACAACGACGCCCCATGGCCATACCCGTTCGCCTTGATTACCGCCAGCACAGCAACACCCGGCCCCGCCGCATCGGCCAGCACCCGGTAGTTAGCTGCCAGCCGTTCCGCAGAGAGCTCCACCCAACTGTTCACACCTTTATCCTAACCGCCGTTCCGATGCAGTCACGCACGCTGTCAGAGCGACAGCCCACCATCCATCAGCAACTCTCCGCCCACGGTGAACGGCGCCTCCTCGGATACAAGAAAGACAATCGCCTTCGCAACTTCTTTCGGATCACCGAAGCGTCCAGCCGGAACCTGGCTCGTGATCGATGCCGCCACCCTTTCGAGATCGGCCTTCGGAAGTCCCAGCTTGTCATAAAGCGGCGTCGTTATCGGCCCCGGGCTCACCGCGTTCACGCGAATGCCGCGCGCGAGCAACTCGCGCGACAAGGTCTTCGTGAACGACAGCAGCGCGGCCTTGGACGCTCCATCGACGCTTGTATTGGCCATTCCGATATGAGCGTTCACCGAGCTCGTCAGAACCAATCGAAGCCGGATTTGCAAATACTGGCAGCAGCGACTGAATCAGAAACAGCGGTCCCTTTCCATTCAGTGAGAACGTACGGTCGAAACCCGCCTCATCCCACTGCTCCCCGCATTGATGACCAACACATCGAGCCCGCCGAACGCCTGCCGCCCACCGCCGGCAAGCTTCTTCTGCGCCGCGACATCGCTCGCGTCGGAAGAAAAAACCAGCGCCTGCTCGCCCAGCGCTTTGCTCGGCAGCCTCAATCGGGGCCGGGTTGGTTCCTGTAATCGCCACCCGCGCGCCCTCTGCGAGAAACTGTCGGGCGGTTTCAAGCCCAATTCCAGTCGTTCCACCCGTGATCAGGGGCCCGTTTGCCTTTCAGTCTGTCCATCGATCTGATCTCCTTGACTTCATTATTCCCTACGGAAAATGAACATAAGATTCACCGAGTTTGGGTCTTACGATTCTTATACGTGCCATGCAAGGATTTACATCGACCCATTCCCTCTCTTGCAGCCCGTGTGATAAAAAGCGACGTCCGGCAAAAATGCCTCGGACATGTAACCACGAGGGACCTGTCTGCCGCTATGAAAATGAATACCTGTTCAGCTGCGCTGTTTTGTGCCTTATCTGCTGTCTCCTTACTCGTGATGAGCGGCTGCTCCAGCGGAAGCTCCAATCCGCTCGCCGCGATTCAGGCCGCGCAGGCGAAGAATGTCGGCAACTTTAGCACAACAATCTTTCTTGGCGACTCGCTGACCGCGGGCTACCAGAGCGGATCGCTTCTCGACACCCAACAGGTACATGGCTGGGCCCCGCTCGTGGCCACGCAGGCGCAGTTCAGCATCGTTCAGCCGCTCATCGCCTACCCCGGAGCCCCAAACGTGCTGCAACTCGTCTCCTTAGGCCCACCGCCGGTCATCACGCCCGCCAGCGGAACCACAACCGGCCGCGACAACTTCGCAATCCAACCCACGGATCTCGCCGTCCCCGGCGCGTTCGTTAACGACGTTCTCACCACAGTCCCGCTCGCCAACCCCGCTGCCGGACAGCAACAGATCAACCAGCTCGTCCTTGGCTTCCCGGGCCTCGGATACGGTCAGGTCTATAGCCAGTTGCAGTGGGCGATCAAACTGCAGCCCACAACAATCTTTCTCTGGATCGGCAACAACGATGCTCTCATCGCGGACCTCGCCGGCTCCCCGTCGGCGATGACCTCGGTGGCCAATTTCACCAGCCAGTACACATCGCTCATCCAGCAACTGAGCACCCTCACTAGCGCCCACCTCGTCATCGGCAACATCCCCGACGTCACGCTGGTCCCATATCTCCAGCCTGCAGCGCTGGTGCTAGCCGAGTACTCAGCCGCAACCGGCATCCCCACCTCGACCTTGAGCGTCCTTTTCGGAATCTCCGCCGGAGACTTCGTAACTCCCCAAGGTCTCACTGAGATCAGCGCAATCCTCGCCGGCAAGCAAAAAACGCCGCTCAGCGACGCCGGAGTCCTCACGGCAGCCGAGGCCGCGACCGTAAAGTCACAGGTCACTTCCTTCAACCAGGTCATCTCCCAACAGGCTCAGTCCGTAGGAGCAACCGTCGTCGACATCAACGCGCTGTTCAACAAAATCGCGAGTCAAGGCCTGACCATCAACGGATACACCGGAACCACGAGCTTCCTCGGCGGCTTCTTCTCGCTCGACGGTATCCACCCCACTAACACCGGCTACGCCGTCGTGGCGAACAGCTTCATCGATCAAATGAACTCCGCGATTAGCACAAAGATTCCCGACGTAAACCTCGGAACAGTCGCTGCGGCCGACCCGCTATGGCCGCCGAACTACATCGCCCACCCTCCTCACCAGATCGTCATGGCTCCCGATCTGCCCGCGCGGGCGATGCAGCAGGCCGGACGCGCGCTTCTGCCCGGAGCGGGTGGACGGTAAGAACTCAAGGCGTCGGCCCTGACTTGAAGCAGACTTGCCCCGAGTAACGCAATATTATCTGTCCCTGCGTGAGGTCAACGGCACCATAAATTGCTAGTTTTCCCGACGCGCCTGCGAATCGGCCAGTGCCGCCAGTGATCTGCACGCCGTTTGTGTACGCTGTGCCGAAGACGCCCGCGGGAGTCGGGTAGGCCCTTGCATCTGCATCAGCAAAAAAAATCGTGTCGCCGGACTCTGTTACCCATTGGTGGTGATTGTGAAAGACCGCTGATCCATTTGGTCCCGGCGTCACGTTCAAAACGTTCACGCCGAGCCCTCCTCGCAGGTCGCCGGTCGCGGTACCGAGTGTCGTGGTGGGGCCGATAAAGTTGGTCAGGATTGCTCCGCCGACCTGCTTGCAATGGGGCGTGTCCTCTGCAAACAGGGAAGGGGCAACGATGAGAAATGACAGCAATATCCTTCGCATAGATCCTCCTCTCCGCCTAAAGCGTCTGTTGGATATGAACCCTGTGGCGAGCAGGCGTAGTTGTTCCTTCCGTCCAAACTGCTAAACTACGCGCCAAGGTCATGTTCGCTAAGCTACTGGGAGAAAGGTATTCCGGCGGCTGAGTAGAAGTCTTAGGGAAAAGATAAGGTTTCGTCAGGTTTCATCTCCTGAGTGAGGACCTCGTGCGCGACGCTGGCAAAGGTGACTATGCGTTTGGGCGATTTCGCCTCAATCTTGCCGAACGCCTCCTTACCCGTAACGACATCGCTCTGCCGCTTCCACCAAAGTGCTTCGACCTTCTCGCACTGCTCGTTCAGAACGCCGGGCATCTTCAGGAAAAAGACCGCATCATCAAGACCCTTTGGCCCAATACGTTCGTGGAGGAGGCAAACGTCCCCAATCTAATCGGGCAGCTCCGGAAGACTCTTGGAGACTCTCTGGAAAAGCCTGAGTACATCCAGACCGTTCACAAACGCGGCTACCGTTTTGTCGCCGCCCTGCTGCCCCCGGAACAGAATCGGGATGAATCAGAGGTGAAACCCGAAGTTCATGCGCAGGCAGCGATCCGTATCCTCGCATTGCCGTTTCGGAGTGACCCTGCCGGGGCCGACAGTGACTATCTGGCCTACAGTTTGTCTGAGGCGATCGCAGCCACGCTGGCTGAACTGAATATCTTTACAGTACGTTCCACCCAGTTCGCCATGCGCTTCGATCCTCAGCGCTGGGACCCTCAGTCAGTCGCTAAGGAAGCGGACGTAGACCTTATTCTGACCGGTACTCTGGCGAGAGCCGGAGAGCGAATTCATGCGACCACCGAGTTGATTGATGCTCCGAGTGCCACAATCATCTGGTCCAAGGTGTGGGATATCCTTGCGCGTGACCTGTTCCGTCTTCATAGCGGCGTGGTCCAGCTCATCGTGCGTTCTCTCACCCGAAGGGCGCGAGAGGACGGTGAGGCCGCCATCGCAGGCATTGATACACCAAGGACCCCCGATGCCTACGAGCTTTTTTTGAGAGCCAACCAGATCATCCTCAATCGTTCCCCGGAAAATATGTTGCTTGCTCGGGATTTATACCTGGCATGTACAGAAATGGATCCCGGCTATGCCCCGGCGTGGGCACGTCTCGGCAGATGCTACCGCTGGCAGGAAAAATTCGATCAAGGAGTGGTTGTGGCCAGCGGCGCTGCCGAAGAAGCGTTCCAGCGGGCCTTCCAACTCAATCCGCAGCTCGCAATCGCGCATTGCGCCTACACTCCGGTTCAGTGCGACGCGGGACGCGCGAGCGACGCCATGATCCGGCTTCTGACCGTGCTGGAGCGGAATGAGAACAATCCAGAGATCTCCGCGGCGTTGGTTCACGCATGCCGGTATTGCGGCCAGCTTGACGCATCTCTTGCAGCGCACGAGAGGGTGTTCCGTCTGGACAGGAGCTTCCCCACCAGTGTCGCCCACACGTATTTCGGACTGGGCGACTATGAGAAAACACTGTACTGGTACGACACAAAGACCGGACTCTATCTCGACGTCCTGGCTCTGGCGTCTATGGGTCGCAACAACGAAGCTGCGGCGCTCTTGTGGACCCGACGGGAACGCTTTTCCATGCAACCCGCCCTGATGAATTCACTTCAAGCGTATCTGGATGACGACTCCGCTCGAGGGCTAGCAGCACTTCGTGTCGAAATGCCTTCTCGTTCTCGCGATCCTGAAATACGGTTCTATATGGCCCGCCAGGCAGCCAGGTTTGGTGATCTCGATCTCGCGAATGAGCTTTTGTCGCAGTCGGTGGAATGGGGTTATGGCAGTTCGTTGTCCCTAACACGGGATGCGTGGTTCGAGCCGCTCCATTCCACTCTGGAATTTAATCGGACACTGTCGATTATTCGCGTTCGAGAAGAGGCAACGCATCGTGCGTTTGTTGAAGCTGGCGGTGAGCGAATCTTCCGGTTTCGGGATGAGAGTATTTTCGTGCCTGAAGGAATGCGGGTGCACTAGTCGCTCAGGCACAAGAGCTGGAAGCGGCAAGCTGCTTGCGTTCGGCCGCGGCCTTAGCCGCTCTCTTCATGTAGTCCTCAAGCCGCTGTCCACGCCGTAATGTAAAAACGCGCTCGAGTACCTGAACCTCTTCCATCCGATCGAGCCGAAAGTCGCGGAAGTCGTTGCGCAACTCGCACCAGGACGCCAGCGTCTACACGCCCGTCCAGAAGCTCAAGGCCAGCGGACGCACGCTACGGTGGCTGTGTTCTCCGTCCTCGCGAGTGTAACCGAACGAGATCGTGTGGCGCGTCTTACAGGCGCTGTGCAACGCATCCAGCCGCTCGCGCAGAGACGGCTGCATTCGCTGGCCCGGCGCATAGAGCAGAATCGAATCGAACTCCGTCCGCAACTCCGGCGGTAGTACAGCTTCGATACGCTGAAGCGCCTGATTGGCTCCCTGGACGTTCTCCGCTCCTCCCCACGCGCGCACCAGCCGCGCTCCCAGCACCAATGCAGTGAGCTCGCCGCGAGTAAACATCAGCGGAGGAAGGTCCATGTCGCGGCGCAGCGTGTAGCCCACGCCCGCCTCGCCTTCAATAGGAGTTCCCGAAAGCTGAAGGTCCTGGATATCGCGATAGATCGTTCGCTGCGAGACCTGCAGCTTATCCGCCAGCGTCTGCGCCGTAAGTAGGCGCCCCTGGCGCAGAAACTGGACGATACGGAAGAGTCGATCGGCACGCCGCATCTGACGATACTAATGCGAGTGCAGCCCAACGTGGTTTCCTTCAGAGTCCCTCATGCAGGCAAAATGCCCATGGCCGCCGGGAACCTCCGTCTTCGGCATTAGGATCAACCCGCCCGCACGGGAAACACGCGAAAGCACCGCATCCAGGATCCCATCGCAGTTCAGGTACACCAGTGCTCCATTGCGGCCAGGTCTCCGCACACTCCGCTTCACCAGCATCCCGCCGGTGCCTCTGGGGTCTGATGCAAAAAACGACATCGGTTCTGACCGTCGTTCGCGGTGCATCTTGGCCCCCAGCACGGTCTCGTAAAAGGTGGTGGCGCGGTCCAGATCCTCGCACGGAATCTCAAACCAGTTGATTGCATGGGTGCGCACTCTCGTCTCTTCGGGCGTCTGTGCGATGGTCTGCTCGGGCGTCTGCGTGCTCATTACATGCTCCTTCTATTACAGAATGGAGCATAGCCACCCCCTGCTGACAGCATCCTGTCAGTATGGTCAGGAATTTTGTGACGAAGCGAATTGACCGCAACCAGTGGACGCCTAAATCAAAGAACTTACTCGGTGGTCATACCTCTGTGGTCAGAGAGACTTCGTCATCCTGACCACCGCAAGCACTTCACCATTCGGCAGCGGTACATCCACTCGCTCGCGTGCCACATATCCCTTCAGCAAGTACAGCGGCACACCTGTCAGCGTTGACCCCATCTCGAATCGGCGAAAGCCCGCGGCATGCGCGGCTTCTTCGCAATGTTTCAAAATCAGCGCGCCCAATCCTCGCCGAGCCCAATCCGGATGCACAAAGATAGCCCTGATTTTCGCCGCATCTACCACCGGATCGAGAAATCCCATTTCGCGACTAGGCCCGTGATCGCTCCCGAACAGCGTTTTGCGCCTGCTCCACCCACCGCACCCAACGATCGAGCGTTCGTCTCCAACCGCCTCGGCCAGGAAGTAGGTCCCATCTTCGATCAGTTGCGTGTCAAGCCCGAGGGCATGACCAAGCGCACCCCCAATCTGCTGGGGCGTGTAGTCGTTTTTCTGAAGCTCGCGAACTGACCTTTCAATCAGAAGATGCAAAGCCTCGACATCAGCAAATCCGGCTGGCCGGATGCGAAAAGAGCTTGCTTCCATTGCTGTCTTCTTCCTGAAGCGAGAAAGCTTCAGTAGCGATCTTACTTTCTCGTCACTTCGTCCACGCCTGCAGACGCGGTACCCAGCGCGGCACATTTCCGCGATACTCCACATACTCCGCGCCGAACACCCGGCGCAGATGCGGCTCCTCGTAAAGCATCACGAACAGATTCACCCCAACTATAGCCACAACGGTAAGCAAGATCGCACCACCGCTCACCCGTCCGAAGATCACCCACAGCCCAACCCACCCGACAAAAAAACCCAAGTACATTGGGTTCCGCACATAGCGGTAGA
>Ga0126381_100005486_pt1 | contig 13963 bp, 11 predicted proteins | sample PanSoiMetPlot_28_FD_96465 | JGI IMG/M metagenome (GOLD analysis project Ga0126381, IMG submission 96465) | Tropical forest soil microbial communities from Panama - MetaG Plot_28 | ecosystem: Environmental > Terrestrial > Soil > Tropical forest > Bulk soil | place: Panama | collected 2016-02-17
AGATCGCGGCGAGCCCGTCTGTCAGCCTGGCCGACGCCCTGCGGGCAAGCCTTGCCGCGCAGAAGGCCTCAGTGACCGGCCAGCAGGAGGTCAAGGCGATCGGGGCCTCCGAAGACGAGGACGACAGCGACGAGCAAGACGGCGCGAAGCCGGCCGCCAGGAAGTCAGGCAAGGCGGCAGACAGCCCAGCCAAGACGAGCAAGGCCAAGTCGGGTTCGGCCAAGCCAAGCAGGAAGGCGAGCTGAGATCGCTCAGCGCGGCTCGCGCGCTTGATTATCAGCGAGGGTAGGGTTCTGGGCCGCATGCCGTGAACCGGATGCGATGCTAGCCGCATGCTGATTGCGGCGGCTCGGATCATAACGGCCTGCGGAGCGGGGTCCGGGGGACCCCCGGTCCTCGCGCCCGGATACGTGACCTGGGCCGACGGTCGTATCACGGCGGTGGGCGCGGGTCAGCCTCCGGCCAAGCCCGACCTGCAACTGCACGATGGCGTGCTGGTGCCAGGTTTCGTCGACCTGCAGGTCAACGGTTACTTCGGGGTTGAGCTGGCGGCGGCTGACTTCACCGGCTGGTTGACCGTCGCCCGCCGGCTGGCAGAGACCGGCACGACGGCCTTCATGCCGACCGTCATCACAAGCCCGCTTGACGAGATGGCCGAAGCGTTGCGCCGAGCGGCCGAGTACCACGCAAAGCTCGCCGACGGTTCCCAAGGCGCGCGAGTGCTCGGCGTGCACGCCGAAGGGCCGTTCATATCGCCGGTGCGCCCTGGTGCGCACAACCCGGAGTGGATCGCCAACCCGGATCCGGCCGCCATCGAGGCCCTGATCGCGGCCGGTGGCGGCAACCTGCGTATGGTCACGCTGGCGCCGGAGCGCGACGGTGCGCTCGCGGCCATCAAGCAGCTAACCGCCGCGGGCGTGGTGGTCAGCGTCGGCCATTCTGATGCGACGGCGCAGCAGGTAAGCGCGGCAGCCAGGTGCGGAGCGACCATGGTCACTCACTTGTTCAACGCCCAGCGCCCCATGCACCACAGGGAGCCAGGCGTGGTTGGGCAGGCGCTTGCCGACAGCCGTCTTACCAGCAGCCTCATCGCCGATTTGCATCACGTCAGCGGTCAGGTCGCCGCGATCGCCTTCGTGGCGGCGCCGGGCCGGATCTGCCTGATCACGGACGCGGCGGCGTGCGCTGGCATGCCCCCAGGCGCATACGTGCTCGGCGGCGAGCCGATCGAGCTGTCAGAGGGCGACGGCACGCCGCCCGTGCGATCGGACGGCACCATCGCAGGCTCGGCGTTGCGGATGGACTCTGCCGTGGCGAACACGGTCGCGACCGGCCTCGGCATCTCCGAGGCTGTGACCGCGGGTACGAGGATTCCGGCAGACCTTATCGGCCGATCGGACCTAGGCCGGATCGCGCCGGCGGCGGCGGCCGACCTGACCTGGCTCAGCGACGACCTGCGGACCATCGCGACCTGGGTTGGCGGCGAGCAGGTGTTCGGTCCGCACCTCAGCTAGCACGCGCCGGTGGCCCGCCGCCCGCTACCCTTGTCCTGATCAGTGCGACGCACGGCGCATTTGGGTAGACCGAGCGGTAAGAAAACGGGATGGCGATCTTGGTTGAGTCGTTGGCTGAACAGCGCCCAGTGACGCACATGCGGGCCGAGATCCTCGCGCAGCCGGCTGCGTTGCGCGCCACGATTGACGCTCTCCTGCCGCGCGCCGGAGAGATCGCTGCGCTGGCGGATCGGACCAAGCAGGTGCTGTTCTTCGCGCGCGGGACTTCTGACAACGCGGCCGTGTATGGCAGCTACCTGATCCAGACGGCCGCGGGTCGTCTCGCCAGCCTAGGTTCACCTTCGGTGGCCACGACGTATCACGCCAAGGTCGATCTGTCGGGCACGCTGGCTGTCGGCTTGTCGCAGTCAGGCCGCACGCAGGAGATCGTCGAGACGCTCGACTGGGCTCGAGACTGCGGCGCGCACGTGGTGTCGATCACCAATTCGGCGGGCTCGCCGATCGCCGAATTGGCCGACGTCGCTCTGGTCACCGAAGCCGGGGTCGAGCGCGCCGTGCCGGCCACCAAGACATTCACCTGCCAGCTGGCCGCGCTCGCCGTGCTCACCATAGGGCTCGGCGCCGATCTGGACGTCTCTGAGCTGAATAGGCTGCCGGAGGCGGTCGATGAGCTGCTTGCCGGGGCGACCGCGCCTGGCTACGGCGTCGATTCGATCGTCGACGAACTCGCCGGCGTCGACGGCTTGGTGGTGTCGGCCAGAGGGCTCGCCTACTCGGCCGCGCTTGAGCTCGCACTCAAGATCAAAGAGGCCTGTTACTTGCACGCGATGGGCATCTCCTACGCCGACCTGCAACACGGGCCGATCGCGGTCGTCGACTCGGCGACACCCGCGATCGTGGTGGCCGCGGATTCTGGCCCCACCGTCGATGCGGCTGTCGGCCTGGCCCGGCGCGTGACCCAGGCCGGTGCCAGGGCCTACGCCATCGGCGGCGGCCCGGAGCTCGCGCGGGCAAGCAGCCGAGCGCTGGCTGGGCCAAGGCTACCCGAGTGGCTCGCTCCGATCGGCTTGATCGTCCCGGGGCAGCTGCTGACCGAAGCGCTATCCCGGAGGCTGGGCATCGACCCAGACAAACCCCGCGGCCTAAGCAAGATCACCCAAACCGCCTGAATCATAAGAAATTGCCCTGCTGCCCTCCGCGATGGATTCGGCAATCCATCGCCTCCCTCGCCGCACCCTCCGCGATGGATTCGGCAATTCATACGGGAAAACGGGTGTGAATCCCGGGATCCATCGCGCCGCTGACGCAGCGGCCTTCGGTGATCATCGTGCGGGTAGTGACCGCCCAAGACAGATTTGGCGGTGGACTTTGTACTGGGCGGCCTGGGCGCGGGGGCGGATGACCATGAGATCGACGTTGAAGTGCGATGGCCTCGTCACGGCCCATGTCACGGCGTCGGCCACGTCGTCGGCGGTCAGGGGCTCGGCTACGCCGGCGTAGACAGCCGCGGCCTTGGCCGCGTCGCCGCGGTACCTGTTCAGCGCGAACTCGTCCGTCCTGACCATGCCCGGCGCGATCTCGATCACACGCACCGGCTGGCCGCACAGCTCCAGGCGGAGCGTGCCGGCGATCGCATGGGTTCCGTGTTTGGCGGCAACGTAGCCGCCTCCACCCTCGTAAGCCGTCAAGCCGGCGGTCGACGACATCAGCACGATCGTGCCGTCGCCGCTCTCGATCAGCGTCGGCAGCAACGCCTGGACCATATGCAAGGTGCCGAGCACGTTGGACTCGTACATGGCGAGCCAGTCATCAGGCGACCCGTCGGCGATCGTCTCGGCGCCGATGGCGCCGCCCGCGTTGCAGACCAGCACGTCACAACGCGGCAGCGCCGCGGCGAACGCGTCAACCTGGGGCCGATCGGTCACGTCAAGAACGGCGACCTCAACGTCAGCGAGACCGGCCGCGACGGCCTGCAACCTGTCGGCACGCCTCGCCGCGAGTACGACGTGATACCCCTCAGCTTCCAGACGCCCCGCAGTAGCCGCCCCGATCCCACTGCTCGCACCAGTAACAACCGCTGTCTGCCGCATGCCCGCATTCTGCCAGCCTGGTGATTCGCGGTGTTCACTGCTGGTTAGCCGGGCCGGTGATCACGTCACCTACCATCAGCTTTGTGGATCAAGACGGTCAGGCACTGCCATCCCCCGGAGCCCCCCGTGGGGTCATCTTCGACTGGGGCGGCGTGATCACCACGCCGATCCTCGACACGGTGCGGGCATGGCTTGACGCGGAACGTATCGACAGGGACAGCTACACGGCGGCGATGCGCCCTTGGGTGCGGCAGGCCTACGGGCCTGACGAGGCCGAGTCTCCGATCCACGCCCTCGAGCGTGGTGACATCGCTGAGGCCGAGTTCGAGGAGATCCTGGCCTCGGCTCTGGTCACCGTGGACGGCGGACCGGTGCCGGCGGCCGGGCTGCTCAAGCGGATGTTCGCCGGTTCCGTCATGCAGCCAGAGATGCTCGACCTTGTGAGGGAACTGCGCCACAGCGGGCTGCGCACCGCTCTGCTCTCCAACTCGTGGGGCCATCCAGACAGCTATCCGCGCGAGCTGCTTGACGAGCTGTTCGACGACGCTGTGATCTCGGCCGATGTCGGCATGCGCAAGCCGGAGGAAAGAATCTTCCTGCTTGCCGTCGAGCGCCTGGAGCTATCGCCAGCCGAGTGCGTGTTCGTCGACGACGTGGAGGGCAACATCGTCGCGGCGCGGGCGCTTGGCTTCGCGGTCGTGCACCACACCGAACCGGCTGACACGAAAGCGCAGCTCGCCGGCCTGCTGTCAGGAAGACCGGCAGGGGCAGAACCCTCGCACTAGCCTTGGCTGCATGCCCGGAGAGTCGGTGTTGGGAGTAACGGAGGCGGCGCCGGTTCCTCAGCCGCGCCCGGCTTATCCCTCGCCGTCAAGCCCTGGACGTTCAGCGAACATGAAGGCCAACCGCCGCACTGACACCAAGCCGGAGCTTGCGCTGCGGCGCGCGCTGCACGGCATGGGCTATCGCTACCGCAAGGACCACCGGCTCGATCTCGCTGGTGGCGTGCGGGTGCGACCCGACATCGTGTTCACGGCGCGCCGGGTCGCTGTGTTCGTCGACGGCTGCTTCTGGCACTGCTGTCCCGAGCACGGCAGCCAGCCGTCGGCCAACAGCTGGTACTGGGAACCTAAGCTGCGACGCAACGTGGAGCGTGACCGGACCGCCGACGCGGCACTCGGCCTGGCTGGGTGGACCGTGATCAGGCTATGGGAGCACGAGTCGCTCGAAGCCGCGGTCGCCGCCGTGCTCGAGGTGGTGCCGAGCCCGAAAACCGGCCAGAAGAGCGGTTAGCTGACTTGGTCACCTGATTCGGCGTTCGCGCCCGGCTGATCGCTGGCAGACTCGTGGGGAACTCCCCGCCATAGGTGCGCCAATCCGGCGTTCGCGGGGAACCCACACCCGCTCGGCCCATTACCGGCACGCAGTCATTGGGGTTCAATGCGCGTCTACCTGCCAACCACTCTGGCAGATCTGGCCTCGGCACTCGTGGCCGGCGAGGTCGGTCCGGCGCCCGTGCTCGGCTATGCGGTGACGCCGGCGCTGCGCGAGTGGTACGCGAGCGGCGACCTCGAAGAGCTCGAGTACGTCGCGATGATGCAGGCGGCCCGCGCGTCGCTGCGGCTGCTGCACGATCAGACGATGACGGCTAGGCGCCGGGTGGTGCTCGCTGCCGACATCGCCGAGGTTGACGTGGTGATCAGAAACGGATTCGACAAGCCGGGCAAGGTCGAGGTGATGCTGCCGGTGCGGCTAGCCGACGTGGTGTCCGGGCATGTAGACGACGTCGAGGCGATGCCAGACATCGATGCCGCGGCCGCTGCGCTGCCCGCCGCGGACGGCGGTGACAGCGACGCGAAGTTCGTCGTGGATGGCGCCGAAGGTCACGAACTGCTCTGGTACGCCACCCAGGAACTGCTCTACCTGATCGGTTAGGGCGCTAATCGGTTAGCGTGGCTGATGGAGGCCAATGGAGGCCGACTGAAGGAGCGACCCGTGTTCGATGCCGTCACCAACGTCCCGGCTCCGGTGAATGAGCCAGTCAAGACCTACGCGCCTGGTAGCACAGAGCGCACCGCGCTGGAAACCAAGCTCAAAGACCTGGCCAAGGAGCCGGTCGACCTGACGATGACGGTTGGAGGCGTCCAGCGGATGGGCGGCGGCGAGTGGATCGACGTCGTGCAGCCGCACAACCACGCGCACCGGCTTGGCAAGCTCGGCGAGGCCACCGACGAGGACGTATCGGCGGCCATCGAGGCGGCAAGCATGGCGGCGCCAGGCTGGCGCGAGCTGTCGTTCGACGACCGCGCCGCCATCTTCCTGCGGGCTGCCGAGCTGCTGGCCGGCCCGTGGCGGGCGACGATCAACGGCGCCACGATGCTCGGCCAGTCCAAGTCGGTGTACCAGGCGGAGATCGACGCCGCCTGCGAGCTCATCGACTTCTGGCGCTACAACGTGCACTTCGCCAGGCGACTGCTTGCCGAGCAGCCGAGCTCGTCGCTCGGCACGTGGAACAGGATGGAGTACCGCCCGCTTGAGGGCTTCGTGCTCGCGATCACCCCGTTCAACTTCACGTCGATCGCGGGCAACCTGCCAACGGCGCCAGCGCTGCTCGGGAACGTCGTGCTGTGGAAGCCGTCGCATACTCAGCAGTTCTCCGCGCATTTCATGATGCGGCTGTTCGAGGCCGCCGGCTTGCCGCCCGGAGTGATCAATCTGGTCACCGGGTGGGGCCAGTCGGTATCGCGGGTGGCGGTGCCGCACCCTGACCTGGCAGGCATCCACTTCACAGGCTCGACCGGCACATTCCATCGACTCTGGCAGATCGTCGGCGGGAACATCGCTGGATACCGCGGCTACCCGCGCCTGGTCGGCGAGACTGGCGGCAAGGATTACGTCATCGCCCACCCATCGGCGGACGAGGACGTTCTGACGACCGCGTTGATCCGCGGCGCATTCGAGTACCAAGGCCAGAAGTGCTCAGCCGCATCGCGCGCCTACATCCCGCGTAGCGTGTGGAATCGTATGCGAGACACGTTCGCCGCCAAGGTCGAGTCGCTGACCATGGGCGACGTGGCTACTGACCTGTCGGCCTTCATGGGCGCGGTGATCGATGACCGGGCGTTCGCCAAGCACACGGCCGCCATCGAGCGCGCCAGATCCAGGTCCTCGGTCAAGGTGCTGGCCGGTGGGACCACCGACGACACGCACGGCTACTTCGTCCGTCCTACGGTGTTCGAGTGCTCGGACCCGACCGACGAGGTCTTCACCACCGAGTACTTCGGCCCCATACTCGCGGTGCACGTCTTCGACGACAGCACATACGAGTCGGTACTCGAGCAGGCGGCCGGTGTGGCCGCGTACGCGCTAACCGGGTCGATCATCGCGAACGACCGGGCCGCGATCTCCGCGGCGACAGAGAAGCTGAGGTTCTCCGCCGGGAACTTCTACATCAACGACAAGCCGACAGGCGCCGTGGTCGGGCAGCAGCCGTTCGGAGGAGCGCGCGCCAGCGGCACCAACGACAAGGCGGGCTCCATCTTCAACCTGATCCGCTGGGTCAACGCTCGGTCGATCAAGGAGACGTTCTCGCCACCGACCGATTATCGTTATCCGCATATGGGATAATCCGAAAATGGGTTAACCGGAGGTCACCCATCCATCGCCTGATCTTGTGGAACATCGACCTGACGCTCGTTGATGTGGCCAGGGTCTCCCGTGACGCCTACGCCGAGGCGTTCATGCGGGCAACCGGCCGACGTCTGGTCGCGTTGCCGCAGATCGCTGGCGCGAGCGACTCGGAGATCTTCTTCGAATCGCTCGCGCTCAACGAGGGAATGCCAGGCGACGATCAAAGGCAGCCGGCCGACAACGAGTTGCTTGCGAGGTACAGCACCGAACTGGCCGCGGCGTTCGGCGCAAGGAGCGACTTGCTCGCCGAGCAGGGCCGGGCGCTGCCGGGCGCGGCTGAGGCGCTCGCGGCGCTCTCCAGGCTGCCTGGCGTGATCCAGACCGTCCTGACCGGCACGATCAAGCAGAACGCCGCCTGCAAGCTCCGCGCCTTCGGCCTCGACAAGTACCTTGACCCCGACATCGGCGGCTTCGGGTCTGACGTCTATCCCAAGGGCACCCAGATCCTACGTTCGCTCGATCTAGCCAACGAGAAATACGGACTGCGACTGCGGCCCGCCGACGTGGTGTACGTTGCCGACTCGATCAGGGACGTCGCCGCGGCCAAGGTGGCCGCGGTGCGCTGCGTGGGTGTCGCCAGCGGACGGTCGACAGCGGCAGAACTGAGGGACGCCGGAGCGCACCCGGTGCTCGACGACCTGTCCGACACAAGACTGGTCGTCGCCGCGGCCATCGGATGAACGTCGTGCCGGAGGCGCGCCGGTGAACACCGTCGGACTCACTATCTTCGGCGTGCTCGCGCTCACGTTCATGATGACGATGTACGCGCTCGAACGCCGTCACAAGCGGTTCGTGCTCGCGTTCGCTTGCGGCTGCGCGCTCGCGAGCAGCTACGGGTTCGCCTCGGGTGCCTGGCCGTTCGGCGTGGTCGAGGCGATTTGGGCGCTTGTGGCGCTAAGGCGGTTCCAGCGAGGCTAAGCGATAGGCGGGCGGGCGGTCATCCTCCGGTAGCTCGCACTGCGTACTGGTATAAACGGTCAAGTCAATGATGACGGACCGTGAAATGGGGCTGGGGTAGATGCAGCAGGGGCAAGGTTCGGCTGCTGGACGCGGCTACGGAACTTTGCTCGCAACTCCCAGCCTCGAGATGATCAAGCGGGCGCGGATCACCGACTACCTGCGGTGGCTGAACGACCAGGGCCGCGCCGAGGGCGCAGCCGATTACACGGCCTTGTGGCAGTGGTCAGTCAGCCAGCCCGCCGACTTCTGGACTTCGATCTGGGACTACTTCGAGGTGCTAGGAAGTCGCGGCGCCGGGCCGGTCATCAGCGGCGAGCAGATGCCAGACATCACATGGTTCTCCGGATTTACGGTGAACTATGCGCGCAACGCACTCCGGGCCGCGAGCACGACGCCTGATGCGGTAGCTCTCGTGTACCGCTCCGAGGCCGGTCACTCGGGTTCGCTTACCTACGGCGAACTCGACCGGCGGGTGGCTGCCCTGCGCGCCGCCCTGATCGGACTCGGCGTAGGACGCGGAGACCGGGTCGCCTCGTACTTGCCCAATTGCCCGCAGGCGCTGATCGGCGTGCTCGCGACCGCGAGCCTGGGCGCGATCTGGACCTCGTGCTCGCCCGACTTCGGCGCGCCGGCGGTGACCGACAGGTTCGCGCAGGTCTCGCCGAAGGTCTTCATCGTCGTCGACGGCTACGTGTACGGCGGCAAGACGTTCGACCGGCGCCCAGAGGTCGCCGCGATCGCGGCCGCGCTGCCTGGCCTGGAGCACGTAATCACGGTCGATTACATCGGCACTGGCTGGGCCAGCACGGCGGGCGATGCGCCTGACCTGCCGGTGCCCGCCACGCCGTGGGAGTCGCTTGACCACGGTAAGCCCGCGACCTGTGAGTTCGACGAGGTTGCCTTCGACCACCCGCTGTGGGTTTTGTACTCATCGGGCACCACAGGACTGCCCAAGCCGATCGTGCACGGCCACGGCGGCATCGTGCTCGAGCATCTCAAGATGCTTTGCCTGCACAAGGACATCGGGCCTGGGGACGTGTTCTTCTGGTACACGACCACTGGCTGGATGATGTGGAACTACCTGGCCGGCGCGCTGCTCGCCGGCGCGACGATGGTCGCCTACGACGGGAGCGCCACCCACCCGGCGACCGGCGAGTTGTGGCGGCTTGCCGCCGAGACCGGCGTGACGTACTTCGGGAGCGGTGCGCCGTACCTGACCGCCTGCATGAAGGCCGCCCTGCGGCCGAGCGTCGAGTACGACCTGTCCAGGCTGCGCGGCGTCGGATCGACAGGCTCGCCGCTGCCTCCCGAGGCCTTCGACTGGGTGTACGACGCGGTTGCACCCGGTACCGCGCACAACATCGTGCTCGGGTCGTTCAGCGGCGGTACCGACGTGTGCACCGGCTTCGTCGGGCCAAGTCCGCTGCTGCCGGTCAGGACCGGAATCATCGCCGGGCCTTGCCTGGGCGCGAAGGTCGAGGCGTTCAGCGCGGATGGCGAACCGGTGATCGGCGAGGTCGGCGAGCTTGTGCTGACCGAGCCGCTGCCGTCGATGCCGGTGGGATTCTGGGGCGATCAGACCGGGGAGCGGTACAGGGCCAGCTACTTCGCAGACTTCCCCGGCGTGTGGCGGCACGGCGACTGGATCATGATCCTCCCGGACGGCGGCTGCGTGATCTACGGCCGGTCGGACGCCACGCTGAACCGCGGCGGGGTCCGGATGGGAACCAGCGAGTTCTACCGCGTCGTCGAGGATCTGCCGGAGGTCGCCGACAGCCTGGTCATTGACACTGGCACGCTCGGCACCGATGGCAAGCTCGTGCTCTACCTGGTGCTCGCGCCCGGCCAGTCGCTGACAGGTGAGCTGACCGGCAGGATCAAGTCCGCGTTGCGCACCGCGCTGTCGCCAAGGCACGTGCCCGACGAGATGCACCAGGTCCCAGGGGTGCCAAGGACGTTGTCAGGCAAGAAACTCGAGGTCCCGGTGCGCAAGATCCTGACCGGAACACCGCTCAGCGAGGCCGCCGATCCCGACTCGCTCGCCAACCCCGAGGTGCTCAGCTACTACGTTCCCGGCGATGCTTGATGAACCGAAGCTTCGGCGAGGAGGGCGGGCGCCTGACGTACGGGACCTACCTGCGGCTCCCCGACCTGCTCGCCCAGCAGGTACCGCTGGTCGACCCGCCCGCGCACGACGAACTGCTCTTCATCACCGTTCACCAGGTCTACGAGCTGTGGTTCAAGCAGTTGCTGCACGAACTCGAAGCAGCCAGAGACGCAATGGAAACCGAGCAGACCTGGCTGGCGGCGCACTTGCTGCGGCGGGCGCACGTGATCGAGCGGCTGCTTGTGGGCCAGATCGATGTGCTCGAGACCATGACCCCGCAGGACTTCCTTGAGTTCAGGTCGGCGCTCGCGCCGGCCAGCGGCCTGCAGTCCGTCCAGTTCAGGGAGCTCGAATTCCTGTCCGGCGCCAAGGACGAGCGTTTCGTCGCCAGGTTCCGCGGCCTGACGAGCGACGAGCGCGAACGGCTGTCGCGCAGGCTGGCAGAACCGTCGCTCTGGGACGCATTCCTCGGCTTGCTCGGCAGCCGCGGCCTCGACGTCAGCAGCGATGAGCGGGTTGCCGAATCTTTGCTGACCATCGCCAAGGACCGCGCTCGCCACGACGACCTGTGGCAGCTAGCAGAGGGACTGCTCACCCACGACGAGGTGTGCGCGCTATGGCGTGGCCGTCACGTTCAGATGGTGGAACGGCAGATCGGTACGAAGTCGGGTACGGGCGGTTCGACGGGTGCGCCCTATCTGCACCGCCGCGTGCCATTGCGTTACTACCCATTTCTTTGGGAACTTCGGGACAGGCTATAAATCCACGAGGGAGCACGCGATGTCCGAGCACCAGAGCGCGGCCAAGCAGGCGCTGTTCGCTGAGGCGGCAGCCGAGCTCAGGGCGGATGCCAGCATCGGTGACCAGCTCAACTACGTGCGCAGCTACTACCGGCACGTTGACGCCGGTGACCTGCTCACGGCCGGGCCGAAGCGGGCCAGCGTTGTTGCCGCCGAGCACGCCGAACTGGCCGCGCACCGGCCGCAAGGCCGTGCGCTAGTCAAGGTCAGATCGGGTGCCGATTCGAGCTTGCTGAGCAGCCGGGACGTTATCGACGTCGTCACCGACGACATGCCGTTCCTGGTCGACACCATCACGATCACGCTGGCCGCGCACGACATCGTGCCCGAGCTCATCGTGCACCCCCAGCTCATGGTCCGCAGGGACGTCACGGGAGCGCTGCACGAGGTTATCAGGCCGATCGAGGGCCCTCGCCGGATCGACAAGCAGCGCCCGCTCGGAGTCACCGCCGTGGCAGACCAGCTCGCCGAGTCGTGGTCGCACATCGAGGTCACCAGGCTTGACGCGGAGAAGGGCGAAGCCATCGCGTCGGCGCTCGACACCGCGCTCGCCGACGTGCGGATGGCGGTCGAGGACTACCCGAAGATGCGGGCGATGGCCGTTCGGCTGGCCGACGAGCTAGCCGCGGAGGCCGCGGCGGCTGGAGGGTCCGGGTACGCAGCGCCCAACGAAGCCGATGACGAGACCGAGCCCGACGCGCCGGAGTCCATCGCCGAGATCACCGAGCTGCTGCGCTGGCTGATCGACTCTCACTTCACGTTCCTTGGCTACCGGGAGTACGACCTGGTCCATGAGGACGGCGTGCCTGCACTGCACGGCGTGCCAGGCACCGGCCTTGGCATCCTGCGGCACGACAAGACCGGCTCGACCCGGCTGCCGAAGCAGGCAAGCGAGCTGGCGACCGACCCGGCCCATCGGCTGATCATGACCAAGGCGAACACCAGGGCGACCGTGCACCGATCGAGCTACCTGGACTACGTCGGCATCAAGCGACTATCGCCGTCCGGCGAGGTAGCCGGCGAGTACCGGTTCCTCGGCTTGCTCACGCACATGGCCTACACCGAGAGCATCACGAGGATTCCGGTGCTCAAGCGCAAGCTATCCGAGGTCTACGCGGTGAGTGGCGTCTCGGCGGAAAGCCATGACGGCCGGGACGTGGCCGAGTTCATGGAGGTCTACCCGCGTGAGGAGCTGTTCCAGACACCGGTAGAAGAGCTGGCCGACGTCGCCTCGCAAGTGCTGCGGCTGCGCGAACGCATGCAGACACGGCTGTTCCTGCGCAAGGACATCTACGGCAGGTACGTCTCCTGCCTGATCTACCTGTCGAGGGACAGGTACAACACCAAGGTCCGGGTCGCGGTGCAGGACATACTCCGCAAGAAGCTCGGCGGCGGCCAGCTTGACTACAGCGCTGTGGTCGACGAGACGCCGATCGCCAGGCTGCACGTGGTAGTCAGGGCCGAGCCGGGCGGCAAGCTCGCTGACGTGGACGTGAGCAAGCTGGAGCATGCAATCGCGGCCGCGGTCAGGTCCTGGGATGACGACCTGGTCAAAGAGGCGGTCGGCCAGCTCGGCGAAGGACCTGGTCGCGCGCTGCTCGCCGAGTTCAGCGGCTCGATCAGCGAGACCTACAAGGCCGACGTTCCGGCCGCTGCGGCAGTCTCCGATCTGGCCAAGATCTTGCAGATGCGCGACAGCGAGCAGGAGATCTCGTTCGAGATGTGGGAGTCGACCGGCTATGTCGGCGGCGTGCCTGCCAGCTACGAGGCTGAGGCCGAGGCTCAGGAAGACCACGGCGCCGGCAAGCAGCGGGTCTGGCGGCTCACGATTCACCGTAACGGGCCGCCGATCACGCTCACCGACGTGCTGCCGAGGCTGCAGCACATGGGTGTCGAAGTGGTCGATGAGCACCCGTATGAGTTCTCCACGGCTGAGCCGTTCTGGATCTATGACTTCGGGCTGCGCAGGGACGGTGCCGCCGCAGGCCTGGGCGGCCGGACCAGGCGTGAGGCGCTGCCTGAGTTGTCTGAGGTGGCCGGCCAGGTCGAAGGCGCGCTCGCCGCGCTGTGGAGCGGCGAGATCGAGGATGACGACTTCAACGCGCTCGTGCTCGACGCTGGGCTGACCTGGCGCCAGGTCTCCGTGCTGCGCGCGTACGCGAAGTACCTGCGCCAGGCTGGCACTACGTTCAGCCATGACTACATCGGCGCGGTGCTACGGCACAACCCGCTTATCGCGCGGCAGCTCATCAGGCTGTTCGAATCCAGGTTCGACCCGGACCGGCCGGGCGAGGAGACCAGCGAGGCCTTGGCCGAGGTGATCGCCGGCGGGCTCGACGACGTCGCCAGCCTGGATGAGGACCGCATCCTGCGTGCCTACCTCGGCCTGATCACAGCGACCCAGCGGACCAACTACTTCCGTGCGGCGCCCGGTGCTGACGAGCCCCAGTCAGAATCAGCGCGGCTGTACCTGGTGTTCAAGCTGGACGCCGCGGCGGTGCCCGATCTGCCGGCCCCCAGACCCAAGTTCGAGCTGTTCGTGTACTCGCCCAGGTTCGAAGGGGTGCACCTGCGATTCGCCGGCGTCGCGCGCGGCGGGCTGCGCTGGTCAGACCGGCGTGAGGACTTCCGCACCGAGATACTCGGCCTCGCCAAGGCGCAGGAAGTGAAGAACTCGGTGATCGTGCCTTCCGGTGCCAAGGGCGGCTTCGTCTGCAAGCGGCTGCCCGACCCCGCCGATCGCGAGGCTCATGCCGCCGAGGTCGTCGCCTGCTACAAGATGTTCATCAACGCGATGCTCGA
>Ga0126381_100005487_pt1 | contig 13962 bp, 8 predicted proteins | sample PanSoiMetPlot_28_FD_96465 | JGI IMG/M metagenome (GOLD analysis project Ga0126381, IMG submission 96465) | Tropical forest soil microbial communities from Panama - MetaG Plot_28 | ecosystem: Environmental > Terrestrial > Soil > Tropical forest > Bulk soil | place: Panama | collected 2016-02-17
CAATAGCGATTTGCCGTCTGCAACCTTTCGCTGGTCAGGGGGGTACTTCTACCTCTACCTCGCAGAAAAATGCTACGATTGGGCTAATTATTTGCGGTGCCTCCGCTACCTACAAGAAGCAGCCTGTGCTAATCCGGTCTTGTTGCTGAGGGCCGGGGCTTACAGAACCTTTCTAAAAAGTGTATTCAGAATACTCACGGGCTCAACCAGGATTCATCTGGCCGAACCGGCCCGCGAATCGGGTGGGGAGATGGGAAAAGGAGCCGACCTGTACTTCAAGAAGAACAAACGCCCCTTCATTCTAAATGCGCTCTTCAGACACTTCGAATTCATCCGCTGGTCTGCTGCGCTCGACGACGGAGGTTAATCAATGCCTGCTCTTCTAGGTGCGTTGAGAGCGCTTTTTCCGTTGCTGCGGCTGCGGGCCTGGGTGCTCTTGGTGATGATTTTTCTCGGCGTGCTGACGGCGTTGTCGGAAGGTCTCTCGATTTCACTGTTCATTCCGCTTGTTCAGAATCAAATGGGGACCGGAAATGCCGGCATGATTGGGAGGCTGACCGGGCTCTTCCAGGGCATTCCGGCAGAGGCGCGGTTTTTATGGATAGGTCTCAGCATTCTTCTGTGTGTGGTGCTGAAGAACGTTCTCAGCTACAGCTACTCGTTGCTCTTCCAGTCGGTAAACGCGTCAATCAGCCATCGGCTTCGCTGCGGTATTCTTCATCAGTTGCTGAGCGTGAGCCAGAGCTACCTGGACACGCACGATTCCGGGAAATTGCTAAACACTTTGGGCACCGACACCTGGCGGGTCAGTTCCGCATTTGCGGCGCTCGCCAGCGTGATCATCAATGTCTGTATCACGCTGACTTTGGGTATGCTCTTACTGGTGATTTCATGGAAGCTGACTTTGGTCACCGGCTGCTTACTGGTGTTGATTTCCCAAATTGTGCAACGCCTCACGCGCCGCGTAAAGCGGCTCAGTCGCCAGGCGACGGCCGCAAACACGAGCCTGTCCCAACGAATGCTTGAGACATTTTACGGCCTGCGGCTGATCCGCGCCTTTGGACGTGAAAAACACGAGCAGGATCGGTTCGACGCCACTTCGCGCGAGGTCAGCAGGATCTTCCAAAAGCTGGAGAGAATTTCAGGGCTTGTCCACCCGTTATCCGAAATCCTCGCAGCGTCATTGTTGCTCGGGATTCTGGTGGTCACGACGATGCGCGCTCCCGGACAATTGGCGGTCTCAATGACCTTCCTTATTCTGTTGTATCGTCTCCAGCCGCGCATTAGACAACTCGATGCCGACAGAGTGGCGCTTAATGCTTTGTCGGCGTCCGTTGAGGAAGTCAGGAGTCTGCTCGATGAGACCGATAAGCCTTATTTGCGCAGCGGCGTAAAGGTTCCTGGCTCAATCAAGAAGGGGATTGCCTTCGACAACGTTTCGTTTCACTACGATTCCGGAAAAAGAGCGGCACTCGAACAGGTGACCTGCTCAATCAAAATAGGCGAAACCACCGCCGTTGTTGGTCCATCCGGAGCCGGCAAATCCAGCCTGATCAGCTTGATCTGTCGCTTTTATGATCCATCGTCAGGGGAATTGCTGATTGACGGGATCCCGCTCCGCGAACTTGATCTGACATGGTGGCGTAACCAGATCGCCGTGGTCAGCCAGGATATCTATCTTTTCAACGCGAGCGTGGCCGAGAACATCAGGTATGGGAAGCTGAATGCCACCCGTGAAGAACTCGTAGAGGCGGCCCGCAACGCACATGCCCTGGACTTCATCGAGGGCCTGCCAGATGGCTTTGAAACGGCCCTTGGGGATTGGGGTCTTCGGCTCTCGGGCGGTCAGCGGCAGAGGCTGGCTCTGGCTCGCGCGTTCATCCGAGATCCAAAGATTCTGATACTCGATGAGGCAACGAACTCGCTCGATCTCATCTCGGAAAGAGCGGTCCAGGATGCTCTTGCGCGGTTAGGACGTGGCCGAACCGTATTGATCATCGCCCACCGCATCAGCACTATCGAACACGCGGACAAAGTGATCGTGCTCGACGCTGGAAGAGTGGTCGAGAGCGGGTCGGTAAGGGAACTTTTGGCAAGGGGTGGCCTTTTCTCGCGGTTCTATGCGCTTCAACTTCGCAAAAGGCACTCAGCCGAGGAATCGCGAGCCCATCTCCTCCCGGCTCAGTGATCGAAAATTGGTCCGTTTAACCCGTGCGCACATATGAATGAGGTCGTCCCCTCTGAACCGCTAACGAACCTGGAGAATGCCGGCCCCACCGGCACGTCGGGCGTTTCGATCATCATCCCTGCACACAATGCCGCGGCGACACTCGAGGCGACCCTGGATTCGCTGGTTCATCAGACTTACACGCTTTGGGAGGCGATCGTTATCGATGATGGATCCACGGACGGTACCCGCGCCATGGCGGAGGACTGGGCACACCGCGACAAGCGCTTCCGGGTACTGCATCAGGAAAGATCGGGCGTCAGCGCTGCGCGCAACCATGGACTTTGGCAAGCGCGATACCCATTCGTCTTGTTTCTAGACGCCGACGACCGCATTGCGCTCACGCACCTGGAGCGCATGGTCGGCATGCTGGCGGCCGATTCCACCCTGGACGCCGTACATTGCGGTTCGCAACACATTCTACCATCGGGTGCCGTTGGACCCCCCCGCCTGGGTTCCGACGAGGCGGATCTGTTTCAGTACTTCGCCTTCCAATGCCATTTTGACATTCACGCCTGCGTCCTCCGACGCGATCTAGCTATTGCTCTCGGTGGCTTCGGCGTCTCTCTCAGCACATGTGAGGATTGGGACTTTTTTCAGCGGGTCGCCCGTACAGGAGCGCGCTTCGGTCGCGTATCAGAGGTATTGGCCTTTTACTACATCCGACCAGGCTCCGCCAGTCAGGACAGTCGGCGCTGTGTGGCCGATGCGCGAGTGGTCGTGAACCGCGGCCACGGACGGGATCCGCGCATGCAAAATGCGGCTGAAGTCCATGCAGAAGGACGGAGCCCTACCGATCGGGATCTTTCCTTCTATTATACAGTAACGGCTTTCGCAGCCCAGGAGATCGGTGCAGGTCGCGACGGCCTGGACTTGCTGGATGCCGATCTTCCCCCTGCACCAAACCTTTCGGCTGCAGCGATTGCTGACACTATCCTGCAGCTCTTACCAATGGCCGCCAACCGCTCGGAAGAGGACTGGCCCCTTCTCTGGAGCCAAGTGAGCACTCCCCTCGCCTCATTTCTTTCCAAGTTAGAGACTCAGGCCTGCGCGCCCGCGGTGGCGTTCGCCGCCCTGCGGCACCTGGAGAAAAAAATCCTGCTGGCCGACCCTGGAAACGCCCCGCTCGAGCTCGGGAGCACATACAGGGTAACTGTGGACTTGGCGAGACCGGTCGCTGACGTTTTTGTCGCTCCGGAGGTTGACCGGATCATCTGTCGGCTGACACTGAAGGGCGGTTCGATCGGATTGGTGGAATTGCCTGCAGCCGGTGTGTTGACTGGCCGGAGGATTGCCAAGGCAGCGTTGGAAAGACGCGGGCGCCTGCTGCTTGGTGAGGCGTTGACGCCGGGTCGGGCTCTCCACCTTGGTCTGGGGACGGTGCGCGGTCTGCTGCGGCGCCGTACGTTTCGTCTGGTTTGTGAGGTCCTGGTTGCAAAGCCGAAAGACAGGTTGGGCGCTGCAAGGCGACTGAAGTATGAAATCACCGACGTGGCCAAAGCCTGTCTGGCGCGGGTCCTCGCCACACGACCCGGCCTCGTCGCCCGTCAGGCCGGCTGGCATTGGCGTGAGTACCTCGACGCCGCAGTTGCCGCCGGTCGGGCGCATGTGCAAAAACAGCTCGAAACACCCCAGGTTTTTGGCGTTGGAAGCATTACCCGGACCATCGGCTCCCAGCCACGGGTCGTGCTCCCTTGCCAACCGCTAATCCCTTCAGCCGGCGAGCCTCCCAAATCGCCGGACTGCCCGCCAACCAAGTCCGTTGCTGAACGAGCACGTTCCGTCCCAATCCTGATGTACCATCGGATTGCGGTTGACGGACCGGTCGCGCTGGCGCGGTATCGCGTTGCGCCCGACCTGTTCGCTGTCCAGATGGCGGCTCTCTACCGGGCTGGGTACCGCGCCATCAGCCTTGTGGATTGGATCGGCGCGATGGCCCTGCGGGAGCCCCTGCCCGGAAAACCTGTTATACTGACTTTCGACGACGGCTACCGGGACTTCCTGACAGCGGCGATGCCAGTCTTACGTAGCCTTGGCTTCGCGGCGACAGTTTTCCTGGTGGCGGAGCGCATCGGTGGAGCCGCCGACTGGGATGCCGGCTACGGCGAGACTGCCCGGTTGCTGTCCTGGCCGGAAGTGCGAGCGCTCCAGGAGGCCGGGATCGAGTTCGGGTGCCACTCGTCGGTGCACCGGCCAATGACCGGAATGCATCTGATGGAGCTGGCAGAGGATACGGTGCGTGCTCGCACGATCCTGGAGGAAGGGCTCGCGGCGCCCGTAACGATCCTTGCCTACCCCCATGGCGCGGAGAACGAATTTGTCCGCCGAGTCATAGCGGAGCTGGGGTTCCACGCAGCCGTCAGTTGCGAGCCGGGCCTCAACTGGCTTGAAGACGACCCGCTGCGACTTCGCCGCATAGAGGTTTCCGCGGGATGCACACCTAAGCAATTGCTCGCGCGTTGCTTGCAACGCCTCGAAGGTGAATCCGCAGATTATGTTAATTAAAGTGACCGTTGAACGGTAAGATCCAATCTGCATGCGGTACCAGCTAGTTGAGATCGAAATTACCCGGCCCCTGGTGGCCCTGGAATTTGCGGGCGGTGAGACTGGAGCGGCCCTTCTTCTCCGGCGTAACGGGCGACCGATCGGCTTTCTCATGCGGGAAAACGGGGGCGACCCGTCGTGGTCTCCAGAAGAGTTGAGCACCTGGATTGGTGATGAACTAAAAACGAAATTGGTTGAGGAAGCAATTCGCGACGAACTCGCCCCGGCACGCGCGAATGTTGCCTTTCCATCGCTCTCGGTTGCCGTCTGCACCAGAGATCGCGTGACGACCCTCAACCGATGTCTCAATTCGGTTCTCCTACTGCAACAGAAGCATGATTTCGAACTTCTGGTGATCGATAACGCACCTCCCAATAACGCGACTGCTGAACTTGTGAAAAGGTTCTCGGGCGTCCGCCACGTCTTGGAACTCCGTCCGGGTCTGGATTTCGCACGAAACCGAGCGTTGATGGAAGCGACTGGAGACCTGATTGCGTACCTCGACGACGACGTCGTTGTTGATTCGGGTTGGCTTTCAGGTCTGCAGGAAGCGTTTAGCGAGAATCCAGACGCAGGCGCCTTTACCGGCCTGGTGATGCCGCTCAGACTCGACACGCCCGCGCAGGTGCTCTTTGAAAAAAGAAATGGGTTCCGTCGAGGGTTTGACAAAAAGCGATTTGGCCGGGAGGTACCCGGTAATCCGCTTTATCCTTGTGGTGCCGGGATTTTCGGCGCGGGTTGCAACATGGCGTTCCGTCGCGACGTGCTGCGGGAAATCGGCGGTTTTGATGAAGCGCTCGATACTGGCGCCCCGCTTCCAGGTGGCGGCGATCTCGACATTTTTTATCGAATCATCCGAGCTGGGTGCGCGCTGGTCTACGAACCTGGTTACTTGGTTTTCCATGAACATCGGGAGTCGGAATCTGCTCTGCGACACCAGTATTACACCTGGGGCCTCGGGTTCATGGCCTTTGTGGAGAAGAGCTACCGGAACGATCCGTCTCAGCGGGCCTTGTTCCGACGCCTGGTTATGTGGTGGATCCGCGACCAGGTACTTCAATTGAAGCAAGCCTTGCGCCGAAAGCACGCGCTGCCATTTTCCATGATTTTTGCGGAATTCTGCGGGGGGGCGGTGGGTTTTTTTGGGGGATATTCCCGCTCTCTGAAACTCATCGCAACGGTTCGAAAGCATTTTACATGAGCGTCCCCATCAGATGGGAGGTTATTCATTTGAAGCTCAGCGAGCCGATGGGAGCGATGAACGCCCCTCAGAATGCTGCCGGCGCGTACCTTGTCTTCTGGTGGAACGACGTCCCGCTCGGGTATGCCGTGATTCATGCGGGGGAGTTTCCGCTTAACGAAGCCGATGTCTGGCGGAGGGCTTTGCGCGCGATCGCTCCCGCGGTCGGCAATTACTCATTGGAAAACGGTTTCAAACCGCCGCTGCCGGTCCTGCGGCGGAAGGCTTCTTATGATGTCCCGATCACGCTCGAACCGCTTCTTGCTCTCCGGAAGCCGCTGGAACAAGTGACCATCAAAGCCCCGGAAGCGAGCGAAAAGGATTCAGTCTCAGTGATTGTCTGCACCCGTGGGCGTCCAAAAGAGTTGAGACGCTGCCTGGCCGCTCTGCGTCAGTTGGATCCGTCCCCGGAGGAGATTATTGTCGTGGATAACGCACCTGAGGAACGTTGCACCCTCGAGGTGGTCGAAGAATTTCGTAGAGCGATTTATTGGCCGGAGCCGATTCCCGGGCTTAGCCACGCGCGGAACAGCGGCATTTTGCGTTCTTCTGGGGACATCGTAGCGTTTACTGACGATGACGTCGTTGTTCATCGACGTTGGCTGCTGGGTATTCGGGAGGCGCTCTCGCGCGACATGATTTTCGGGATGACCGGGTTGGTGCTCCCGGCGGAATTAGAAACCGAGGCCCAGGTCCGGTTCGAGTTCGACTTCGGCGGCTTTAGCGGCGGCTATCGTCCGATCACTTTCGACTCGGTTTTCTTTGACAGCATGGTAAGCCGGGGAGCCCCCGTCTGGCGAATTGGGGCCGGTGCAAATATGGCTTTCCGCCGGGAAGTCTTCAAACGCGTTGGGAATTTTGATGAGCGCCTTGGCGCAGGCGCCTCCGGCTGCAGCGAAGATTCGGAGTTTTGGTACCGGATGCTTGCAGCTGGGATGTCCATTGCCTATGAGCCGCGCGCAGTAGTCTGGCATTCACACCGAGCCGATCTCAACGTTTTGAGAAGCCAGATGAAGCAATATATGAGAGGCCATGTCGCGGCGTTGTTAGTTCAGTTTGAAAAGCACCGGCATTTCGGAAATATCCGCAGGCTCTTCACCGCACTCCCCTATCACTATTGCCACCGGCTAATGCGCATGCCGGTCAACGGCGATTGGAGCCTGCTTTTCAGCGAACTGGTCGGATACTCTGCAGGATTCATCACGTATTTCCACCAATCATTGCCAAGCGTTTCCATGCCCAAGGGGGGCGCTAATCTTCCCCGTCCCACGTCTATGTATCACGAACACAAACGCCGCCTTAGCGATTTTCTCAGCGACAACCCATTTCCACATCCGTATACGGCTGGTCTATTCTATCGGGAAAAAATGCGGGCGATCCATCGGATAGCGCCGGATCTTCCGCTGGAAAAGATTCTGGAAGTGGGCGGGGGTCGTAGCGGCCTGACCTCGCTGCTCTATCCGAATGCTCAAGTCGTCAATATCGATCTAAATGGCGAATACGCATCAGCCCCGTGCAATCAGGGCCCGAGCATCCGATTCGTCTGCGGAGACGCGCGCGATTTACCTTTCGAGGATGAAAGTTTTGATGCGGTCACCATGTTTGATCTGCTGGAACATGTACCGGACGACCGCCAGGCGGTGCGAGAAGCATTTCGAGTGTTGCGTCCCGGTGGATTTCTACTCGTCAGCACGCCAAATGAAAACTGGCGGTTCCCATACTATCCGTTGATGAAGCGGTATTGTCCTCCCGAGGAGAAGCTGTTTGCGGAATGGGGACATGTTCGCCGTGGTTATTCGCAAACGGAAATCGAAAAGGTAGTTGGTTTCCCGGCCGGTCGGACGGCCAGCTTTATCAATCCGCTCACCGTCCTGGGCCACGATGTCGGATTCTCGAATCTCCCAAGCCGCGGAAGGCAGCTTTGCTGGGCGATTCTCAGCCCAATCACTCTTATCGGATATGCGCTTCATCGTGCTGGAACCAAGGGGACAGAAACTGCTTATGCATGGATCAAACCTTGCGTCGACCATCAAACCGAACAGAGAGAAGTCACCTCTAACCAACCAGTCCGGGCTTCCTCGTAGACCTCACGTCGCGTTGCTGCCGTGGGGTCACACTTTTGAGGATTTTCTCGACGGGCTCGGGACGTCATTTGACCAGTTCAGCAGTGAAATGACCGGTGGCTGGCTTTTCGGCTATGTGCAGGCGCTTCAGTTAGCGGGTTTCCAGACTACGATTTTTTGTTTCTCAACCCAGCCGCGCATGGCCGTTTCGATGCGGCATCAACCTACCGGCGCGGAGATCTGCTTGATTCCAGCGAACCGATTTTACCGCTGGATGCGGTCGCTGTTTTCAGATCCGTATGCCTGGGAGACTGAAAACATGTTCGCCGGCAGAAAGCTGCCAAAGCTGGCCAAAAAAATTCTCCGTCATCTCCTCCCCTACTTCGCGACGCCGCCTTGGAGTCTCCGACGGGAACTCTGCCGCAGGGGTATCGACCTCATCCTCTGCCAGGAATACGAATATGCGCGTTTCGACGTCGTGACGGCGCTTGGCGCCACTCTTCGTCTGCCCGTTTTTGCCATTTTCCAAGGCGGTAATTGGCAGACCAGCCGGCTTGAAAACATAATGCGGCCGCGTGCGATGAGGCAGTGTGCGGGGCTCATCATCGGTCCCGCCGCCGAAGCCGCAAGAGTGGAGGCAAAATACGGGATTACACCTGCCAAGGTCGCGCGCCTCCCCAATCCTCTCGACCTCCGAGAGTGGAAGCCGTTGCATCGATGGGAAGCTCGAGAGCTGCTGGGTTTACCGCTTACTGCCCGTATAGCGATTTCGCACGGACGTATTGATATTTTTCGAAAGGGTTTGGATCTGTTGCTCGAGGCCTGGTGCAGACTTCGTGCAGCGCATCGCGGTCAAGACTGGCGGCTCGTCCTTATCGGCTCCGGCGATGACGCCTCCAAACTCCATAGCATGATCTGCAGCCGAAACGACTCATCCGTTCTGTGGATCGATCGTTACATTCGTGACCGAGCGCTCATGCGCACGTGGCTTTCCGCTGCCGACGTTTATGTGATGGCGTCACGCCATGAGGGCTTTCCTGTTGCGCCTATAGAAGGGATGGCCTGTGGACTGCCGGTCATTGCAACCGCGGTCCCAGGCATCGCCGAAATTATCGGCAACGAATCGCCTTTGCCGGGAATCACAGTCCCGATTGCAGACGTGCCCGCGCTGGTGAGTGCATTGGAAAGATTGCTCGGCGATGATGCGGCATCACGAGATTTGGGAATTCGCGCCAAAGAGCGGGCTCAGGATTTCTCGCTGGCGCATGTCAGCAGGCAATTGCGGGATTTTCTGCTGAGGCAGGTGCACTCCTTTCACGGCTGATCTCCAGTCGGGAAGCGGCGTTCCAGGATAGAAGCCTAGCGCAACGCGCCAGGAGAGAAGACCACGCAACTATGGATACAGAAGCATCCTTCATTCACACGCTCGCGGTGCGCGAACGGCACCGTGACCAATATTGGAAGAGGCGAGACCCGATCGTTGAAGATCGCATGGTGTGGCGTGCACAAACCTTCCGACACCTGATGCATCTTCTGCCAGGTCAGAGGATATTGGAAGTCGGGTGTGGTGAAGGGATTTTTACCCGACGGCTCGTCGAAGCTACTCGCGGCGAATGCCCGATCACGGCCCTCACTTTCCTCGAGGATGCAGCCCGACCCGAAGGCCTGCCCGATTGCGTAACCTTCCTGACCGCATCGGCGCTTCCGGGAAACCTTATCACCAGCAGTTTCGATTTCATCATTGCTCAAGACCTGCTTGACCGCCGAAACAGTGCGTGGTTGTTGCAGCGGTTACACGCTCTTCTATCCCCCGGAGGCGAGGTGCTGTTCTACGAAAGCAATCCATGGAACGTGGTCCTGAAGCTCCGGCGGTTCTTCACAAGTCTCTTTGGCAAGGGCGATCCGCGATTCCTGCTGAGCCGCCCGGAGTTGTACGAGCTGTTGTCTGAAGTGGGCTTCACGCGGGTGTTCGCAACGTTTAACGATTTTGTTTACGCACCGCTCACCCGCCGCACGGTGTGGGCATTGCGGAATCTCTCAATCGTCCTCGAGAATATTCCTGTTGTTCGAACCCTTGCGGGCTCGATCCTGCTTCACGCACAGAAGCCGCCCCGCCCTGTGCAGATCCCGAGGGTCTCGCTCGCAGCGCACCAAGGGCTTCGCCACGCGGTTTCGGTGGTAGTGCCTTGCCATAATGAGCAGATGAATGTCTGTCCACTCGTGAGCCGCCTGTGCAGCTTGTTTGATCAATATATCCACGAGATTGTTCTTGTTGATGACAATAGCCAGGACGGAACTCGCGAGGTGATCCGGAATTTGTCGGCGGAAGATCCCAGAATCAAACCTGTCTATCGCTCTCCGCCCAATGGGGTGGGGCTCGCGCTTGCCGAGGGCATGCGCGCCAGCACGGGTCGTTACGTGTTGTCGATGGATTGCGATTTCCAACACCTGCTGCCCGAGGTCCGCGAGCTGTTCGACGCGGTATCGGAGGGGTACGACGTCGCGGTTGGCAGCCGGTTCTCCCGGCACAGCGTGCTTTTAAACTACCCATTTCAAAAGATCATCGCCAATCGTGTGTTTCATTTGGTTGCAAATGTCCTGCTGTGTGCCCGATTCCGCGATCTGACGAACAATCTCAGGCTCATGCGGAAACCCGTCGTGAATCGATTGAAGCTGCTTGAGCGGGGCTTCGCGGTAAACGCCGAGATCGGATTACAGCCGCTGCTGCTGGGTTACAAGGTGAAAGAGGTGCCGATTTCATGGATCGGTCGTGGAGTTGAAATGGGCGCCTCCTCGTTCCGGGTCCTGGGCGTGGGCGGGAGTTACTCCCGCGTGCTTCGAAGGCTCTGGCTGCTTCGATTTTTTAAGACCGGTGCTTATCGGGATCTCACAAAACCGCTAGGCGAACCGCTCGGCACCTCGCAGGCAAAAAGGATCGGCGGACACCACATCACGACCGACCGTAAGCCAATCCATGTGTATGACCAAAGGGCGTCATGACCCTTTGTTTTTCGCTTGTGCAAACAAGCCGTGATAGGTGGGCGCTGATGGGCGTTCTTGCGCTCTGGGCCGTGATGGTGAGCATAGTGGTTAGCTGCATCACTGTTTACGGCCGCAATGTGCCGTTGGCCGAGGATTGGGAAATGGTTCCAGCACAAACCGGACACGAGTCGAACCTTCTTGAATGGCTCTGGGCTCAAAACAATGAACACCGGTTGCCGCTTCAGAAAGCGGTTTATCTCGTCCTTCTGAAAGCGAGCGGTGGCGATTTCAGGATTGGCATGGTTGCCAATACGCTGATGCTCGCTGGGCTATCTCTCGCGATGATCCTGACAGCCCGTCGCCTTCGAGGCGGCCGAACGCGAGTAGCTGATGCGTTCTTTCCGCTGGCGCTCCTTCATCTCGGGCATTGGGAAAACATGGTTTGGGGCTGGGAAATCCAGTTCGTCATTTCCACCGCGCTGGTCTGCGTATGGCTGCTGATCATTGTGCGTGAACGCTGGCCCTTGCGGCCAAAGATTGCTGTGACCGTCGGGCTTGCATTAGTCTTAATGCCGCTCTCGGGCGCGAATGGCCTACTCTTTACTCCTTTTGTTGCCTTTTGGCTGGCCGGCGGTACGCTGGTGCACCGCCGCGAGATGGTTGCAAGTTGGATCGCTCCGTTTCAAATCGTGTGTGTCATTGCTTCGATCGCGTTGGTCGGCCTTTATTTTGTTGGCTATGTGCGACCAGCTTGGAGCCCGCCTAATCCCGGATTTGGGCTTACGGTAAAGACTGGCGCCAAGTTCATCGGCATGGCCTTCGGCCCCGTTGGCGCATACCCCGGATGGATCTCACGCCTTGCCTTTGGGGTCGCCTCTCTCCTCTTGGCTTCGAGCATCATCCCGCTGTGGTCTGGGCTTCAGAGCAACAGCACTCCGGAACGGTCACGGGTTTTTGGATTTCTGATCTTCGCAGCGGCGATGGCAGCTCTTGTCGTCGCCATCGCCTGGGGTCGTGCCGGGTGGCTACCCCGCTTTGGTATGCCGGATCGCTACGCGCTGTTCAGCGTGCCTGCGCTATGTGCAGCTTATTTCGTATGGATTCTTTACGGACCCAAATTCATTCGCGGCCGCATCGCGATTACCTTCGCGATCGCGACTCTCGTAGCGTTTCCGTTCAACCTCCTACAGGGGCGGAAGTGGCGTGATTGGTATGTGGCCGGCATGCAGGCGTTCGAGCGGGACCTCTCTGGTGGCTTGTCTTGGCAGGAGCTGGCCGACAGGCACTATAAATTCCTTATGCATTGGAATCGCGACGCATTGGTTGAACGCATGCGAATGTTGCACGAAACGAAGACCGGTCCGCTTGGAGGAGCTACGCCACGCGAAACGTATACCCGATGTGGGAGCTATGGTGGATAAAGTGGTCCAGCGGTCATCCAAACATTATTTGTGATTGCAACTCCCGTATAGTAGCCGTTGTACACCTTTGTCTCCCTACCGTCAGTATTGATGATGGTATTACCATACACGACGTTATTGGAGAGCGGAAGGCCGCCGCTTCCAAAGATGATGGCCTGCATTCCCTTGGTCGCATCATTTTGGCTCGTTGAATATCTGATCGTGTTTCCGCTATTCTGAATATTGTTCCAGTTGAAATTGTAGATCATGTATCCAGCCCCATCATTGTTGTAGGATTGGCAATACTCGATCGTAGAGTTCGTCGTACCGCCATCGAAGTCGAATCCACCCCCGTCCGTCGATGCGCGCCCGCGATGATTGTCATGGCTAGTGCAGTGGCCGATGTAAACATGGTCGGCGTACCAGCACCATATTCCGACCGGGCCGTTTCCTGAATATGGTTGCCCTGACCCGTTTCCCGACGCTTCGCAGTATTCGATCGTAATATCAGACCCCGTGTCAGCGACGATCCCGCTGCCGCTCCAATTGTTCGTAACCGTTAAGTCGCCGTAGTTATTATCGGCGTAGCAGTTCGAAACGATCTGATTCTTTCCTTCTATCCATATCCCTATGCGCCCATTTTGGTTTGCGGAATCACTAGTCGCCCAATTGTCGTGCGTTGACGGCCCCATGCTGATTCCCGCAGTGTGGAAGCCAGTTGCGGCCACGTGATCGACAACACAATGACTGGTCGCGCCGCTCAAGTTCACGCCTCTTGAATCGTCATCCAATACGCCGAGGTTCCATGCCAACCCCTGGACGTTAATGTAGGTTACCACTGCATACAGAGCGTTATCGAGGTCGATCGCGTTTCCTGTAGGAGCTTGAATAGTGGCGTTACGGGTTCCGTACGAGGAAATGACGATTCTCTGGACCGAGTCACCAATAATGTTAGTGAGTTTCAGATTGCCCTGAAACGTCTGACCCCCCTGGAAACACACATGATCGCCCGAAAAAAGGGGCGTTGCATTTACTTTGTCGATTGTTTGCCAAGGAGCAGAAGAAGACGTCCCGACATTTGAATCAGAGCCGGATGGACTGACAAAATACCACTTACTTGCATAGGCGGATGGCGCCGCCGCTATGAGCGTCAGTAGAATTAATATTTTTGTCATATGCATTAATATTAATGATATTTTCCATATTAGACGCGATCGGGACAAGAAGAAAAGATTCCGGTCTTTTCTCGTGCGCAATTCCCAGCTGCAATTTATCCATCACGGCCAGGACGTCGGATGCCATCAGCTCATACATAAAGGGCCGCGAGTCCCGCATACTGCGACCGTGTCCCCGACTGTCAATAAGAACCACGCGATAGCGAGACTTGGCTAGCGCTGGAACCTGGTAACCCCAATTGCCGCTATGGCCAAGCCCTCCATGCAGCATGATCACCGGCGCGCCAAATCCGTATGTAGCATACCAGATTCGAGCACCATCGTGACTCAC
>Ga0126381_100005490_pt1 | contig 13960 bp, 12 predicted proteins | sample PanSoiMetPlot_28_FD_96465 | JGI IMG/M metagenome (GOLD analysis project Ga0126381, IMG submission 96465) | Tropical forest soil microbial communities from Panama - MetaG Plot_28 | ecosystem: Environmental > Terrestrial > Soil > Tropical forest > Bulk soil | place: Panama | collected 2016-02-17
AGATGGTGACCAGTACCGCCTTCGCCGTCAGTGGCCCCAGCCAGGCGATATCGGTCGAGAGCTCGATGCCCTTGGGACCCGGCCGGTCGAGTCGGAAGCTGCTCGTGACCGCGCCGGCGCTGCGTGCGGCGTCCAGGAACTTGGTCCGCGCCTTGCCGTAGTCATCGCTGAAGGAAGTGTCCATCTGATTTCTCCGCGAGCAACGACCTCAGTGACTGGATGTCATCGTACTACTGAGCTACGGCTCTGCCTCCGCCAACGCGCGCTTGCGGGCCGCTTCGAATTCATCGCCCGGCTTCCAGGCAGGCATGGCGTCGGCTTGCGCGATGAGCCACGTGGAGAGCAGAGCGAGCTGTGTGTCCTCGATCACGCCGTCGAAATTCCAGCTGTCATCGAGCTTATCGGCCGGTTGATGGTACTTCTTCTTTTCCCAGGCTTCGATCTGCTCCCGACCCCATTCTGCCGGGCGCCCGATGACCTCGGTCCCCTCACCGAAGTTCAGTGCGGGGACGCCGATTCGGGCAAAGGAAAACTGATCGCCACGGTAGAAGTAACCCCGGTCGGGAAACTGGTCGGGCCTCAAGGTGCGGCCCTGCGATCTTGCGACACTCTCCGCGATCTCATCGAGAGAAGATTTCCCCATACCGATCAACGTGGCGTCGCGGGTGCGACCGAAGATGGCGCGATCAAACGCCCCCTCGAAGTTGACGTCCGCTGCGATCCGTCCGTCTGGAACCGAAGGGTGCTGCGTGTAGTACTTCGAGCCCAGCAACTGCTGCTCTTCGGCCGCGACGAACAACACCAGCAGCGTACGACGCGGTCGCTCAGGCAGCGCAGCCAACGCCCGCGCGGCGGCCAGCACCTGCGCGCACCCCAAGGCATTGTCGACTGCGCCGTGGTAGATGCGATCGCCGCTCGCATCCGGCTGCCCGATCCCGAAGTGATCGTGATGCGCCGACAGCACCACCAGCTGTTTGGCCAATTGCGGCTCGGAACCCGGCAGGATCCCGCCGACGTTCGCGCTCTCGATGGTCGAGAGCGTGTTGGTGAAATCCATCGAGGTTCGGACGCCGAGCGGCACGGGCTTGAAGTTCTGCGAGCGGGCTGCCGCAACGAGCTTGTCGAGGTCATGCCCGCCCGCTTTCACGAGGCGGCGCACTGCGTCCTCGGTCATCCAGGCCTGTAAACGCACCCGTGGCTCATTGCCAGCGGGTAGCTCGGAATACTCGCCCCGGTCCCGGACCACTTGCCACGGATAGCCGGCGGAGGCCGTGGTGTGGATGATGATCGCCCCCAGCGCGCCCTGGCGGGCGGCGCTCTCGTATTTGTAGGTCCAGCGTCCGTAGTAGAGCCGTCGTTTGCCCGCGAACAGATTCGGATCCCAGTCCGGATTGCTGTTCATCATCACGAGGATCTTGCCGGCGAGATTGACACCCTTGAAGTCGTCCCAGCGGTACTCGGGAGCCTGGATGCCGTAGCCGACAAAAACTAACTCTGCATCAGGGACCGTGACGCGATCTGCCTGCTGGCCACTCACGGCGCTGTAGTCCTCGCGCAGTCTCAGATCGACTTGCGCTCCCTTGGCCTTGAAACTCCACGTCTGGGGAGTCGCAGACTTGATATGTATGAGCTCGACGGGTTGCTGCCAGGCACCGTTGGCAAACGCGGGCTGATATCCGAGTCCCTCGAGCTGCGTCTGCAGGTAGAGCCGCGCCAACTCATCTCCGCGCGTCCCAGGACCCCGTCCTTCGAGCAGATCGGAGGAAAGGAAGCGTATCGGCGCTTCGAGGGTCGCGCGCGTGATGTAGGTGTTGGCCGCCTGTCGGACGGCCTCCGGCACTGCAGCACTCTCAGCGTGCGCTGCGATCACGACGGCGAGCGCACCCGTGCACAGACTGAGTCGTGCAACATTACGGCCCAGCGACATAGCAGCTTCTCGCTGTATCTCTACTTTCCTGTGAGAGGACAAAGGCCAGTGACCGGACCAAACGCCTGCTCACCACTCATCGTCTTCACCACCTTGAAGTAATCCCAGGGGTATTTTGATTCCTGCGGCGACTTCACCTGCATCACGTACATGGGGTGGATCATCACGCCGTCGCTGCGGATGTAGCCGCCCTTCACGAACATGTCGTTGATCCTGGTCTTCTTGAGCTCCGCCATGACTCTGTCCGCGTCAGTCGTCCCCGCCGCTTTGACCGCCCTGAGATAGGTCAATGTCGCGGAGTAGTAGGCGGCCTGGTTCTCGGTGGGTTCTTTCTTCATCTTCTCAAAATATCGCCTGGCAAAAGCGCGCGTGTCATCGTCGAGATCCCAGTACCAGGCGCTCGTGAGAAAAAGCCCCTGCGCTGTCTGGAGGCCGAGGCTGTGGATATCCGTAATGTATGCATCCAGCCCTGCCGGCTTCATCGTTCTGGTGATGCCGAACTCGTTCGCCGCCTTCAGTGAGTTCGTGAAATCGTGGCCGGCATTCGCAAGTCCCAGCACTTGGGCGCCGGAAGCCTGCGCCTGCAGCAGAAAGGAGGAGAAGTCGGCGGTCGAGAGCGGCACGCGCACCGCCCCGACGTTCTTGCCGCCCTTCGCCTCGACCACTCTCGAGGCCGCTTTCTGGAGCTGCGATCCGAAGGTGTAGTCTGCGGTCAGGTAGAACCAGCTCTTGCCGCCCTTCTCGATCATGGCGACGGCTGTGCCATTGGCGAGCGCCGTCGTATCGACGCTGTAGTGCACGCTATAGGGCGTACAGTCCTCGTTGGTGAGCGAGGCACCGACCGCGCCGATCACGATGTAGACGACCTTCTTCTCGGCGGCGACCTTCGCCATGGCAATCGCTACGCCAGTATTGGATCCGGCGAGGAGAAGGTTCAGACCCTTCTGATCGGCCCACTCGCGGAGCTTAGAGGCGCCGATATCGGGCTTGTTCTGGTGATCGGCCGTCAGGATCTGGACGTTTCTGCCCAGCACGGCGCCGCCCGAGTCAGCGATCGCCATCTTCATGGCTTCAACGCCGCCCATTCCCTGGATATCTGCGTAGAGGCCGGAAAGGTCATCGATGTCGCCGAGGACGATATCGCTCCCTGCGGCAAGCGCCCGTGGGAGACCTGTCACACCTGCGACTGCGGCAATCGCTACGGCCGCAAGCAATCTGATGTTCACGTTTACCCCCTGCTGCGGTTCTTTGCGAACTCTTAGCTGGCACGCCACAGCCTACAGCGGTGCGGACCCTCTGGCCATGCCCTCTCGCGTCACAATCACGGACACAAAATTGAACTGAATCGCGCGCACCGGAGAGGTACCGGCCCTGCTGCTCGGGCGGGCGGGACGACCTCTGTGGTCAGTGCTGCAGGTGGGTCACGAAGAAGTATGCGATCCCGAGCAGCAAGGCCATCTGGCCGAGTAGTGCGCCATACAACTGCGTTTGCGTCACGGTAGAAGCGAGCTTGATCTCGAAGCTATGTTGCAAGCCAGTAATGTCTTGGAGGCCACCGCGCAACACCGCCATTTCCTGGCGAAGCTCGGTACGCAACTCAGCCATTTCCTGCCGAAGCCCGGTGCGCAGCTCCGCCATCTCTTGCCGAAGAGCGACCACATCGTGCTTGGTCGCAAGCGTGTCTTTCGCTCCCGCAATCTCGATCTCGATCGCCTGCACGATCGCGCGCGCCTGAGCCGGAGGCACGGCGGCTTTTTCCAGCACTTCTAGCGAAGCAGCTTGCACGGCGTGACGCGAGTGCGCCCTGAAGTCTCAGTGGCTCGTCTCCGGCTCGGCGTACTGCCCTGCGGCGCGGCCGATCTGCGCGCGCTCGGCGCGAGTGAGGGCCCATTCGAGCGTCTTGCCCTGACAGGTGATCGTGATCTCAAAGTTCACGTGAGTCGTGGTGTTCACCACGGGGAGCACCTCCACCTCGACCTGCTGCTCGCGGAGGATCATCGGGAACTTCAGTGGTCGCGAGCCGATGAACGTGGCACGCGGCCCGCGCTTGCGCGCTCCGGGCTTCTTGCGCCGCGGCTTCGAGCCCTTGACGTGCTCGTCGGTCTTCATGACCAAACTTATGGACTAGTTTTTTTATGGCGTCAACGTGGCGCCGCCGGCGGAAACCGCTACGTTGTCTGAGACTGGCTCGTCACGGCATTCTGCAGCCGATTACCACGCTGTCACATGCAACATTCGGACGGTATCGGTTGGCCGACAGGCCGGGCGAACGAACTGGCAGCACCTTTCGATCTCTCGCTGTGGAGACTGGCGGAGAGTCAGCAGTAGGGACCGCCGCCTGAGGCGTTTTCCACACGCACTTGGGCCGAGCCGGGTCCCTGAGAGGGGACACCAGTCCAGAGAAGGGTTTCCACAGTGGCTGCGCGTCATGTTCGCGGTCTCCAGATCCGAGCATTGCACCGGTGCGGTGCTTGTCATTACCTGGAAACGCGCTGTTTTGGCGGTAAGCGGCTCAAACTGGAGATGTGCCATCGGATTCGACAAGCGCAGAGGGTGGAGCCCAAATGGCCCACCCTCATGCGAGACGCGGAGTTCGGAAGGAACGGGCCTTAGCCTTTGAGGCAGACCGGCTGCCGACCCGGAATCTGGGACCGGTTCGAGCAAGACGCCGTGCGGCTCTCTGCCTGAGCGACGCGCACCTTGGCATTCGCGGCCATGGTCGAAGCAAAGTGGAACGGGTCGCGCCCGAGTGAGGCGGTGCTGTCCACGAACGCCCAGCTGCTCACGGCGGTGATTGCTGATGCGCAGGCGGCGATGGCGAAACGGCTCAGTCCAGCGGTAACGGTGTTCATGACATTCTCCTCACTTTAAATTTGGTTTGGTAATCGGGACATCTTCATCGGTTGCCCGTTGGGGCGACGTCTTCAATGCTTCACTCCCTCGACATACAAACGCGCCGAACTCGCCGAAACTGGCTCAATCGGACCATCGGATTCCGGACCCGGTGCAAAGGCGTCCTCATAACGTGCCGTTGAGTGGTGGCGTGCCGCGACGGGCAATGCCCGGGTAGAACCCTGAAGCTTCAGCTGACGCTGCTGCCGCCTCGACTCGCCGGGTCTGGGCCGTAGCCGAATGGTCGATAGGGCTTTGGGTGGAGGATCGACCCGAGAGCGCTTGCTGCTACCCTGCTGCGGAGTAGCATAGTTACCCAAAGCTCGGATCCGACAACAACCCAACGCTTGGGAGCACCGGTTAACCGGCGCAGCAGAAATTCATTTCCGAAGGCTTTCCCTTATGAGCCAAATCAGCCGGTACATCCTTCTCGAGAAGATCGGTAGCAGCGTCCTCGGCGCCGTTTACAAAGCCAAGGACAACGTCAGCGGGTCCCTCGTGGCCTTGAAAGTGCTGCAGCTGGGTCTGCTCGATGACGTGAGCGGCAGCGAGATGGATGCTCGGCTGCAACGGAATTTCGAGGCGGCTTCACGCCTGCAGCACCCGGCCATCGCCCGCGTGTTCGAGATACGGCGGGACGGTCGTACCGCTCTCATCGCGACTGAGCTGGTCGAAGGCCCTCCCATCACCTCGCTTGCAAAGACGGGGACCGATTCAGACCTTTCCCAGGTGGTCGCGGCTACTGTGCAACTGCTGGAAGCACTCGACTTTGCGCACAGCCAATCGTTGGTTCATCGCGATCTGAAGCCGTCGAACGTGTTGATTCAGGGAGATCGCATCAAGATCACCGACTTCGGCATGGTGGATCTCGGAGCGAGAAACCGCGAGGACACCGGGGCGCTGGTCGGTGAGACCGAGTACATGGCCCCGGAACAGTTCCTCAGTGGAACGGTAGACAAGCGCTGTGACATACACGCTGTGGGAACGATCCTCTACCAGCTGCTCACTGCCCAATCGCCCTTCCGCGGCGATCCGAACACCGCCGCTGCCATGTTCAAGGTATTGGACTTCGTGCCACCGCCGCCCTCGCAGATCAGATCCGGCCTGTCGCCGGCATTCGATAAGATCGTGGCGCGCGCCCTCGCCAAAAAGCCTGAGCAGCGTTTTGTCACCGCCCGCGAATTCCGCAATGCGCTGTTCGACGCGTATGTCGCGCTCGTGGGTCGGCCTCCGCCCGAGACTCTCTCCGCTACTGGCTCAAAACCGCCGGCCGCACGACCCGAGGTGCCCCGCACGACACTCATCCAGTCGAAGCCTGCACCGCCCGCACGACCCACGCCGAGCCCGATCGCCAAGGAGCCGCGCGAGGCAGCGCGTAGTTCTTTCGACGCGGATCAGAGCGCCGCGCCGAAGGAGCCGTTGACAGCAAAGACGAGTGAGTCGATGGCACCGCCGGCCGTCAATCCGAAGCCGGCAGTTGCCGCACCCAACGCCGCGCTGCGTGAAATCGACGCAGGGCCGGGCTCCAACGGGCAGACCGCGCCTGCGATTCCGCTGCCGGGAGCGGGGTTGACTGACAGGAAGTCAACTCCGCTACCCGGGGGCACCGTCCTTGCACGACCGAAGCTTGTGGTGGTCCCTGAACCGGCGCCCGCTCCGCCGGCGATGCCGGTGCAGCCCACGTCGGTGCGCGAAGAAGGAAGTAAAGCGCCAGTGCCCGGGGGCACCGTACTTGCCTCACCCAAGGTCGGCGCAGACGTGCGTGCATCCTCGAACGGAGGAACACGCGACCCAAATGTCACAGATCCACTGCTCGCACTTTCGATCGCTGCGCCGCCACCGGAAAAAAGACCCGCAGACTCCTCTCCCGAGGCGAGCGTCCTGACTCTCCCGGAACCGTCGCCGGCGCCCGCACCGGCGCCGAGCGCGAGCGCGCCGCCACCACCAGCGGAAGCGCGCGTTGCTCCACCGCAGCAGGTACCGGTGCGGGAAGCCCCTTCAGCACCACTCGAAGTGCAGCGACCCCGCGGTGCGCTGCTGACACCGAAGCCCCTGATTCCCCTGACCGATGAGTCCATTAGTCACGGTGGACGCGTCCTCGCGCAGTTCGTCGGTCCGATTGCGATAGTCTTCAGCCGGCGGGCGGCGGAGGCGGCGCATGATGAGCGCGGGTACTATGACATGCTCGCCGCACATCTCACCGATCCCGACGAGCGTGGGCAGTTCCTGAAGAAGCTACGTCAGCGGCACGTCTGAGCGATCGCTCATCGAGCAGCAGCAGCTCCCGTCGTCGCGCTAGCCTGCGCCGGAACGACCGCTTCCAGTTCGCGCCGCAGTGGCTCTTCGTCGGGTGTCTTCGCTGCGATCGCTTCGAGACGTCTCACCAGTTCCTCCGCGTCCGCAGCTTCTCCAGTCATCGCGGAGTCGCTCCGCTGCCGGAGTTCTCGCAACAGGAATCGCGCCGTGCGATGCGCGGCGGTCAGGCGTTGCGCGGACTGTGCAGCGAACGCGTGCTCGTTGCGCGCGATGAGCACGGCACCGATGATCACGGCCAGCGCGACCGCCGCGGAGGCCGCGGTCGCGAGCCGATTTCGGCGTACGAATTTGCCGATGCGATCGGGCAGCGCGTTGCCGCGCGCGATTACCGGCCGGCTTTCGAGATAGCGCCGCACGTCCGCCGCCAGCAGCTCGACCGACGAGTAGCGACGCGTCGGCTCTTTCTGCAGCGCCAACATTGCGATGCTGTCCAGATCGGGGCCGATTCTCGTAGAGGTCCGCGCCGTCACCGCGCTCGGAGGCGGTGGCGGACTCTCGCAGATCTCCCGGGAAAGTGCGCTCAGCGCGCCATCGACACTGCGATACGGGCTCTTCCCGGTGAGGAGATGGAAAAGGAGTACGCCGAGCGAATAGACATCGCTCGCAGTCGTGATCGGCTCGCCGCGAATGTGCTCCGGACTCGCAAAGGTGAGCGTGAAGGCCCGCAGCAGCGTCACCGTCGGCGCATGGCCGCCGGAGGGTGTAATGGAGTCGAGGACCTTCGCAACTCCGAAGTCCAGGAGTTTTACCGTGCCGTCCTGCGTGACGAATATGTTGCTCGGCTTGAGATCCCGGTGCACGACCAGGTGCCGGTGTGCGTAACTCACCGCATCGCACACTGAAAGAAAGAGCCGCAGTCGTGACTCGATCGAGAGTTGGCTCGTGTTGCAGTGATTGTCGATCGGCCGGCCCTCGACCAACTCCATCACGAGATACGGCACGTTGTCGCCGGTCGTGCCGCCATCGAGGAGGCGCGCGATACCGGGATGCGCGAGGCGCGCCAGGATCTGGCGCTCCGCGGCGAATCTCCGCTCCACGGCGGGTGATGCAAACGCCGCGGGAACCAGCTTGATGGCGACTTCGGTCTGATAGTGGCCGTCAACGCGCCGCGCCCGAAATACCTGGCCCATACCGCCACGGCCGAGCTCCCCGATCAGCTCGTACGGACCGATGCGGCGGCCGATCCATCTCTTGCTCAGGTCCCGCTCGAGGGAGTCGGCTGCCTCGGCCACGGCCGTGCTCTCGAGGAACCCCTCGGTCTGATCGTGGGAAGCGAGCAAAGATTCAACTTCGCGTTTCAGTATCAGGTCGCCGGCGCAGACTTCCTGCAGGTAGTCAGGACGCTCTTCCGGCGTCAGGTCGACGGCAACGTTGAAGATGCTCTTGACCTGTTGCCAGTCGGGTGTAGTCACGTTGACGCTTCCGACACAAGTTCGCGCCGCAGCCAAGCTCGCGCCAGCGCCCATTCGCGCTTCACCGTTGCGGGCGATACGCCGACCACCTCGGCCGTCTCCTCGATGGAAAGACCACCGAAGAATCGCAACTCGACGATACGGCCCTGCTTAGGGTCAAGCGCCTCGAGCCGTGACAGCGCTGCGTCGATGGCGGAGAGATCCACGGTAGGATCCTCAGCAAATTCGAGGGCTTCGCTGCGAGGTCCTTCTTCATCGCCCGACCCGAGGATGACCCCGGTCTGATCCAGACTCACCGGTGCCACTCCTCCGCCGCGCTTCGCACGCCGGCGCGCCCGAGCGTGATCGATCAGGATTCTCCGCATGAGTTGCGCGGCAAGTCCGATGAACTGCGCACGGCCCTGCCAGGAAACGTTCCGCTGATTGATGAGTCGCAGGTAGGCCTCGTGAACCAGGGCCGTGCGCTGCAGGGTGTGATTGGCGCGCTCAGCACGCAGCTGGCGGTCGGCGAGCCGGCGCAGCTCGCCATAAACCAGCGGCATCAGCTCGCCGAGCGCACGCTGGTCGCCGGCTGACCAGTTGAGGAGGAGCTGGGTGACCCGGTTATCGGGTATTTCGTTCATAGCGTTGCGCAGCCAGCTGACACGAGCGACCCGCAATCCTGATTTCTGCGCGAAAGTATGCCACCGAATCGCTGTCACTGGCCTATCGGTGATGACCGCGTGAGTTCGTGAAGCGAGGGAACGTCGGATTGTTGCGTTGCGATATTCTTGCGCGCGCGGCGCGCCGTAACACGGCTGCAAACAATCGGCCGCGCGGGTGAAAAACCCCCTACCACACAACTGGTTTCTCGGCGATATTTGCTTTAGTGTCACCTAAACGGAGGTGACTGAAACGCCATGGCGCACGCCCAGGAACGCGCCCGTGAGAGCGGTAAAGGGACGCGCGCCAAACCATAAGAAATGTCGGTAACGTCGGTCGGGTTTTCACAACACACCGACGAGAGACTTGGAGCAATGACCGGTACTTCACTGTTTGAAGGGCTGATGCGGCCAGTGTCAGAGACCGCCCCATGTGGGCAGACTCTCGAGGACACGCCGACGCTCGCCGCCTTCGATACCTACAAGCTCTTTGGGCAACAGACAGCGATCGGCATGCGGCGTCCCGGACAGAAGGAGGACGAGCCACCGAATCCTCCTGACTGGGGCGACATGCTCGAGAAATCGAGTGCAGCGCTCTCGATGAGCAAGGACCTGCGCGTGCTCGCCTACTATGGTGCAGCGCAGCTGTGGACCGGCGGTCTCGTACCCTTCTGCGACACACTGCGCGTCGCCGCGGGCTGGCTCGGAAACTATTTCGACACGGTCTATCCACGCGTCGACGAAGACATCTACTTTCGCACCAACGCACTCAACAACTTCAACGACCGCCTGGCGATCGTTGACGCGCTGCGGCGTACACCATTGCTGTCGACGCGCTCGACCGGACCGATCTCGCTGCGGCACATCGAGCTCGCCACCGGCGTCATCCCAGTCGGCAAGCAGGACGGCGTGCCGACCAAAGAGGGCGAGATCAATGCCGCTTTCGGCGCTGCACCACTCGCGGAGCTGCGGGCGCAGGCCGATGCGTCCAAGCAGGCGCTCGACGCTCTCGCCCAGATCGATGCGCAGATGTCGGCGGTCGGCGGAGTCGATGCGACGCCAAACTTCGATGGTCGCGGCGAGAAGGAAAAACTCGTCAGCCTGCGCCACCAGCTCAAGCGCATTAACGAGGTCGTGCGCGCGCAGATCGCCGCGCGTCCCGACGCTTCACCCAGCGAGAGCGCGGCCGCAGCCGATGGCGCAGCGGTACCGAGTGCGCTCGGAGCAATCCGCACGCGTCAGGATGCCATCCGCGCGCTCGATGCGGTGATCACGTTTTTTGAGTCGACCGAGCCATCGAGCCCCGTGCCGCTGTTCATCGAGCGGGCCAAGCGGCTCATCGCCAAGAATTTCCTCGATGTGCTGCAGGACATCGTGCCCGATGCGCTCAACGCCGCCAAAGCGGCCGGTGGCATCCGTGACAAGAAATGACCCTTGCGCGCGAGTGGGAGCACAACCCGGTTTCGCGCCTTAAACGAACTGGAGGTGTGACGTGGCCAAAGAAAGTAGTCAGAAATTCATCGCGCGCAACCGTGCACCGCGCGTGCAGATTGAATATGACCTGGAGACCTACGGGTCACAGAAGAAGATCCAGCTGCCCTTCGTGATGGGCGTGTTGTCGGACCTGTCCGGCAAGCCCGACGAGCCGCTGCCGCCGGTGGCGGACCGCAAGTTCCTCGAGATCGATGTCGACAATTTCGACGCGCGCCTCAAGGCGATGAAGCCGCGGGTTGCCTTCCAGGTACCGAACACGCTCACCGGCGAAGGCAACATGAGCGTCGAGCTGACCTTCGAGAGCCTCGATGATTTCTCGCCGACCGCCGTGGCGCGCAAGGTCGACGCGCTCAACAAGCTGCTGGAGGCGCGGCAGCACCTGTCGAATCTCATTACCTATATGGACGGCAAAAGTGGCGCCGAGGATCTCGTCGGCAAACTGCTCAAGGACTCTGCGCTGCTGCAGTCGCTCGCAGCCAGCAAGAAGCCCGAAGGCGAAGCCACCTCATAACCCACGCGCCACCGAAGCGGAGTAACAAGTCATGGCCGAAGCCAAACTGAAAGAAGTTGCCGAGCCCGCTGCCGCACCCGTTGCGGGGGGTGAGCTCGACACGTTATTGCAGAAGGAATTTCGCCCCAAGACCGATGAGGCGAAGGAAGCGGTAGAAAGAGCCGTACGCACGCTCGCGGAGCAGGCGCTCGCACAGACGCAGCTCATTGGTGCGGACGTCGTACAGTCGATCACCGCCATGATCGCCGAGATCGACCGCAAGCTGAGTGAGCAGATCAACCTCATCCTGCACCACGCGGACTACCAGCGGCTCGAGAGCGCCTGGCGCGGATTGCACTACCTCGTCAACAACACCGAAACCGACGAGATGCTGAAGATCCGGGTGCTGAACATCAGCAAGGCGGAGCTCGGCAAGACGCTCAAGCGCTACAAGGGCACCGCCTGGGACCAGAGCCCGATATTCAAGCGCGTCTACGAGCAGGAGTACGGGCAGTTTGGCGGCGAGCCCTTCGGCTGCATGGTCGGGGACTATCACTTCGATCACACGCCGCCGGACGTCGAGCTGCTCGGCGAGATGAGCCGGGTGGCAGCCGCCGCGCACTCTCCCTTCATCGCCGGCGCCAGCCCGACGGTGATGCAGATGGGCACGTGGCAGGAGCTCGCGGACCCGCGCGATCTCACCAAGATCTTCACGACACCCGAATACGCTTCCTGGCGCTCGCTGCGCGACTCCGAGGATTCGCGCTACATCGGACTCGCGATGCCGCGGTTCCTGGCACGGCTCCCCTACGGCGCCAAGACCAACCCGGTGCCGGAATTCGACTTCGAGGAAGACACCGCGGGCGCCGACCACACCAAGTTCTCCTGGGCCAATTCGGCCTACGCGATGGCGACGAACATCACCCGCTCGTTCAAGATGTACGGCTGGTGCTCGCGCATCCGTGGCATCGAGTCGGGAGGCTCGCTCGAGGGCCTGCCGGTACACACCTTCCCGACCGATGACGGTGGTGTGGACATGAAATGTCCCACCGAGATTGCCATCAGCGATCGCCGCGAAGCCGAGCTGGCGAAGAACGGCTTCATGCCGCTGATTCACAAGAAGAACTCCGACTTCGCGGCCTTTATCGGCGCGCAGTCGCTGCAGAAGCCGGCCGAGTACGACAACCCGGATGCCACCGCCAACGCCAACCTGAGCGCGCGCCTGCCCTACCTGTTTGCCGCGTGCCGCTTCGCGCACTACCTCAAGTGCATCGTGCGCGACAAGATCGGCTCGTTCAAGGAACGCGACGACATGCAGCGCTGGCTGAACGCCTGGATCATGAACTACGTCGACGGGGATCCGATCAACTCGTCCGAAGCTACCAAGGCGAAACGGCCACTGTCGGCGGCGATGGTGACCGTGGAGGAAGTCGAGGGCAATCCCGGTTACTACACCTCGAACTTCTACCTGCGGCCGCACTATCAGCTGGAGGGGCTGACCGTGTCCTTGCGGCTGGTGTCGAGGCTGCCGAAGGAATGATGACGGGATGACGAAGAAATGACCGGCGGGAGCGGGGGTCCCCCGCCGGTGTCTTGAGGGGGGAGCTGAGCCGATCGAGCGCGATTTGTCGCGTCACTGAGTGTAGGACTTGAGACACGGCATCGTCAGCGGGCCGCTCGGTCGCGCGACAGATGCCTCAACCCAAAAACGAGGAGATTACCGTGGCTGCTGCCGATATTTTTCTGACTATCAAGGGCCCAGACATCTCAGGCGAGTCGCTGGACAAGGTTCACCAGAACATGATCGAGTGCCTGTCCTGGAACTTCGGTGCAAGCAATATGGGTACCGCCGGAACGGGTGGCGGTGCCGGTGCCGGCGCCGTCGTCAAGTCGGACCTGACGATCACCAAGTACGTCGACAAATCATCCAACGTGCTGTTCCAGGGCTGCGCGTCGGGTACCCACTACACTTCGGCGACTCTGTACGTTCGCAAGTCTGGCGGTGACCCGCTCGATTACCTCCAGATCGAACTGGGCGGAGTGGTGTTCATCTCCGGCTACAACGTGGGTGGAGCGGGCAACGACAGCGTGGTGCCGACCGAGACCGTGACGCTCAACTTCACGACGCTGATGATGACCTACAACCAGCAGGCTGCCACTGGGTCGGGCGCGGGGGCTGCACCCCTCGGCTACGACTTCGGACAGTCGGCCAAGCTGTAGGACCCGGGCACGTGCCAGCCCGCGCCGCGAGGCGCGGGGTGGTGCGGACTCGTAGCGGACGAGCGCGCGGCGCCACAGGCCGGGCCGCGCCAAGACCCGCGGCACGATGCGCGTCCGGGGCGCTGTGCGCTTCGTCGGGAGCCGATCTCTGGAGAGCGTAAGTCATGGCGATCGCGGCGATGTACCTGAATATAAAAGGTGTGACGGGCGAGTCGCTCGTGGATGGCCACGTCGGTGACATCGATCTCGTGTCCTGGGACTGGGGCGTGCAGTCCGCGAGGTATGCACTGGCGGATGGCTCGCCGGGGACGGCCTCGTCCTTCAATGCGGTGAACATCGTCAAGCGGGTCGACCGCGCCACCGCGACGCTCTTTCAATTCTGCGATCAACACAAGCTGGTGAGCACCGCCAAGCTGACCGTCAGCAAGGCGAGCGGCGGTAGTCCGCTCGAGTACGTCACCATCGATATGACCAATCTGCGCATCATCAAGGTCGACGTGCGCTCGGAGGAAGCCGAGCTCACCGAGCACGTGACCCTGAGCGCCGAGACGATGACCTTCAACTACAC
>Ga0126381_100005491_pt1 | contig 13960 bp, 17 predicted proteins | sample PanSoiMetPlot_28_FD_96465 | JGI IMG/M metagenome (GOLD analysis project Ga0126381, IMG submission 96465) | Tropical forest soil microbial communities from Panama - MetaG Plot_28 | ecosystem: Environmental > Terrestrial > Soil > Tropical forest > Bulk soil | place: Panama | collected 2016-02-17
CACTGGTGTCCAATGGCATACAGGCTGTACTCGACTTTAATCGTGTCCAACGGAGTACAAGGGAATTGTCCAGACGGTTGTCGAGATCCCTGACTTACCTCGCGATTACCGATAAGCGAGTCGCGCGGGTCAACGTTGCGAATATTGTCTTATCCATGAAGTAGGAAGCTGGTTTCCCGCATCAGGGAGATCAAGTCGCAAACACGGTGGCGCTTCGACCTTCGATAATTTGGCGTATGCTGTCCGGTCTGAAGCGATTGGCGGTTGATATTGACGGTGGGGCCGAGGATCATGTCGCGGCCGAGTGTCTTGATTTCCTGCGCGATCGCTCTGCCTTCGCGTTGGACGAGGTCAGTGTCCCAGCTTGATGCCATGGCGATCCCGGACGGGAAAGCAGTCGTCTCGATCTTTACATTGGCATTGGCTGCGCCGGTGTCTGCCGCGCTGCCGAGCCAGGAGCGCACCCCCATCGGCCCATCGGCCATTTTGATGGCGGGAATACCGAGACGCGGGATGGATGCGGACTCCATCCATCCGGATCCGGACAGCATGGTGGCTTTTTCTTCCAGCGTCATGCGTTTCAGCAGATCGGCAACGCGTGCTCCGGCGAGAGGTGCGGATTTTTATAGGCGGCATTGGCGGGCGCCGATTCCTGTGCACAGTCGGCTGTGGAAGACACGAACACGATGACAAAGAGAGCAAACGACACAGCGAATTGGGGCAGACATGAAAGGCATGAAATGAAATAGATGCCACCAGATGGAAATGTCCGACAATCTCGGCGCCCTAAAAATGGTTTCGGTGGACTCCATGGAAATTTCAGCGGACTTTCCAGATTCTTTTCAAGGATCTGCCGCCGTTCGAGGCAACCATTGTTTCAGCGGGTCTATTCCAAACTGCCAGCCTCACCATCGATCAAGCTGTCTTTGAACCAAAAAAATTGGATCGATACGCTGACTCGTCATTCGCTTCCACGTCAGTACCAGGCGGGGACTTTTGTTTTGGCAGTGGGACAGCAGGAAAATCGAAGAACTTCTTCACGCAGCTTTGAGCGATTGGGTGGACTGGTGGACTTCCTTTTTGTTCCGGCGCTAAAGCCATTCGTCATTTATGCCGATCACGACGAGTACACGGCGTTCTACGCCAAACCCGTTCTAGCCTCAACCGAGTCACCAAGCCATTGTTAGCACGGGAGTATCAAGAGGTCTCAGCGTACCAAAGGCGGGCCTTGAGAGAGGCATCCTCGGCCAGATTCCGCTCATGCCGATGCAGCAGGAGCCGTATTCTCTCTGCCTGGTCCAACCAAAGTCTGGAGCGGCTTTGTCTTGAATGTGCAATCTTCTCTGCAGTACGCATTAGCATGACCTCGGAGAAGAAACCTTATGTGCGCTGTTTCGAAAAGCGCTGGCAAAACCGAAAAGCGTAGGCGAATGCCATCAATTCTGAGATTTTATGTCACCTTCTCTGAAACGACTGTCAGCGTCTCTGGCAACCTACAACCGGTATAGCCAGAATTGCTGACAGCATCCGTGTTGAAAACAAAGACAATTGCATTGCCTCTTGCCCAGTTGTCACCAGGTAACATCGAGCAGAAGGCGACCATGTGCGGTCGCCTTCGCAGAGTTCTAGGCAGGACGAACGTTTTCAGCCTGTAAGCCTTTTGGTCCCTTAGTGACTTCAAATTGCACCAGTTGGCCCTCTTGCAGGCTCCTGAAGCCGCCTGCCTGAATGGCAGAGAAATGTACGAAAACGTCACCGCCTGACTGGCGGCTGATGAAGCCGTAGCCCTTGGCGTCATTGAACCACTTTACCGTTCCTTGTTCCATAGACATGTACTGTTTGTTCCTTGGTTGAAGTTACGCTGGAAAGAGTCGGAAGAAAACTTATGCAGGTTCCTTGCTGTTGAGGCGAGAGCTGCTCACGACCGATTCGGTCTAACGCATACCACAATGCTACGTAGCCGCGCCCAAGGTTTCAAGTTAAATACTGACGATTGATGCCTCTACGCGTTGCCGAGGCCACTGTACGCCGCGATTGTGGATCATCAGCGTGGCGTATGGCCTTCCTTTTACCGGCACAACCTACCCAAAGAGCGTATACTCAAATTGCTTAACCTCGAAGACACGCCACTGGATAACATTGCGCCTTCGCGATTGAGACATGGGAGAGATCGAAAGGCGTATTTTGCATCCCCCCTTTTTCTTAACAAAAATTCCACGCGGCATCAATGGACATTTGTTCCACCCGGTGTTGTTTCAATGTAGCCGTAAGATTTCTATCTTGAGTGTCAGGAGTTCGCCGTGTCGGCACGGAATGGAGATAAGTCCAGATTTAACCGGGAACGCAAACAGAAGATCGCTCGACGGCAGCGAACCCGTAAACTGCTGAAGCAGGAGACAGTGGAACGCAAATTGGTGGATCCTTCAGCCGGTATTAAGCCACCGTCGGTGTCGGCATGATCAATCCGCTGCCGCGGTTACCACTTTCTGCGCCAATTCCGGGTGCAATTAAAAAAAAGCGAGTGCTGCTGATCGACACTTCGCATGCGAAGCGCGATTTGCGTGCTGAGGTCCTGCGGAAGCTCGGGATGGACGTCGATTGCGCAGCCGACATCTCGGAAGCCCGCTCATGGTGGAAACCCGCCCTGTACGACCTCGTGTTGATCCATATGGAAAAGGGACTGGGCCAACGCGACAGGTTTTGTGATGACCTTCGCAGCGCAACACCTCCGCAGCGGCTGGCTTTCCTGGTTGGCCAGCCAGAATACCTGGCGGATTCGCCCACCGCCGATCAAGAATTGCGGACGGAGAACGCGGACGAACAAACCGTCACCGGCAGTGCGAAAGCCACCTTCCCGGCCGATCCGGGAGATTCGACTCAGCGCTGGGGCATTCTGGAAAGTTCGCGGCGAATCTCCGTAGTCCGCTCCGCATGCATTGCTCGTAGCCAAGTGATGCGCGCCCCGCCTTCTCTGTCGCGAGATTCTGAAGGGCGACCCTCGAAAGCAACTGCGACACCGACTGGCCTTGATGATTACTGAAAGAGGAACTGCCATGAAGAACCTTTACGTTGGGAATCTGCCCCATAGCACCACTGAAGCCGAGTTGCGAAATCTCTTCGAAGCGCACGGGGCAGTAGAAAAGATCACACTCGTAACTGACCGGGATACTGGTCGGTCCCGTGGGTTTGGGTTCGTGGAAATGAGCAATGCCAGCGAAGCCGACAAGGCGATTGCGGCGCTCAACGGGACCGATCTGGGCGGAAGAACGTTGACTGTCAATCAGGCTAAGCCCAAGTCGGAACGTCCCAGTGGTGGCGGCCGGCGTTTTGGCGGCGGAGGTGGTCGTGGGCGCGACGACTACCGGGGTCATCCACGACAACCGCGCGAACCGCGCTGGTAGTTTTCGAACACACGCGTCCGGTGACACGAGATGCTTGCCATGAATTGCGCGACATGCTGCGGCGCAGGCAGCGCTATTCAACATTGGGGTGGAGGAAACTAAAGCTGCAGAGGAGTGCGACGCCCCGGTGGGCGCATTGGCGAGTGACTCGTGATGGCAAGCCTGCCGGAGCTCAATGCCTTGTCAACGAAATTGAAGGTAGGAAACGTCGGCTATAAGCGATGCGCATCACGGTTGGCCGGTGTAGGAGGTGAGTGTGGCAGAAATTCGGTTGAATGAGGGTGAATCCTTAGAGAATGCGCTCCGTCGATTCAAACGTAAGGTTCAGGCGGAAGACATCATTAAAGAAGTCAAACGCCACTCGTACTACTTAAAACCTGGCGAAAGGCGCCGAGTGAAACAGGCTTTGGCGCGGAAGCGTGCGCGGAAAAAGATTCGAAAGGAAGGGCCATTTGCGAAGGACTTGCGTCGGGAATAATGCATGATTCCGGAGACGAACCTGACGCTTATAAGTTGCCGGAGCTTTGGTCCTGATTCTGAGTGGCTTCGCAACATTCAAGCCAAGCCCGACGAAGAGGTGACAGTAGGGCGACAGCATTTTGCCCCCATACTATCGTTTTCTGGGTGAAGACGAGGCTGTGAGGGTCATCGAACGTTACGAGCATCGCAACAGGTTCATTGCCGCGATTGTTCGGGCGGGTTTGGGCTGGAGGTATGGTGCGAGCGATACTGATCTCCGAAGCTTGGTCAGCCAACTTCCGCTACTTGCCTTCCGCCCAAGATCCTGAAATCGCCTCATGAAATCGCCTCTCTCGTGGCGAGTGATATCAGCGGGCGACTAAGAGCGGAACTAGCGCGGCGAGCGCATTGAAAGCGCACTGGATCATGGTTGGCTTCAAACTGGGCGACTCTCATTTCTTCTATGCGCGCCGGCTTTGCGCGTGCACTCAATGCGCGCAACTGGCCGGGACTTTGCAGCTTCCCGAAGGTTGGGCAGCCTTGCGATGGGATACGTGTGGTGTCAGTCGGGGTATAACAAACTCTTGAAGAACACCCCCGAGCGAACCTTGCCCGATTCTGATTAGCGCGTTTTGGAACACTAATCCGAGACTATTGCGATCGCTTGCTGGCACATAGAGATTCGAGATACCACCCACCGCGACACTTCCTAGCATGAATGAGTAATTCGGCTGCCAACGCCGATTGTCGCCTTTGCAAATCACGGAGCTCGCAAGCGCGTAAAACAGCCGTGACCGCGTGGAGCCGGTTCCTTTGTAGAAATACCGTGGGTCCTGTTTCAGGAGTGATGGTAGTATCGCGTTTCCGATGAAAATACCCGCCACTGCGTCAGCGTAGCCCGCCCCGTAGCGCTTTGCGTATCCTTCCGCTCCTTGACCGTATTCAGGGTAACGATCTCCAGCTTGTTCAAGTCCAGCATAGATGCCAGCTCCTACGAAGGTGACCGGATCTATAGCGGTTTTCCACGCAAGTTCGAATTTCTGCTCCGGATTGAGGGGAGTCGCATTCGGCAAGTATGTGACGTAGAAGTTCGGGATGACAGAGAATATCCTTTGCTTTTCTTGTTCCCTGATTTCTTCTTGCGCTATCTCAGGGGCGGAGGCTCCGACCTGTACGCTTTCCTCGACGGTCCCTATCCCCAGAGTGATCGGAGGCACCAGATAAGCTTGTCCAGGCCGTAAATCTCCTGAAAAAACTTGGGTTGCAAGCCCTGGTGCGGTGACCTTGAGCTGAAAAGCTCCCGGAGGAACGCTAGAAAAGGAGAATTGACCATTGCTGTCGGAGACCACCGTCTGGCTGAAGGATTGATCCTTGCGTGTAAGTTGAACATTCGCTCCGACGCTGACACCGCCGGTTTCGTAGAGAATGGTTCCACTGATGTTTCCCGGCAACTGCGGATTGGCAACGTCATGCGACTTGTTCTGCCCGGAGAATGTACCTTGCAGAGCGTATTCGCTCGAAGCCGGAAGCTCATCGGCGGGACTTTCGCCGTAGATGTCCCCAGCCCGGACGAGCGTCATGTTCTGGGAGTGGGCTAACGACGCGAAAACCAGCAGCACAGTTCTGACGGTAAGTTCTCTAACAACGGGTCGCACGGTTCACAAAACCCGATCATCCTGTTTGATAGTTTTGCTACTTTTCACATGTTTAACTGAACCGGTCAATCCTTACCACTGACAGAACCGACAGACCAAAGATTCCGGTAGTCCAGAGTTGCAGTAGTTATTGCCGGCGGCATGGACCACCCTCACAGATCGCCACCCGGTGGGTTAGGAGCAGTCGCCGACCGGTTTCGTCCAGGCAGACTATTTCGCATCGAGTACCACGCCATTGTGGGGGATACGGTCTCGGCCCTCACCAGAAGAAGTTTCACGAAATGAACGCGAAGAACCAATCGGCTAGCAAGCGGGTGCAGATGGAAGTTGTTGCGCCCAGCATTTCTACAGACTGAAGAGGCTGGCCTCGGCGGTTCGATTCCGTTCCTGGTCACCATGTTTTCAATTGCTTAGAAGAAATTCTTAAAGTCTCCCGAGCATCGCAGGCGGCACCACGCCGGAAGCGGTGGTTGATTTCCACCCTTCGCCAGAAGCTCAGCAAAGACTGGCTGCCCTGATCGAAATTCCGAGTGGTTAATTGACGAGCAAAAACTGTCAGAACGAACAGCAGCGTCTGGGAAACAGTCGGACGTCACTTATGGTGTCAGGTTTCGCGGTTCCCAGCGATTTCAAGCATGTCCAGGGCCCGCAGGCAGACTGACATTGCGCAACGTCCAGAGTCCAGCGCCACACATTGAATCGGCGCTGACAGAGTGGGGTAGGTAGTACGCGGAAAGCGAAAGCAGTCGGGCATCGTTGATCAGGGTGCGAAGCACCGTCGCCACAGGTTATTAACGCGACGAGTGCGTCGGGGGACTGTGCCATCAACTGACGGCATTCACGAAATGAACGTGCAATTCACTTGACGCGTGTTTTCGCGAAGGAGGCAGAACATGGATTGGATCTCTTCTCCAGAGAGTTGGATGGCTCTTGTCACGCTGACAGTTCTCGAGATCGTACTCGGGATCGACAATATCGTTTTCATCAGCATTCTCGCGAGCAAACTGCGAGCCGGACAGCAAGCCCGAACACGGAGGATTGGCCTCACCCTGGCGATGATCACCCGCATCTTGCTGTTGTTGTCCCTGACCTGGATCATGCGACTCACTACCCCGCTCTTTGCGTTTGCCGGGCACCAGTTTTCAGGGCGCGATCTTATTCTTCTACTGGGCGGTGTTTTCCTGATCTGGAAAAGTGTCCACGAAATCCATCAACGTCTCGAAGGCGAATCCCCCGTTGCGCGCAAGGCTGGCGACACGGTAAGCGTGCCTCAGGTGTTGGTGCAAATTGCACTTTTAGATATCGTCTTCTCGCTTGACTCGGTAATCACGGCCGTCGGAATGGCGAATCAAGTGGTAATCATGATTCTCGCAATTGTGCTTTCGGTTGCTTTCATGATAATCGCTGCCGGACACGTCAGTGCATTTGTCGATCGGCACCCAACGGTCAAAATGCTAGCACTCAGCTTCCTATTGCTCATTGGCGTGACGCTGATTGCTGATGGTGTTGGGCAGCATATTTCAAAGGGGTACGTGTACTTTGCAATGGGCTTCTCAGTGTTGGTGGAGATGCTCAATTTGCGTGGCAGACGACTGCAAGCCACCCCTTGAAAGTGGGCGCACCTCAAACGGTGCGGCAAGCTACATTGCCACATTCCGGCACTTCACTTGCTCTTTCGCTCTTTCCCCAGCCATTAACAATTGCAGCTCCCCGATTGCCCCAGACTTCTGACAAAGCGTTGTTCAGAACCTTCACGGCACGACAGGGATATTGACACTGAGCTCGTTGAGCTCGTGCACACTATTGATGGGGCAATCGCTATATGGTAATACCCCAATCGTTTGGTAAGTCGCGAGCTTCTCCGTCCGCTTATGGCCGAATAGGATCTTCAAGAATATTCCCTTGGCTTTCAGCTTGTCCTCGAACATTGACTCATTGACGCGGCATAGAGTTCGAGAGCCTGCCAAGTTTTGGTCCGGGAGAATCTGCTGCATGTCGGACACGACGAGGGTCACCGATTACCGGATACCGGAGCATTCGGTGGGTGGACAGCAGTGAACCAATTCGGTAAGTCGGCCAAGGACTCGATCCGAAGGTCGGCTTGTACTGCCTGTGGACGAAGGGAATGAATCAATCCCCAGGGGCCCCGAGCTAGAAAGATACTTACCATTCCCGCAGCTTTGGCAGGCAATACGTCATTGTCCAAACGATCCCCCACGTAGGCAATTTCCTGTGGCAAGGCACCCGTGAGTTGCACAATGTGTGAGAAGAACTCGAGTGAGGGCTTCTGAACTCCCCATTCCTCTGAGGATCCGATGAAATCCAGCGGTGCATTCATCTTCCGCAGCGTGTTCGCAAAATCTGTGAAATGGTTCCCGGCAACTCCCGTTCGATATCCCGCGGCGCGTAACTTTGTGAGGCACGGGATTGCGTCCGGATAGAGTTCCTCAGGAGAAAGGGCGTCGCTTTCGCCCATTTGGGCTCGCAAGCGGCGTTCCTGGATAAGATCAATTCCGGGGCGGAAGAAATCAAAGGCGCGGTAGTGGTGCTCGCCTCTCTCAATTACACTGCCAAGGACGGCAAAGAAATCCAGCGGCGGCACACCCAGCCACTTGGCCCAATGGGTCCACGCACGCTGCTCATTCCACAGCGTAAAGCCAAAATCAAAGAAAACAATCTTCAGCGATCGAAACCGTTCTGCTCCCATGCCATCTTAGGACCACAAAGGCAACCGATTCAGCCGTGCGAAGTATAGCAAACGCTGGGCACAGAGCTTTGATCGCGGGTTACTGGCAGATGACGAGCTCCTCTTCCATAACTGCGCCTGTGCATTCTCGTTTTTGGAGTCTGGAACACGAGCGCGCGCACACAGATTACGGCGCCAACCACCTGGCGATATCCATCCATACGGGATTGCCCCACTCTGGGCCTGGGATCGAGCGCGGGCAAAGGTCCAAAGCTGCAGTCGCTCCATATCCACCCTCGGCAAGTTCCGGCTTGACTATACCTCTGGGGTCGGCGCGAAGGCGAGCTACGCATATGGAGGCCGGCGTCCCATCCGCGCGAAAAACCGCGGCTACCCAGGAGCAGGTTACGTTCGCGTGATCGAAGGGCGCATCAATGCGCAACGACCAGCGGCTTGTCAACTCCTTCAACATGGCAGGTAAACAGCGGAGCCATTCCTGCCGCTCGGGCACCTTGCCGCAGTTCAGGATGAGTTGTTCGGGAAGGATCATTTACCACTCGCGAGACTGACACGGACGGAATACTTTGGTCAAATTTGCGCCAGATTTCGAAATTGAGCAAGTTCGCCAATTCGGAACACGAGCTTCCTGCCGCCCGTGTGAAGCTTCGTTCCTCCGCAACCGTAGCCAAGGCAGCGAGATCATTCAGCTCAGCTCTCATGAGGCACCAGTTCCTACATGAAGTGGATAGACATTTAGCTTCTAGTCTCGTAAACATTTTAGGGATTAAGTTGAATGCGTAGAGAGGAGAATCCATGCAAAAACGTAAACTTGGAAAAAGCAATCTTGAAGTTTCGGCGGTAGGCCTGGGATGCATGGGGTTGAGCTTCGGTTACGGCCCCGCCGTCGAGAAGCAGCAAGGAATCGCGCTCATTCGGGCCGCCGTCGATCGCGGGGTGACATTCTTCGACACGGCTGAGGTTTACGGCCCGTTCACCAATGAAGAGCTGGTTGGCGGGGCTCTCGCGCCGGTTCGTGATCAGGTGGTGATTGCCACCAAGTTTGGCTGGCAGGCAAACTCGACCGATGGCAAGTGGAGCGAACTGAATAGCCGTCCCGACCGCATCAGGCAGGCCGTCGAGGGCTCGCTCAAGCGTCTGCGGACCGATATTATCGACCTGCTCTATCAGCACCGGGTGGATCCGAAGGTTCCCATCGAGGAGGTCGCCGGAACCGTGAAGGATCTTATTCAGCAAGGCAAGGTGAAGCACTTCGGTCTGTCCGAAGCCGGCGTTCAGGCGATTCGTCGAGCACACACGGTCCAGCCGGTGACCGCTCTGCAGAGCGAGTACTCACTCTGGTGGAGGGAGCCCGAAGAGCAGATCCTTCCGACGCTCGAAGAACTCGGCATTGGATTTGTGCCCTTCAGCCCCCTTGGTAAAGGCTTCCTCACTGGAGCGATCTCGAAAGATACCCAATTCGAACAGACCGATTTCCGCAACACGGTTCCTCGGTTTTCGCCAGAGAACCGCGCGGCAAATCAGACGCTGGTTGATCTGCTCAGCCGTTTCGCGGAACAGAAGAAGACCACTCCCGCCCAGATCGCATTAGCATGGGTCCTCGCCCAGAGGCGATGGATGGTTCCCATCCCCGGTACGACGAAGCTTCATCGACTCGAGGAGAACCTTGGAGCCGTACACGTCGAACTAACGAGTGAGGATCTTCGTCAGATCGACGATGCAACGGCCAAGATACACGTCCTGGGCGCTCGTTATTCCGAAGCTGCGCAGCGCCATATAAATCGCTGAGTCTCGGCCCGGCAGTACGGTCTAGCGAACGGGCGCTTGGAAATTCCGCCCCAGTGACGGGGTTTGCTTTTGCGGTTTTCTTCAGGACCGTACCTTTCGTCGTAGACCAACGCCAAATTTTGTTCCCCAAATGCGCACGTAACCACCGTTCCCCCAGTCGCCGCGTAGGTAGGCGGCGCATCTCAGCTGAATCCGCTCGCATCCCCTCGCGTTGCGGATAACAGCCAGAGGTGTATTGCACGAACGCACCACTCCTCGGCCTTTTTTCGTCCTAGCCATTGTAGCTGTACCCGGCCACATACCGATTTTCGCCTGCTACCACTTCGCAGCGGTTCACCGCGTCTCGACTCAGCTCTTCCCTGCGGAGTGCAAAACGCAGTATAAAATCAGAGCGAGTACTAAACGAGGATCTTGGCGTGTCACCGGCAGGGTCTTTGACGGACCAAGATATTGCCACACGGCTGGAGCAACGGCTGGGCCGAGTTCACGCACGACAGCGTCTCGGGCTTGAGCGCGACCATGAGGCACAGATATTCGGCCAAGGCATTAACTTTTTTCATCCCGAAAACTGGTATTCAGCCCAAGTTGTGATCCGAACCTTCCTCAAGCTGACTGGACTGTACTGGCGGGGCCAAAGGAATGCGGAGTGCGTCATAGTCCGGCACAATTCAATTGTGCGGCAGGATGTTCCCGCAAACTTCGACGGTTTCACGATCCTTCACCTGAGCGATCTACACGCGGACATGAACCCCGGCGCAATGCGACGCTTGATTGAATTACTCAGGGAAGTCCAGTACGACATCTGCGTACTTACCGGGGATTATCGAGGACAAACATTCGGTCCATTTGAGGCGGCGCTGAATGGCGTGGCCCAAGTCCGCGCTCATCTGAAGGAGCCGGTCTATGCCGTGTTAGGCAACCACGACACAATCCGCATGGTTCCCGGCCTTGAAGAGATGGGCATTCGCGTATTGCTCAATGAATGCGAAACAATTGTGCGTAATGGCGAAAGGATTCATGTGGCCGGCATCGATGATGCACATTACTACCGCGCAGACAATATTGAAAAGACCGCCTCCAGAATCCCTCCCACCGATTTTTCGATCTTGCTCTCGCACACGCCGGAGATTTACCGTCAGGCGGCGCACGCTGATTTCAGATTGCTTTTGAGCGGCCACACGCATGGCGGCCAGATCTGTCTGCCGGGCTGCGTTCCGCTCACTCTGGATTCTGTTTTGCCGCGCCACATGGGATCTGGGCCGTGGAAATATCACGACATGGTTGGCTACACCTCGGCTGGCGTTGGTTCGTCAATCGTCGCGGTCCGTTTCAACTGTGAACCAGAAATCGCCTTGCATCACTTGAGGCGAAACTTGCCCGCGTCCCACGAGGCCTCGAATCGCTATTGAATCAATAGGCACGGTGGCGAGGGTGGAGAGGGTAAACAGACGCGAGCAAAGGATCTCAACGACAAAAAAGATCGACCTGCGATAATGTCTGCGGTGACCAGTCGCATATGCTCCGGCAGGAAAGTAGCGGAAACAGAGACTCGGGGACTTGGTCGAGGCCGGTTGCTTTGTCGCCAGCCCGGAGGTTCATGCGAGGCTACAAGAAACTAGAGAACAAGCATTAAGGTCTGACTGCCATGCTGCCCTGGAGGATAGGAAAATGCCGCACAAAAGGTCGAACTCTGAAATGCAATATCGCGTTCTAGGGAGCACGGGCGAGAAAGTGTCTGTCATCGGGCTGGGGGGATGGCATCTCGGACTGAAGCACGTGGACGAGCAGCTCTCGGTGCGCATTATCCGCAGCGCCATCGATCGCGGCATAACCTTCATGGACAACTCCTGGGACTACAACCACGGCGCCAGCGAGAAGCGTATGGGCAAGGCACTGCGTGATGGATACCGTGAGCGAGTCTTTCTCATGACTAAGATCGACGGCCGCTCCCGCAAGGAGGCCACGCGACAACTGGAGGAATCTTTGCAGCGACTCCAGACCGATCACGTCGATCTGATCCAGCACCACGAGATCATTCGCTTTGAAGATCCAAACCGGATCTTCGATCCTGAGGGAGCAAACGCTGCCAGATCGCCGCGCAGACGGCAGGGAAGGTCCGCTATATCGGCTTCACTGGACACAAGGATCCGCACATCCACTTGTACATGTTGAACGTTGCCAAGGAGCACGGCTTCAAATTCGCAACTGCACAAATGCCGCTGAACGTCATGGACGCCCACTTCCGCAGTTTCGAGAAGGTGGTGCTTCCCGAGTTAGTAAAGCACAAAATCGGCGTGCTCGGCATGAAGCCCATGGCTAACGGCCTCATACTCCGTTCTGAAACGGTTAGACCCATCGAGTGTCTCCACTACGCTCTGAATCTGCCGACATCAGTGGTGATCACCGGCATCGACAGCATGGAAATTCTCGATCAGGCCTTCGAAGCGGTGGGGACCTTCCACCCGTTCACGCACGGGCAACGAACTGCATTACTGAAGAGGACCGCCAGAGCAGCGCACAAAGGTGAGTTCGAGCTATTCAAGACGACTTCAATCTTTGACTCCACCGCAACCAACCCGAGCTGGTTAGGCCAGGAGCCCGAACGCCTGCAGCAAATGGTGCCCCTCGGGTAAGAAGGACGCGCGTTGAACGGCCTGTGGCAGCCGTGCGTTCTTGAAGCAGGGAATTGCGCCTTGATCGCCACCCTCGCGGGAAGCTCAGCAAAAACCGATACCTTGCTCCAATCCGAGAAGGCCGCAAATTCCTGGCTAAAGGTCTGCCTTACCTGACTATAGGCGCAAGCTCGTGCGCTCTAATTACAGGTGACAACATCGGCAGCATCGTTGCGTCTTGGAAACGGCATTTCAAGTGCCTTCTCGTTTTCTGCGAGACCAACTCCCAGACGAAATCTCTCCTGCAGCACACAAATGCTTACCAATGTCATCAAGACTTGATCGTTCGCGACACGCGCACCGTCATCCATGGTATGTAAGCGATCAAGCAGGCGCACAACTTTGTTTTGATCAAAGAACGGAATTGAGCTGAGAACTGGTCCGCGCAGAGTATCTTGGACGAAAGCATTGAGCCGCTGGTCTGGATTCAATGTTGCCGGCGGGCTTAGAAATGGATGTTTCTGCCGACGATACACGGTGTCGGTGATCACATCCCGCGCCGCCTCCCGAAGAACATATTTTTCTGTCATGCCACGCACCTTCTGGTTCACGGGTTGGGATCGAATTACCTCAACCAGGTGATGATCAAGAAACGGCACGCGTCCCTCGACGGAGTGTGCCATCTCCATGCGGTCACCAAGCATGGTCAAGATGTACCCGGGCATCACTGTCTTTGCCCACAGGTAAAGCGATTGATGCAGCGGATCGCGCCCTGCCAACTGCCCCCGGACATCTGTGTTGTCAAGGAAGGGTTGAAAGCCCTGACGCTCGCCAAATTGCATAAGAAAGCTTTTCGAAAACACCGCCCGCATTTTCCCGGCCCGGGCAGAAAAGGCTTCCATCCAGGAGGGAACGAATCCGAGCAGTTTACTTACACGCCTGAGTGGGCCCGCTTCACCATCGGGCAAGAGCAATCCGCGAGAAACGGAATTACGTTCATTCAATTGCTGAAGAAGACTCGCGACTACTTCTGGACTTTGCCCTTGGGCGTTGTGCAATAGTACGTCGCGGCGGAAATGCGGGTAGCCACCGAGAATCTCATCCGAACCCTCGCCTGTCAGAACGACCTTGTAGCCTGCATTTCTCACGGCCCGGCTCAAGAGATATTTGGCTACTCCGTGCGCATTGAAGCAGAGGTTTTCAGAGCCGGAGATGGCATCGGCAAAGTGATCAGCCAGATCATCTTGTCGGATCGGAATCGGAAAAAATTCAGCCCCGGCTTTGGCTGCCATCTCCCTGGCAATTTCCCCCTCATCATATTCGGCCCGGTCGAAGGTCAGA
>Ga0126381_100005492_pt1 | contig 13959 bp, 14 predicted proteins | sample PanSoiMetPlot_28_FD_96465 | JGI IMG/M metagenome (GOLD analysis project Ga0126381, IMG submission 96465) | Tropical forest soil microbial communities from Panama - MetaG Plot_28 | ecosystem: Environmental > Terrestrial > Soil > Tropical forest > Bulk soil | place: Panama | collected 2016-02-17
AAGCAGCGACGGCGTCGAAGACCTGAGTCTGCTGGTTCCAGACGATGAAGCGGGGAACGGAGGCGCCGAAAAAATCGCCGTTGGGGCTGTGCCCGCCAAGCAGAATGAGGCGGTCGGGATTGGGATAAGAAAGGGGTTCGAGAAGGACTTTATTCACGACGGTGAAGATGGCGGTGTTGGCCCCGATGCCGAGGGCGAGTGCGAGGATGGCGGTGATTGCGAAACCGGGGGTGCGGAAGAGTATGCGAGTGGCGTAGCGCAGATCCTGAATCAGTGTCCCCATACTGTCTCCCTTCTCTACGCCAAGGAGCAAGTGGGAGCAATCGTATCGCAAGAGGCATGCGTCACTCCAGCTCTTCCGGCGGTTCCGAACGGATTGTCGGCAAACGGTCGTCTGCCCCTGCCATGCGGAGCGCTCCGCTCTGAAAAAAGAGCTTTACGTTCCACCATTACCACGTGGACTTCACTGAAACATTTACCGTTAAACAGGGCAAACTCGACTTCTACGCAGATAGAAACCAGAAACATCTCCTGCTTCAGCCAGGAGAAAGCGCAACAGCACAGATCCACCAGCCGCATAGATTTGCGAATAACCACGATGAACCGGTCATCTTCACAATCGAAACGAAGCCTGCGGGCGGTGTTGTAAAGGCATTCCAACTGGCCTACGGGATATCCAACGACGGCGGGGCCACCAGAAATGGATTGCCGAAGAATCCGATCGCTAGGCTCGTATTTGTCAAGACTTGTGATTAGACATTTTGATATCGGTTCCGCTTTCCCGTGGTCGCGGTTGCACCGGGATTTCGGTTGCGGGCTCGCACGCCCGCAAAACGCCTCAAGCTCGAATCCCACCCTGTCCGCCAGAAAGTTACTTCCTAAGGGCTGATGATCCTCCGTACTGTTGCGCAGGTTCGCCGGATTTTCCTGATTCTTGCCGGCATCACCCTGCTTGCCCTGGGAATCGTTATGATATTCACGCCGGGACCAGGCACGCCTGTTATCCTCATGGGTCTGGGTTTGCTTGCGGCTGAGTTTGTCTGGGCGCGACGCATTATGGAGCGCGTCAAACGCGAAACGGCGCGATGGAAAGGCGTTCTGATGCGCCCGGAGAAGTAGGGTTCTGGCGCATTGGGTGCTCTACAGGAGGCCTCTTGTCACAGCAGGAGTCATCGGTTGTACGAACGTGGGCAGGTAAATGGGCACTTGTGACAGGGGCTAGCGCGGGGATTGGCGTGGCCCTCGCTGAGGAACTCGCGGCGGGTGGAACCAACCTCGTGCTTACGGCGCGCCGCAAAGATCGCCTCGACGCACTTTCACAGCGGCTGGCTGCGACTTACAAAATACAAGCGCAGGTGTTCCCTGCTGATTTGGCCGATCCCGCCGCTCCCGAAGCCATTTTTGGCTTCGTACGAGACAAAGGAATTGAAACTGACCTGCTCATCAACAACGCCGGCTTCGGCAAATACGGGGAATTTCGTTCTGTTGCGAAAAAGCCTTTGCTCGAAATGGTTCAGGTGAATTGCTCAGCGGTGGTTCACCTGACACACCTTTTCGTGCAGGGCATGGTTGCGCGCCGGCGTGGTGACATCCTCATTCTTGCCTCGACTGCATCCTTCCAGGCGGTTCCCTACATTTCTACTTACGCAGCGACCAAAGCTTTCGACCTGTTGTTTACCGAAGGAATCGCGGAAGAACTGCAGCCCTATGGAATCCGCGTTTGCGCGCTGTGCCCGGGCTCGACCGAGTCCGAGTTTCATGCAGTCGCGGGTCAGGCCAAATATATACGTCGAGCAGAGACGGCGCAAAAAGTGGCGCGCACTGGGCTCAAAGCCCTTGCGGCAGGAAAGAGCTACGTCATTTCCGGGCTAGCGAATTATCTGGGCGCGCATGGCGAACGGCTGGTTCCGCGGAGATTTGTCACCCGCACCGCTGCGCGGATGTTCAAACCCGAAAAATAGTCTCCCGTAGAGCTAAGTTCTTGACAAAAAAGCGGTTGGTAGTTGCCCCATCTTGGCGGGGTTGAGTCAGCGCGGGTGGGAACTTATCCCTTGCGCGCGGGGAATGTACATGTAAAGCCGGGTAGAACGTCTTATAGGGGAGATGAGCATCGCGGATCAGGAAAGAGACGACGTGCTGCTCCGGCGCGCTGGCAAAGGCGACGAGGAGGCGTTTACCGCCCTCTATCGGCGCCATCAGGCGGCGCTCTATCGCTTTGCGCTGCGCATGAGCGGAAATGCTTGGGCCGCCGAGGAAATTGTGCAGGACGTGTTCATGACGTTGATGCGAGATCCGAAGAAATACGATGCGGCGCGCGGCACTCTTGGGGGATTTCTTTATGGCGTGACGCGCAACCGCGTGCTGAAACATCTCGAGCGTTCGCCGCAGCGGGAAGTTCCGCTGGAAGAAAAAAACGAAAACGGTAACGGCTCGGGAATTGTGTTGATGGATGCAACCACGCCGGCAATTCAGGCCGAAAAGCGCGAGCGCAGGGATCAGGTTTGGGCGGCGGTTCTAGATTTGCCAGCGGAGTTTCGCGAAGCGGTGGTGCTTTGCGAGCTGGAAGAGCGGAGTTACGAAGAAGCGGCGCAAATGATGGGCTGCCCGATTGGCACGATTCGCTCGCGGCTGCATCGCGGGAGGGCTTTGCTGATGGCGCGGCTGGAGATTCTGCGCGATGCACCCCTGCGCGTGATCCTGCCGCGGCATGCAAGCGTCGCAAAGTAATGGTTTTGCAGGACAAAGGAAGTGGGAAATGACGTGCAATGAATTTGAAGAGATGGGATTGGATGCCGAGCGCGATGCCGCGCTGACGGAAGCGCAGCGAGCCGCAGCGACGGCCCATGTGGCTTCCTGTCCTGGCTGCGCGGCGCTGCGGGATTCCTGGGAGGCCGCGCGGCTCGATTTGCGTGCGCTTGCGAGGGCGACCGACACGCTGGCCGCTCCGGGGCGCGCGGAGATGCGCCTTCGCCAGCAATTTCGCACGCAGCACCACACGCCTAGAGCGCGCCGCACCGCCATTGTCGCCGCCTGGGGCCTGGCTGCGGCAGCAGTGCTTGTGGGCGTAGTTAGCTGGGTGAAATGGCAGAACAGTCGGCACGGCGTTGTCGGTGTCAATCCGAACCCGACTGCTTTAATGACTGGCACCGGAGATGGGCCAACTCTGGTGGCGGACAATGATTTGGGCGATTTCACTTTGCTGCCGGGAGTCATTCCGGCGGAGACGGACGGTTCCTCAATTCTGAGCGTTCGCATGCAACGTGGCGCACTGGGCGCCCTCGGCCTGCCGGTGAACCAAGACCGCGCCAGCGAATGGATTCAAGTGGACTTGATGGTTGGGAACGACGGATTGCCGCAGGCCGTCCGGCTGCCCGAATCCGAATGATCTAACGAATATTTTGTTTTTGCAGGTCGGGAGAGAAGAGGAGAAGAAAAGAATGAGTCGAAACTTAATTCGGAGTTTGATCCTCGGGTGTTTGCTGGTGCTCTACGCGGGAATCGCGGGAGCGCAGCAGGCGCCGCCTCCCTCACCTCATGCGGCGGGCATGCTGCAGGCCGGGCCTGAAGGTGAACTTCCACCGCCTCCCTTCGGGGAGCGCATGGAGCTGCTCGGCTTTGGCGGAATGCACGGCGGAAAAGTGGTGACCGGCGCGCCGTTCAGCGCCGTCGCCGTATCGGAAACGACGCAAACCCTCGCAGACGGCAATCACATCACGCGGAAGACACAGAGCAATGTTTTCCGTGACAGCGAGGGTCGCGTTCGCAGGGAAATCACTCTTTCGGGGTTTGGGCCGATGGCGAGTTCCGGCCAGCCGAAGTCGTTCGTGGTCATCAACGATCCGGTGGCCCGCGCAACTTTCATGCTGCATCCCGACCAGAAAACCGCCGAGAAGATAGGAAAGCCCTTCGCCAGAATGAACGGCCCCATGAAACAGTTCCAGCGAGAGGAAATAACGGGAACCAACTTGCAGAGAGAAGACCTTGGCACGCAAACCATGGCAGGAGTGACCGCGCAAGGCACGCGCGTGACGAAAACGATTCCGGCCGGACAAATCGGAAACGAAAAGCCGATCACCATCGTGCGCGAGGTCTGGTATTCCAACGATTTGCAGATGGCCGTGATGAGCAAACACAGTGATCCCTGGTCCGGGGAGACGACTTATTCCCTGACGAATATTCAGCGCGCGGAGCCAGATGCAGCGCTCTTTGCGGTGCCGTCGGACTACACGGTGACGCAAGGTCATCCTGGACCGGGAGGTAGAATGCGCCACCGGCAGGGGCCTCCTGCAGCGGACAACTAAAGTTTTTTAGCTGACTTTTCGTGAGCGGTTTTGAGTAACCCGAGCTTCTCTCCTGAAGACGGCACGCCCTTTTTGCGGCAACCCCCATCGCCGCGGAAAGGGCGCAGCCGTCTCTCGGGGGAGCTTGCTTGCTCTAACTGCCGCTTATGGCCCTGTCGAGGAGTTCCACTACGTGAAGCACGTTCTGGTTTGTGTGATGAAGGGCGACGCCGGCCTGGAGTTGCAGGATGCAGCCTGGGTTCGCGGTCACGATGGTTTGTGCAGCGGTGGACTGAGCGTGGCGCATTTTTTCGACAAGTAATTGCAGCGACGTTTCAGTCTGGGTGACGTTGTAGGTTCCCGCCGAGCCGCAGCAGATTTCCGAGTACGGCAATTCCACAAAATCAAGATCGGGAATCGCGCGCAACAGTTTGCGAGGTGCTTCGCGGATTTTCTGCCCGTGCAGCAGGTGGCAGGAATCCTGATAGGTGACGCGATGGCGCAGCCGGTTGAGCTTCGCGGTAAGCCCGAGGTCCTCAAGAAACTCCGTAACGTCGCGTGTTTTCGCGGCGAAGGCGCGGGCTTGCGCATGTTCGGGCTCGTGCTCCGAAAAAAGGTGATCGTATTCTTTCATCGTGGAACCACAGCCGGCAGCGTTCGTAACGATAGCGTCAACATCGTCCAACCGAAACGCTTCCAGGTTCTTTCGCGCGAAATCGCGCGCCGCATCGCGAAATCCTGCATGCGCGGAAAGCGCGCCGCAGCAAGACTGTTCCTTTGGAACGAGCACTTCGCAGCCGTTGGCCGTAAGCACGCGGATGGTCGCCTCGTTCAGTCCCGAAAACGTGACATTCGCGATGCACCCCGCGAAAAACGCGACTCGCGCGCGGCGCGGGCCCACCGGAGGGAACGTCGAGCCAAAGCGATTGAAGAAAAATTCGCTGTCAATCCGCGGAAGAAGCCGGTCGCGCTCCGCCAGTCCAAACAACTTGAGGACGCCTATTCCGCGCGCAACGGCCTGCATGCCCGAACGCTGGTAAAGCCGGAAAACCCGCGCGGCATCCTCGATGAAATGGGAAGCGGAAAGAAAATCGCGAAAAAAGAAGTTGCGCGCAACATGAGCGATCCATGAGCGCTCGTAAGTGCGTTCGATGTGGGCGCGCGCGTGCTCGACGAGTCTCCCGTACGCAACGCCGGAGGGGCAGGCGGTTTCACAGGCGCGGCAGTCGAGGCATTTGTCAATGTGATCGACGAACCCTTCGCTGATACGCGCTTCCCTCTGTGCCTGGCCGCTGGCTTCGCCCTGGAAAACATGGAACATCTGCTGGATGCGGCCGCGCGGCGAGTCCGCCTCCAAATTCCACAGGCGATACGTAGGACAGGCGTTCAAGCACAAGCCGCAGTGGATGCACCGCGTGTAGTCCTCGTAGACTGGCGACGGACCGGAGTTGGAGTTCTGTGACAACGGTTTGCCTGCCCAGCATGGATGATTCTACGGAAGTTCAGACGACGTGACGAGGGGCGCTTCCATGTTCGAAAAGCTGTGAGCCGGAAAAAGTTAGATGTTATTGCTGAGGATTCTATGGCCGCAGCGGTAGGTCCTGGGGATTCTGAGGGGGCTGCGGTGGATTCCCCGGATTCTGCCCAGGCTGCTGTCCGTTCGGATTTTGCACCGGTTGTCCAATGGGCTGACCGATAGGTTGCCCAATAGGCTGTCCTCCAAGACCAGTTCCAGTCTGCATGCCGGGCTGGCCCATTCCAAAAGAATCCTTCGATGGATCCCAGATAAACTCGAACAGGCGGTAGTTTTTGGCTTTGTCGTAAACCATGATGGATTTCTTGTTGATCTTGCTGCCCACTCCAATAATGTTTCCACCCATGATCGTGGGCGGGTCGTCGGCCGGAATCGGCGTGTCCCCAGCCGCGCCCGTTGATTGATCGGCGGAAACCGCGGGGCCGGTGGTGCCCAAAGGATTCCCGGAATTCGAGGAGTTTGCGGAGTTAGACGAATTGCTGCCAAACCCGGTGGTAGTTCCAAACCCGCCCGAAGCTCCAAACGCACTGTTACTTTGTGTTCCCGGTCGCGATCCCGGCTGCCCAAATGGAGATACATTGCCTGGCAGAGTTTGCATGCCGGAGCCCATCCCTGCGCCGTTCATCGAACCAATGGCAGTGCCGGTACCCATTCCCCCTGGAATTTGCCCAAATAAAGGATTCTGTGGCTGAGGTTTCAAGCTGCCTATGAGCTGGCCTGCCGGCCCCACATAGATCAACCTCCAAGAACCGTCTTCCGCGTTCATCGGGTCCTTGTAGGCCTGGCGCATGAAGCGCAGCGAGCCGATTTTTGGTTTAGTCAGGTCGTCGATGCTAGTGGGGAAACGCCCCAATTTCCGGTAATACAGCTTGACGCCGCGCGTGTATTGCCTGCCGCGCCAAATCATCTCTTTCTCTTTTTCGCGCTGCCCCTCGGTCTTGATGTTCGGAGCCACCATCGTGGCCATGATCAGCAGCATGGTGGCCATGAAGATCACCATCAGCAAGGCATATCCTTGCTCTTGGTGCTTCCTCAAATTTCGACGGCTACTCATGATCATTGCGGTTGACCTGGTGGCGCTTCGGCCTCGATCGGGGCCGTTCCAACGCGGTGCGTATTGATGTCTTCAAATTCGATGTGATCGTTCCCGATCCTTATGATGCGGAAGCGTTTTAATAAGACATCGCCTTCGCCCAAGATATGTTCGTCGTCGCCGTCGTAGAAATAGGCCCGGCGGGAAGGACCTTTGGGACCACCGCTGCCGTAGCCGTAGAACTTTACGTTCGGTGGAAGAACAGGCGCGGGCGGCGGAGGATCAATAGGCTTAGGTTGCGGGAGGTCGTAAATCGGAAATTGTTTCTCAGCCTGTTGAGCAACTCGCGCCGCAGCAGCCGCAGATGCCGGCGCGGCTGTCGGACTAAACGGATTGCGCCCTGAACCCTTGTATTCGGCGCTCCGGGCGCGATCGATTTGCTCCATGCGGATGTGCGGATTCTGAACCTGGATAATCGGAGGGCCATCCTGCAAATTCGAGCTGGCGTCAGCGGTTACGACGCGCTTGTCGTGGAAATTCCACGCCCACACGATGGCCGCACCGCCTAGCAATATAACGAGAATGACGATTTGTCGCTTCTGCTTCATGCCCCCGCCCGAAAGTACGTCTTGAGATGCAGCCCGACTTTGATGACGTTGGCAGGCCCCTTATTGAGGTTGTCCTTCTGCGGGGCCAGCGCCAAAGACTCTACCTCATAAATATTGGCCGAACGTTGCAGCCCGTTCAAGAAAAGAATTACGTTCTTGTAGTCCCCCTCAATGGTCGATTCGATAGCCACTTCTGTCAATCCGCGCGACGGAACCGGCGTCCTCTTGAAGCCCTCACCCTGCACGTTAACGCCGCTCTTCTTAGCAATTTCAGTAAGCTCACCAGACAGCGAAGAAGACCCCGTACTTTCGGGCAGCAGCAGGTGTTCAAAATTCTCGCAATCGCGCTGGGTATTCGGCATGTCCTGGCGGATTTGCTCCGCTCTCGCAACGGAGGCCTTCAGTTTTTTTAGGTTGTCTTCCCTTCTGGCAATTTCTGGCCCAGCAATTAGCGGTTGGGACGTAAGTTGGTAACTGTAGGCGGCCAGGGCCAAATCGGCCGCCACCAGGCAAATCACGCCGCCCAGTATCGCCCGTCTGCGAGTTGTGAAATCGCGCGCCATCAAGTCCCTGAATAATACGTGGACAGCTGAACGACCCTTTGATCGCTGATCGCACCGGGTGTTGTTGTGGTCGGCTGCACTTCACTGTGAATCTCTACTTCTGAGAATTGCTTGGAGCCTTCAAGCGCGCGAATGAACTGCAGCTTGACGTCATCGCCGGCCGCGCCGAACGTCAAATTCAACTCCACATGTCCGGAAACCTGCTTTGGCTCGATGCTGATGATGCGCACGCCACCGGGCAGAATGTGCTCCAGGTCCATGAACATTTTCGTCCAATTGAAGCTGCGTACCGCAATGATGCCATTAATGAAGTCAGCGCGGTCGTTGATGTCGGCAATGCTTTTTTGCTTGAAATAGCGCTCCAACTCCCGCCGCTTCGCCTCGTACTCGGCCCGCTCCTCGCTGATCCTTGACGTGCGAGCAAGAACTTCTGTCGCCGCTTTGCGAACGGAATAAACGTGCCATCCCAGCGCAAGGAACACGGTGCCGGCAACGAACGCAGAAAGGCTCGCTCCCGCCAGGAATCGCCGGTGCGATTCCAGCGGCTTCGTCGCCAAATTGAGCCGAACTTCCATTCCTGCCTATCTCCTCAACTCAAAGGAATCTCTTCTTAACTACGATGCAACATCCAGCCAACCAGTCCATCCAAGTCGCGGTCGGCCAGCTGCCGCGCATCGTCTTTGATGATTCCTTCCGAGTGCGCGGAATTCAGTAAGGACTTTACCTCGCAGTGAAATTCACGCTCCATAGGCTCTGAGAACTCACCTAGCCTTATGCCCAGACCCGCAATGCGGACCGAGGAAATCCCCTCATTCCAAGTGTCCTGATAATAGGCCGCGACCGGAAAAATCTCTTCGAGCAGCATCTGCGGCGTAAGGCTGGCGCCGTACGCGGGAAGCTCCGTGCAGCGATAACCGCAAAGCAATCCGGAACGCACAATGGCCGTGGTTAGCGAAGAGCCCGAAATGCGCGCCATTAAAACGGGCCTGCTGCCCTCGAGCAGCGAAAGCGCCGCGAGCGAAGAGCTAAGAACAACGCCGGGTTCGAGCCCGACTCCCTCGGCAAGCGATTCGTATTCCTTGATAATGCGCAGCCGCCCCAGCGCTGTAACGATGTCCACTCCCGCGTCGCGCGGCGCCTGGCGAAAATACGAGATGATGGTTTCATCAGCCTCGAACGGCACGCTCTTCTTCAGTTTCCAACGCAACAATGGAATCGCTTCTTCCGACGAGCGCGGAAAATCTTCGAAGTGCTGCACAAAAACGCGAATCACTGGATCGGGAAGAATCAACGCGATGTCCTCGGCCTTGGTACGAAGCCGGTCGCACGCCTTGGCGACTGCGTTCTTTACGGGGCCCGGATTTGCCAGGTTGGTCTCCACGGCCGAAGGAATCACCGCTCCCGGCGGAAACATTTCGATCGCGAAGGCATCGAGTGATCCAGAGCCTCCCCATCTCGCCACCGCGACTCGATCCGCGGCAATTTCCATAGCTACCGGAGGATGCGGAATGGCATCCAGCCAGCGCGCCGCGCGGCGGGCGAGCCCGGTCTTATAAATGCCTTCACGAACTGCAGTAGCGCTACCCATCGACGAACGTCACCTTGTTAATTTCTTTGATGGTGGTCATGCCTGCTTTTATCTTGCCCAATCCGCTTTCGCGCAGCGTTGCCATTCCTTCTTCGCGCGCGGCTCGCTTGATTTCAGAAGTAGGGCGGCGATCCACAATCATTTCGCGGATGCGGTCGGTCAGATCCATCAATTCGCAAATTGCGGTGCGCCCGTGGTAGCCGGTACCCGAACATTCCAGGCATCCGACGCCCTCGAGCAAACTCCCGTTTCCCCAAACTGCGGGATCCAGCCCTAATTCTTTCAGTTCCTCGGGCGTGTAGTTCCTGGGCCGCTTGCAATTCGTGCAGATGACGCGCACCAAGCGTTGCGCCAGGATGCAGTTCAGCGCGGACACAAAGTTGTAAGGCTCGACGCCCATGTTCACGAACCGGCCGATGACGTCCGTCACGTTATTAGCGTGGACCGTTGTAAAAACCAGGTGGCCCGTCAGCGCGGATTGAATGGCAATCTGCGCCGTTTCCTGGTCGCGGATTTCGCCGACCATGATTTTGTCTGGATCGTGCCGCAAGATGGAACGCAAGCCGCGGGCAAACGTCAGGCCCTTTTTTTCGTTGACCGGAATCTGGGTGATGCCGCGCACCTGATATTCGACGGGGTCTTCAATGGTAATGAACTTGTCGTCGTCGCTTTTGATTTCATTGATGGCTGCGTACAGCGTGGTCGTCTTGCCAGAGCCCGTCGGGCCTGTAACCAGCACCATGCCGTAAGGTTCATGAATATAGCGGCGGAAGCGATAGAGTTCTTCGGCGGAAAAGCCGACAACGTCCAGCGTGAGGTTCGCAAATTTCTCGGAAAGCGTTTCTTTGTCGAGCACGCGCAGCACCGCGTCTTCGCCATGGCTTGCCGGCATGATCGAAACGCGCAAGTCGATGTAACGCCCCTTGTACTTTACGCGGAAGCGGCCATCCTGTGGAACGCGGCGTTCGGCGATGTCCAGTTCGCTCAAGACTTTAATGCGTGAGAGGACGGACGAATGATGTTCCTTGGCGATCGGCTGCATGGCGTGCTGCAAGACGCCGTCGATGCGGTACTTCACGGCCACTTCCGTATCGCGCGCTTCAATGTGAATATCACTGGCACGGCGTTCGAGGGCAGTGAAGATGATGGTCTCCACCAGCCGGACCACGGGACTGGCGGTGCTGTCCCGCGTCAGGCGATCGCCGGAAATGGTTTCTTCTGTTTCCTCTTCTTCCTTGGACGCCTGAAGAGCAAACGCTTCCGTGGCTTGTTCGAGAACCCGCTGTGACTGTTCGGTGCGCTTTAAGACATCGGCTATTTGCCGTGCTGTGGCAACGCGGATCAGCGGTTTCTTCCCCAGCAAGAGCGTCAGTTCGTCACTGCTGTGCACCAAACCAGGATCAGCTGCAGCAATCGTGAGAACGTTACCCTGGGCCTCGAGGGGCACGAAGTTGTAACGGAACATGAGATCTGCGGAAATCGTGCGAATCAGCTCCGGGTCAATGCGCTGCTCGCGCAGGTCAACGAACGGGTACCGATACCTCTCGGCTAGCTTGCGCGCATACTCGCGTTCGTGCTCCTCATCGCCGCCGGAGGCGCCTGGCGCTGGAGGAAGATGTTCTGTGGTAGCCATAGCCCCTACTTCGGTGCTCCTGCTCCGTTGATGGAGAACGAAAAGATAGGCAAATAAAGTGAAATCAGGATGAACGCAACGAATATTCCCATAATGATCAGCAGAATAGGCTCGATCACCGCGACCATCGCGCCGAGCCGCAAATTCACTTCTTCTTCGTAGAACTCCGCCACGCTGTTCAGCATCGGCGAAATCGCGCCGCTGGACTCTCCTACTTCAATCATGTCCACGGCCATCTGCGGCATTACCCCCAGCGAGGAAAGCGAGCCGGCCAGTGACTCACCCTCGCGCACCATTTTTGTGGCTTGCCCGACCGTGCCCTGCAGCAACTTGCTGGTTATGGCTTCGGTGGCCGTTTGTAAGCCTGCCACCAGCGGCGTGCCGCCGGTCAAAAGGGTGGCCAGCGTCCGGCAAAATTGCGCAACTTGGAACTTCAGCAGTGTGTCTCCGATCAACGGCACGCGGAATTTAAACCGGTCGAACGTAGTTCCGCCCTCTTCCGTGCGTGACCATAGAAAAACGCCCACAGCGGTGACAAACAAGGCAGCCACGAGTCCCAGGAAGTACATCCGGTAATCCACAGTCAGCGCGATCAAGATTTTCGTAGGCGTCGGAAGATCCACATTTAAATCCTTGTAGAGCAGCGCGAACTTTGGAATGACGCCGGTAACCAGGTACGTCACAATGACGATGGCAACGCAGACCAGCAACGTCGGGTAAACGAGCGTAGCGATGATCTTCTTTTTCACGCCCGTGCTGACGCGCTGATAGCCGATGTAGTAGTCCAGCACGCCCGGTAGGTTGCCGCTCTTTTCACCGGCCAGAATCGCCGTGGAGTAAACCTTGGAAAAGACACCTGCTTGATCAACCGCTTCGGAAAGGGACTTCCCTTCCCGCACCTGATCCCGAATTTGTGCGACGACTGGCCGGAGTTTCGGAGAAGTGGCGCGTGTGGCCAGCAGGTCGAGCGCCTTCAAGATTGGCAACCCAGCCTTGATTAGTGTATTGAACTGCTGGTTCAGAATCAGGAAATCCGAACCGCCCACCTGCCGTCCGGTTTTCCGCCGAATCAGGCTGCCAATGCGTCCGCCACGCGACTCGACAGAGTAAATGTATAGCCCGCGGTCCGCGAGTTTCTGGCGCGCTTCGTCGAGAGTGTTCGCGGCTTCGACGTGCGAAAAGACGCGCCCGTCCGCATCCGCCACGCGACAGACAAATTCACCCATAGACTTTCAGTTTACCTCATCTACATGATATGCGTAGGGGGTCCTGGGGGTTGGCCGTTCCTGACTGGTACGGGAGCCGTTCCTACGGGGGAGTTTACGGATTAGCCGATTTCTGGGCCGCGCCCAGTTCCCCGTTCACGATGGCCACACCGCGCGGAACCTGGAAGCGAAAAAACGAATCTTCGACCTTGGGATTGAACTGCCAGTTCGCGAACCGAAACTCGATGCCTACGCCTCCTGGATCATTGATCAAAACGCGGACGAGCTCTCCAGAACTCTCAACGACCTCCAGATAAGCAACGTCTTGCACCCGGGCCTCAGCAGTCCGACCGTCGGCGTCCTTTCCCTCCTCTGACTTAGACGCGCCACGCAGCTCACAGTAGAGCACGGCATCAGCAGAATTTTCCGGGGCTTGTTGCGTCGAATATCCAATTTTATTACAAATCCGCGAAAGCTTCATCTCCCCAGCCAAGAGCGCCAGCGGCGTCCGCCAATCCGTGCTCTTCTTTGCGGGAACGCGCGTAACTGTATGGTCGGCGGGGACATAAAACCAGGCGTTCTTGCCATCCACCAGAAACACGTTCTTTTCAGGCGCTTCGTATTGCCAGCGCATTTTGCCCGGGCGTTCGAAGTAAGCTTTCCCGGCCTCCGTGCGAACCGGCTGGCCGCTTTCTGAATACCGCTCCAGAAATGTAACTTCCAGACGCGCGGCGCCTCGATACTTTGCCTCAAATCGTTGCTCAATGGCGGCAAGTGCCGCCTTACTTGGAACGGCTTTCGAATCCCGAACGTTCTGGCCAGCACAAAGGAGCCATGCCGGAGAAAACAAGAGCGCACACACTTCGACTTGAACTAGTACACGCAAGCACAGAAGTATAGCAGGGACGGAACAAACCCCGCGGGATCGGCTCTCCAAGTCGCAGCGAAACTTAGTTACCAACCGGGCCCGAGGTTCCCGGCACGGTCGCAACTCCACCGCACGTTCCCGCCGCCAAACCGATGGGCGCAGCGCCTGGCGTGACGTACTTGATGACCCCTGTAGCGTCGGAGCAGAACGCGCGCACTCCGGTCGTCTGCACCGTATTTGCCGTGGCGTTGACCTCATAGCCGTTGAATATGACGCCGACCTGGTTTGTTCCACCCGCGGCAAAAGTGTAACCACTCTTGCTGAAGGGGGGGACGCTTATCAGGTCGTCAATCAAGCAAGCGTTGGCGGCAGTCGCTCCGGCTGCGCAAGCTGCTTGCGGGCCGCCAAGATTTGGCAGGGCTACGGCGTACCCGCTGCCCCAGCTCGAAGCATAGGTTCCTTCCGCAGTGTTGATTTGACGAATGGTGGAAACAGCGCTCGATTCATTTGCAGCTATCTTGGACCTGAACAAGCTCGGAATTGCGATCGCGGAGATAATCAGAATGATAAAAACCACAATCAGAAGCTCGATGAGCGAAAACCCCTTCGTAGTTCCCTTTCCCATCCTGAGGTTCGACTGAAGCCCA
>Ga0126381_100005493_pt1 | contig 13959 bp, 19 predicted proteins | sample PanSoiMetPlot_28_FD_96465 | JGI IMG/M metagenome (GOLD analysis project Ga0126381, IMG submission 96465) | Tropical forest soil microbial communities from Panama - MetaG Plot_28 | ecosystem: Environmental > Terrestrial > Soil > Tropical forest > Bulk soil | place: Panama | collected 2016-02-17
AGGAGAAGCTCTCCGCGGCCGGCGTGCTGGACCGGTTGCTGGCCTATGCCAGCTCGCCCTGGAAAGCCGGCTTCGTGCTCATCGCCATCATCGTCTGCGGTGCCGGGTGGATCGTCTGGACTGAGCGTGCGCGCATCGCCGATGTGATCCTGACCCGGGCCAACCAGCGCGCGGTGATTGACGAGCAGGCGTTCATCGAAGGCGCGGCCAACCTGCTGCGCCAGACCCGCGGCGATATGGCGCTGCTGGTGTCGGTGGACCTGGTGGACAACCTGATGACCGACCTGGTGGGCATCGACACCGACGGCAACCGCTGGGTGCCCATCCAGGGTCCGCAGCAGGCGCTGCAGCCAGCTTCCTCGATGCCGCTGCTGGTGCGGTTCCTGGCCAACGAGGTTGTGTGTTTCGACAGCAGCACCGCCATCAACGAAGAAGCCAAGGTGTTTCTGGCGAAGGGCTACCATCGCATGTGCATGGTGTCGGTGCCGCCGATCCTGGGCGTCGGCGTGGGCGGGCTGGTCGTGGCGTGGAAGCAGGCGCCGTTGCCGGCCAACGAGCAGCGCGCCGGCTACGCGATGCAGAGTGCGGCGCTGAAATTCGCAACCTGGTGAGGTGTCATGCCAGAGCCACTCGTGATCGACCTCTCGCACCACAACACCGTTACGTCATTCACGTCGGTTAGATATTCCGGCATTGCCGGCGTGATCCAGAAAGTTTCCCAGGGTACGTCCTACAAGGATCCTACCTACGTCTCGCGTTGCGCCGCGGCGTCTGCCGCCGGTTTGCTCGTGGGGCGCTATCACTTCGGCGACGGGTCCAACGTCGATGCTCAGGTCAAGAACTTCCTCGCCGGCTGGCAGCCCAATGAGCTGCTAGCTCTGGACTGGGAGGATAATGCCGATAGCCAGATGTTGCTGGGCCAGGCGCGCGATTTCGTCTCCAAGGTGCAGGCGCAGACCGGCGTGTGGCCGGTGCTTTACTCGGGCAACACGCTCAAAGAGGCGCTCGCTGTGAAGGGCGCCAACCCCGGCCCGCTGCCGAACTGCCGCCTGTGGCTGACCCAGATCGGTCCGCAGGCCGTGCTGCCGCCGGGCTGGGACAGCTACTGGCTGTGGCAATACAGCTGGACCGGCAGCATCCCGGGCATCACCGGCGATGTCGACCTCAATACCTACGCGGGATCAGGCGTCGATCAGCTGGCGACTGAGTGGTATGGCGAGATGGGGCCGGTGCCGATACCGCCGGAGCCGCCCCCAGAGCCTGAGCCGGAGATAACCACGGTGAGCCTGTCCTGGCCTGCCGGCGTGCCGGTGAAGCTGGTAGTATCGGGGAAAGTCGTGGTGGAGCAGGGATGAACAACGACGACTTCCTGATCTGGCTGAGCGAGAACAACTTCGTCTCTCCGCGCGTCATCGCGGGCGGCCGCTGGGCGGGGCTGATGCAGCATTTCGATATGGGCTGCGCGATCTGCGCCGGGGCGCTCGGCGACACCGTCACCATCGCCGACCGCTGGACCTACCCCCACATGGTCGCGGCGGCCTGGGCGCTCACCGAGTGGGACGGCACCGGCGAGCCCGCCGGCTGGATCCGCCACCAACCGTCGAACCGCCGCGTGAGCCAGGGCCACGACTACGACGAGCATGGGCGACTGGTGCCGGCCGGCGAGGTCTACATCCGGCCATAACGTCCGCAAAAGCGCATTATCGGACGGAATAGTGTGCACCGCAGCATCCACGGCAAATCCGCTTACCACGCGTTACCCGGACTGCCATATTCAAACCCACCGAGTAGCGAAATCAAACCCGCGATTTCGGTTCATCTCGAAACGCGATCGTAGCGTTATCAGCCGCTTGCGGCCACGACTGTCGTGAGAATTGGCTGCACCCCAGGCATATAGTAAACCCGCGCCATGCGGCCCGAGCGGGTGGGGCGGCGATACATCGACTTGATGATCCAGCCGTATAGCTCCAGCTCGCGCAGCCGCGCGCTAGCGGTCTGATGGCGCAGGCCGCTGGCGACCTCCAGCTCGTCGCAGGTCGTGCCGAAGCGGGCTTGCGCGCGCACATACTGGTAGACCTGCAGTCGCAGCTTCTGCAGCGCACCCTCGGTTAGACTGTCGGCGGCATCTTCGCTGGTGTCCGAGCCCCGCTCGAAGCCCGGCCGCTCCGGATAATCGCTCATGTCCAGGCCGCCGCGGTGAATTGCGGCCGGGTCGGGCGCGGCTGCATGCGCGCGATCACCCTTGCCGATAGATCGGCGCTGACTGATAGGCAGAGATAGCCCAGGCAGTCGGCGCAGTCAGAGGCTGGGTGGTTCTTCTCGGGCACGTCCTCGAGCTGGCCGTCGCGCTTGCGGCGGTAGCGGTATTGCGAGCCGAGCGCGCGTACCAGGTTCGGGCATCCAAGACGCGAGATCTGGATCGCGGGCTCGCCCATGATCGTCTGGCGCAGCATTTTTTCTACTGCCAGCAATCTGGGCGGGATGTCGTTGGTCGCCGCCGGATAAGCCAATAAACCGTTGGCGCGGAGCACATCGAACGCGTTCTCCTCGGAGAGCTGGCTCTTTTGTTTCCCCGCCGGGTCGGCGACCACGAACACCCGTTTCCCTACGTAGGGCTCGGTCATCAGCTTGGGCTTCAGCCGCTCCTGGAGCATCTGATGCAGGCCCATGTCCTCGGTGACCACCTCCTCGAACACGAGCAAGCTACCGAACGTGTCCACCTGGCCGATCAGCGCCGTGGGGGTGCGCCCGAAGTCAAACCCGATCGCCACCGGCCGGTGCGGGTTGATCACCGCCTGCATGTCACATACGTGCGTGTTGGCATCGAACGACCGGCGATACACCGCCTGGCCGGCGTTCGAGGAGCCCCACTGGCTCCGCACATGGATGTCGGACCAGCCATCATCGCGGTCCGACATGAGATTTTCATAGTAGTTGGGCGGCAGGTTCTCGAGGTTCTCGGCGTAGGGGCCGATCCCCGAGGGCTGGTGAAACAGCTTCCAGTTCGGCTCCGGGTTGAGCACCAGCCGCTCGTGATAGGGGCTGTCGGTGTCCCAGGGATTGGAATCGGCGATCGCGCCGAAGAAGGAGGGGCCGCCCGACAGCTTGGGCGGAAATCTTCCGAGGCGGCCGATCAGCGCTGAAATAATATCGATCGGCACCTCGCGCACCTCGTTGACCCAGGCCATCGTTAGCTGGGTGGACAAGAGCCGCTGGACGTCGGCCTTGGTATCCAGCGGCATCAGCAGCCAGTCGGAATGGATGGACGTGCCGTCGCCGAGGCCGGCGCGGATCTGGATCACCGAGTCGGTCACGAAGAACCGCACCATGGGCCCCAAATATTGCTGCACGTCGACCAAGACCGTCTGGCGCAGCTGCCCCATGGTGTTACGCACGCAGACCATGCGGGTGCGGCGGGTGCCGTCATGGTCGGGGGTCTGCATCCGGGCGCGCCGCAGCAGCTCGAAAATACAGCCCATCGACTTGCCCGAGCCAACAGGTCCGATCAGCACGCGCACGAGCGAGCTATCGTGCATGAAGGCTTCGATTGTCTTAGGCGGCGTATAATTCAGGAGGGGCATTGCCGCTCCATGAGATAGACAACTGCGGCAGCTAAGTGCCTGGGGTTGTCCCGAAAGGAGGCCAGCCCTCGATTGCAGGGGTTGCAGAGCAAACCGCGGACGAATTGCTTATTCGGACCGTGGTCGACGTCGAGGGCCCGACTTTCGGACGGAGGCGAGCCGCAGATGGCGCAAACACCGTTTTCACGTTCGACCAGGGTGTCATATTCTTCTGGCGTGATCCCGTATTTCGATAGGTTGTATTTGCGAGTGTGCCCTCGCTTACGTTCCGGATTGGCTGCCTTCCACGCCGCGGCGTTCGCTCTTGCTCGTTCCGGGTCGGCCCAATATTCGGCTCGGGCTTTAGCCTGCCGCTTTTCCTTGTTTGCTGCGTAGTAGGCTCGAGCCCGCGCGTTGGCGTAGGTCCGCGCTTTTTCTTTGTCTTTGAACGGCATCTGCTGTCCTTCGTAGTTGCGGAAGGACAACATACTAGACCGCCTCGCCCTCGATCTCGACCGGCTCCTTGTCCTGGCGCGCGGCGGTGAAGCTCTCCGTGTGGCCGGCATTCTGGAAGATGATGTTCACCGCGAACGGCGCCGCACCCGGGGCGCTGATGGTGCCGTCCTTGTTGCGCACCAGGCCCGGCGCGCCGGTCAGCCCGGCGATCTTCGCGGTCTCCTTCATCGCATCGATCCGCACCGTCGGATGGATGCTCGGATCCAGCATGATCTGGGCGTTGGAGGGCGCCGCCTCGAGGAGCGCGTGGTGGGCATAGGCCCGGATCCGGTTCTCGACGTTGTCCTCGCTCTCCCAGATCGCGCGGATCGTCTTGATCATCTGGTGCACCGGCGGACGCTTGTCGATCCAGTCGCGGGCGGCCCGCGGCGAGGCAAACCCATAGCGCCGGGCAAGCTCTCCGGGTGTGTGGATCTGGCGTGCGACGTCGTTGCAGAACGCCTGCAGGGTCAGCGAATTCATGTCCGGCTGGTCTGGCAGCACGGGCAGCATGGGCAGGGCTTGACCGCTCATACCCCAGGAGGTTGCACGAAACCGTGTTTCCCCGCTAGTGTCTCCCTACCGTAGGGAGAATCTCAGGCGCGTGCCGATCGCCCAGGCCGGTCTCAGCACCTCGTCCCCGCCCGCCTCGGCCCGGTCCGGCGGGGCGGATCAGGGTTTTCTGCGGGTTGTCTCCCCTGCACAGCTCGACCAGCGCGACGCCGAGGCCCGCGCCGTCGCGAGCGCAGCGCGGCGATCTCGGTCGGCTCAACAACCGCCCGATATCGGCGCCTGGATCCGCCAGCAGTGGATGATCTTCCGCAACCACCGGAATCTCGGCGCCAACGCGATGAACCACCGTCTGCTGCGGGTGCAGCGGATGTTCGAGGGTAAATACGACAGCGAGAAACTGGATCAGATCCAGGCGTTCGGCGGTTCCGAGGTTTATTCGCGCCTGGTGGCGACGAAGGCCCGGGGTGCGACGTCGCTTTTGCGCGACGTCTACCTCGGGCCAGATCGTCCCTGGGCGATCGAGCCGCAGTCGGATCCGCCGATACCGCCCGAAGTGCGCGCCAACATTATGCAGCTGATCGCCTCGGAGGTGAACACCAACGAGGCGGCGGGCCAGATGACCGAGGAAAACCAGGTTCACATGCGCTACGTGAGCCTGCTGCACGGCGCGCAGGCGGCCGCGTTGCGCAATGCGCAGCTCCAAGCCGACGCCGCATCCGACAAGGTCGATGATATCCTGCAGGAGGGCGGGTTCTATCAGGCGCTCGGCGAGTTTCTTCTAGACCTGCCGCTGTTCCCGTATGCGGTCCTGAAGGGCCCCGTGGTGAGGCTGATCCCGCGCATGTCGTGGGTGCAGAACCGCCCGATCGTGCTGTCGCAGCCGACCATGACCTGGGAGCGGGTCAATCCGTTTCAGCTCTACTGGTCGCCCGGCGCGTCAAACATCCTCGACGCCGACATCATTGAGCGCAAGCGCTACACACGCACTGATCTCAACGATCTCATCGGTCTCCCCGGGTACAACGAGGCGGCAGTCCGCGGTGCCCTTGAAGACTACGCTGCCGGGCTGCGTGAGTGGCTCGACTATCCCGATCCGGAGCAGGCGATCAACGAAGGTCGAGAGGACCCGTCGCTCAATCGGAGCCAATACATCGAGGGGCTTGAGTTCCACGGCAACATGCAGGGGCGCCTGCTGCTCGATCAGGGCATCGACCGCCGCCTGATCCCGGACCTCGACCGCGATTACAAGGTTCAGTCGTGGGTGGTGGGCGCGCATACACTGAAGACTATCATCAACCCTTCGCCGCGCCAGCGACATCCCTATTACCTGACGTCGTTCGAGAAGATCCCTGGCACCGTCTCGGGCCACGCGCTGCCTGACATCCTCGAGGATATCCAGGAAGTTTCCAACGCCACCTATCGGTCGTTGGTCAACAACCTCTCGATCAGCTCGGGGCCCCAGGTTGTCATCAATGACGAGATGGTGGCACCGACCGAGCACTCGGACGAGTTATACCCATGGAAACGCTGGCACGTACAGGGCGATCCGCTGGGCAACCAGCGCGAGCCGATTTCTTTCTTCCAGCCGCAGGCCAACACCCAGGAGCTGTTGCTGGTCATCAATGCCATGAACACCATGGCCGACGAGCAGTCCGGCATCCCCCGCTACATGACAGGGGAGTCGCTCTCGGGGGGCGCCGGACGCACCGCGTCAGGTCTTAACATGCTCATGGGCAATGCCGAGAAGGTATTACAGACGGTCGCGGCAAACGTGGACACCGACATATTAAGGCCGCTGCTCACCGAGCTTTACGACATGATCATGCTCACCTCGGAGCCGGGAAGCATTCTCACCGGCGAGGAGCAGATCACCGTGCTCGGCTCGCAGGTGACGATCCAGCAGGCGAAACAAAAGAACGAGCAGCTGCAATTCCTGCAGCTCACCGCCAATCCGATCGATGCCCAGATCATCGGCGAGCTGGGCAGGGCGAGATTGCTTCGTGCGATCATCAAGGGCTCGGGCCTGCCCGACGATATCGTGCCCGACGACCAGACCCTGCAGGCGCAGATCAATGCGCAAAAACAACTTCAGATGATGGGGGCGGCGCTGCAGGCTCATGCCGAGGGCCAGGGCGGCGCGCCGTCGCAGACCTCGCCCAATCATCCCGCGAACCAGCAGGGCGGCAAGGGCCCAGGGGGAGGCGGGGGCTCGCCACCCGCGATGAAGGGTCAGTCCGGCATGCCGGCGATGGGAGTGCAGGGCTCGATGGGTCCCGGTGGGGGCCCCGGCGGCGGCATGGGCCCGGGGGGTGCCGGGGGTGGCGCCCCCGGCGGCATGGGCTCGCCCAAGGGTCCGCCAGGCGGCGGCGGTGGACCCAGACTGAACATGTTCCAGCAAGGAGGACCGGCCGGTGTCGGATAGCTCACAGCGTCAGGACTACTCGAAGGGCGCCCGCGCACTCGACAACAAGGGGATCGAGGAGCGCGACCTGCCGATGCTGAAGGGCGGCAGCTCTACGGGGGGCAATTCGGGGCCGACCGGCAGCCCGCGCGATTACGCCAAGAAGGGCAAGGAGGGTGCCAAGCCCAGGATGGAGAACTGGAATCCGATGCACATGAAGGCGTCTACCTACGGCATCAACGGCTGCGGGAGTTGCGACTGATGGCGTTCCCGATGCTGAGCCCGGGCGCGAACCCGGGCGGCGCGCCGTCGGGGGGTGGTTTCAGCTCCGTCACCTCGCCGTTCGGGATGCCCAGCCCGTCGGGCGTGGGCCACAATTCGATCGGCGGCGTGGTCGGCGGCTCGGGCGCCACCAAGGGCCCGCTGGGCGGCAAGAACTCCCACCAGCAGGACCTGGTCTCTCCGCATGCCGGCAACCGCAGCACGCTCGCCTCGGGTGCACCGTCGTCACGCGCGGTCGGCCAGTACGGCAAGGGCCATGACGCGCTGAGCGGTCTCACCGGCGGTGCCTCGCTGCCGAAATCGGCCACGAACGCGGCGGGTCACGCCGGCCTCGGCCAGATCCGCGGCGGCACCGGCCAGATGCGCCGCATCCGCGGCGGCCTGGGCCCGGGGAAAACAGGTCAGGCCGGCCCCACGCCGAAGGGCGGCGGCTACGCGATGAACAACTTCGATACGGAGTAGGTCTTGGCGATCAACATCACCAACGAGGGGATCGCGGCGGTTCACGAGCTGAAGGACAGCTCGCATATGGGCCGGCTGATCGAGACGCTCGGCCAGGTCGCGCTGAAGCGGGTGATCGCCTCGGTGGCTTCCCCGGTCGAGCAGCGCATCGCGCAGACCTCGCACGCCCACGGCGTGTGGGAACTCTACGAGGCGCTGGAGGCTGCCTATCAGGACGTGAAGCCGAGCCAGCTGGCGGCGCCGCTGCCGCCGACCATCGGCGCCGCAGCCAGGCGGGGCAGGGTAGCGGAGACCGCCGGTGTCTGAGACCCGCACCGAGACCTGGGCTCCTCCGCTGCCTTTGGCGGTGCGCCAGGCATCCGCGCGTGCCGACGAGCTGGCGCGCCAGGCGGACGCCGAAGCCCGCGAGGCCGCCGGCCTCGAGCCCGTTGTGGACGATACGGGGGGTGCTTCGGCGCCTCCTGAGAGCCCTACGGTAGGGAACGGCCAGGAGCTAGAGCAAATCCCGCCGAATGAGGCAGCGCCCGCGCCGGTGGATATTTCACCCGCACCTGCATCGCCACCGCCCGCGGACTGGGAGCAGAACTACCGCACGCTGCAGGGCAAATACAATTCGGAGCTGCCCGAACTCAGGGGCCAGATCCGCTCGCTGCAAGACCTGATCGCCTCGATGCAGCGCGCCGAGGCGCGTTCCACCGAGGTCCAGCGCGCCGCACCCGTGGTGCCGCAGGAAGACGTAGACGCCTACGGCCAGGATCTGATCACGGCCAGCCAGCGCTGGGCCGAGGCGCATCTGAACAACAAGTTCGCCGACTATGAAAGACGCCTCTCGCAGGTGGAGAGCAGCGGTGCGCAGCTGGCGCGCCACACCGCGGGCCAGGGGGTGGAGAACCAGTTAGACCGTGCTGTCTCAGGTTGGAGACAGATCAACGTCGATCCGAAGTTCATTCTATGGCTGGATCAGACGGACCCGTTCACTGGGCAGAAGCGACAGCTCCTGCTCAATGATGCCTACGGTGCCGGGGACGCCCCGCGCACCATCGCTTTCTTCCGTGCATACCAGGCAGAGCAAACCGCGGTGACGCCGGCCTCTGGCCTAGGGACACGGCCAATCCAGACGAACGGGGGCGCCCAGCCTCCGGTCGCGGAGCGGTTGCCCCTGGCCGATCTGGCGGTTCCGGGGCGCGGCCAGCAGGCCGCACCGCCGGCACCCGGCGCTCCCGATAGGCGCATGTGGACGAATGCGGATATCGCAGCGTTCTATCGCCACAAGACAGCAGGACGTTTCGCCGGTCGCGAGGCAGATGCCGATGCGATCGAGCGGGATATCTTCCTCGCCGCTGGCGAAGGGCGCGTTCGTCAATGACCAATGCGTGCAAGGAGCACATAGCGCCATGGCAATCACGATTGCCACGACCCCCTGGGCGGGGGCTAATCAGACGCCTGCGTATCATGGGACATTTATTCCGGAAATATGGAGCGGTAAGCTTATAGAAAAATTCTATAATGCTACCGTTCTTTCCGCAATAGCAAACACCGACTATGAAGGTGAGATCAAGAATATGGGCGATACAGTCCATATTAGGACTAAGCCGACTATTACCATACGGGCGTATCAAGTCAACCAGGATTTGTTGATCGAACGCCCGTCTAGTAATATTGTCGATCTTACGATCGACTATGCTTTCTACTTCAATGAAGCTTTGGATGACGTCATGGAGGTGCAGAGCGATATCAATATGCTCTCCATGTGGTCTGACGACGCTGCTATTCGTTTGGCAGCGTAATACTAGGTCTAGACAACTGGGACCCGGAATGTTATAGTTAGGGAACCAGAGGGAAGGGCTAAGCCGAGTGTCGGTTCTGAGTGACAAATACGTAGCGGGCTTCCTGGACGGCGATGGCAGCATCACCGTGGCCCGGGACAAGTACTTGTGGCTGGAATTTCACCAGAAGCTCGTCAACGACGGCGTCATCGAACTGATCTCGCAGTGGCTGCCAGGCGGGGGCTTGCACATTCGTAAGGGTAAGCGCCGCGGCACGACGACTGAGGCTCGCCGGTTGGTCTATACCGGTCAGCGCGCGGTTGATGTGCTATGCCGCCTGAAGCCGTATCTCGTGACCAAGCGCTCTCGGGCCAACCGTCTCTTGCGTGAACTTGGGTTCACCGAGCGGGTCGGGACCGACAGCGTGCCCGTCCATCCTACGCGGAAGTGGCTTGCCGGTTACTTCGACGCTGACGGCTGCATCTATTCTGGCGTGAACCGCAATGGTGGTTCGGCCTCAGTGCAGTTCAGCATCGATACCGACGGCACCGAGAAGGATGGGATTGAGCTGGTGCAGAAGGCGTTTGGCGGTGTGCTGCGAGTGCGCGGTGACACTGGTAATTGCTGGCGCTGGGAGCTGAAGGCTGACGCCGCTAAGACGAAGGCGTTCTTTGAGTTCTTCGCTCAGCACCTCGTGCTCAAGAAGGAGCAGGCGTATTTCATCCTCGGCTGCGCGGAGATGGGTCATTTCCGCGATGGCGAGAGGATCGCGGATACGCTCAAGGTCATGAAGGCCCGCCCGCACAGACTGAATGACCTAGCATCTGAAGTCGATGTATCGGCCGAGCTTGCGCAGGTGCGCGATCTCCGACCGGCGCCGGGTGTCCGCTACCAGCATGCAGTTGGCCAGACGTGCCGCTGCTGCGAGAGCGTGGCGCTCTACGCCAAGGGGATGTGCAGGAACTGCTGGCAGATGAAGCGCTACTATGCGACCAGCCAGCCTTCACGGCGCAACAACGTGGTCGATCCCGAACTTCGGATGAAGCGACAGTCGGAACTGGTGGTCGCTGCCTGACAAGCAGCTTCGACTAGTTGGGAACAACTAAAAATAACGATCGACACCACGGTGTTGGGCATCATCGACGCCGGTATCGTGACGGCCAACAAGGGCACCGGCGCCGGCAAGATCAGCCAGAACATCAACCTCGGCACCACCGGCGCGCCGCTGGCGGTGACGCCTTTGAATATCGTCGATGCGATCGTCGATCTGGGCAACGTGCTGGATGAACAAAACATCCCCGAGACGGGGCGCTGGCTGGTGATCCCGCCATGGGTGGCCGCGCTGATCAAGAAGTCCGACCTGCGTAACGCCTCGATCTCGGGCGACGGCGTATCGATGACGCGCAACGGCCGCCTGGGCATGATCGATCGGTTCACGCTCTATTCGTCGAACCTGCTGCCGACCGCGACCGAGGGCTCGGCGACCGCGTTTCGGATCTTCGCCGGTCACCCGCACGGGCTCACGTTCGCCTCGCAGATCACCAAGATGGAGACCCTGCGATCCGAGCGTTCGTTCTCGACGCTGATGAGGGGGCTGCAGGTGTTCGGCTCGAAGGTGCTGGACGGCATCGCGCTCACCGAACTCTATGCGGTTCGCGGTTAACGCCCTACGGTAGGGAAGGCCAACAAAGCCAAGAGGAGTGACGCCCATGGCAAAGTCTCCATTCCCGATCGCAAAAGGTGCCGCGAAAGGTGCTGCCAAGGGGGCTGCCAAAGGGGCGAAAGCGGGGGCCAGGGAGGGGGCCAGGCGGGGCGCACGCGCCGCCGCTCCTCCCACACCTCCTGTGCCGCCAGCACCGCCAGCGCCTCCTGGGGGCGGCGCTGGCGGCATGGGTGCGGGTATGGGTGCCGGCGCGGGCGCCCCCTCGATGTTCCGCGGCGGCGGCAAGGTCTCCAAGGCGGACCTGGCACGCTACGAGAAGTCTGACCGCGACAAGAAGGAGGACCGCGCCGGAGCACGGGCGATGAAGCGTGGCTAAGCGGACGACCAAGCCGGTGCGCCGCTACCAGGGCGGCGGCCAGGTCTCCTCGAGCGCGGTCGATCCGAACTACATGTCGAAGCTCATCAACCAGGGCTTCGACACGACCAAGAACGCGATCAACATGGCGAACTCCGTGAAGTCCCTGATGAAAGGGTCCGGCGGCGACTCGACGCCCGCCGACAGCTCGCTCACCGGGGGCTCCGGTCCCGGCAACCCGACCGCCGGCGCCCGCAAGGGCGGACCCATTCGCAAGACCTACGGCCCGAAGATCGGCCGTGAAGACGGCGTGATCGCGGCGCAAAAGGGCGAATACGTGGTGCGTAAATCCGCCGTGAAAAAACTCGGGAAACACACGCTCGATCAGGTGAACAAAGGGCGAATACCGAACAAGGGGGCTTCGGGAGGCCATCGCCGGTGAACGCGGTCGATCGCATGCTGGCAGCGACCGCGGATTTCCTCGAGCGGCGGATCGATCAGGACCCGGAGCTGCGTCAGGATCTCTTGCTGTTGTTCGAGGCCGGGAGGCGTCCCGAGATCATACGCGACCTCGACGGCTTCCCCGGTGCGACCTGCGTGATCCGGCTGGGAGGATCGTATGCCGATAACTAGCGCGCGCACTTGGGGCGACGTGATTCTCGAGGCGCGCACTATGTTGCAGGACAAGCTGCCCACGAGCGGCTCGGCACTCCGATACAGCGACGACGAGATGTTCGAGTCGATCAACGGGTTCTTCACCGAGGTGCGGGCCAAGCGACCCGATCTCCTGCTGCCGCTGGGTCTGCGAAGGCCGCTGCCTCGATACGCCGCCGCGGTGGATATGAAGACCGCCTTCCCGCTCGACCTCAGTGTCTACGATGCGTTCGTCTACTACCTGGTCGGGCGGCAAGAACTCCGTGAGGACACCTGGGCCAACGACGGCCGCGCCACCACGCTGATGAACAAAGCAATCAGTCAGCTGCTTTCGATCCAGAGTTAGGGGCAGTCATGAGCGGAACCTTTCCGATCGGTCCTTCCTTCACACCCGACTGGGCGCCGGGCTATGTGCCGAGTGCGGTCGAGTGGTCGAGCATGTGGTCGAACAAGCTCGACACCGACGACGCCAAGCTGACCGGCGCGCCCTGGCTGCCGGAAGCCGGCGGCACGATGACCGGCGCGCTGGTGCTCGACCACACGCCGACCACGCTGGATGGTCCGCTGACGGCGGCGACCAAAGCCTATGTGGACGCGATCACGCCCGTATCGGGTCCGTTCCTGCCCATGTCCGGGGGCACCATGACGGGCCTGCTCACGCTCGCCCTTGATCCCTCCGGCATGTTCGACGCGGTGACGAAGCGGTATGCCGACAACATCGGCACCAATGCCTCCAACGCGCTCACCATTGCTCAGAACGCGCTGTCGCGCACCGGCGGCACGATGACCGGGCCGCTTACTCTGTCGGGTGACCCCGGCACACCCTTGGGTGCGGCGACGAAGCAATACGTGGATCGGTTTCTCCCTCTGAGCGGGGGGACGATCAACGGCGGCGTGGTGGTGAATTCCAATCTGCAGGCGAACGGGCTCTACGCGTCTTCCGTTTTTTCGCCGAACAGCTTCAACAACTGGGAATGGCAGCTTCTCGCCAACAGCAACGGCGACAAGATCCAGCAGTATCGTGCCAACTGGTATGACGTCTGGAGCGGCACCAACGGCGCACGCTCCTGGAATGGTCCGAGTGGCAGCTTGATGTCTCTCGCCGCCAGCGGCCAGCTCACCGTGAGCGGGAACATCAGCGTCGGTTCCGCCGGCGTGAACTACTCTCCGTTCGGGGGGCATAATTTCGCATTCGGCTGGAACGGCAATCTGAACCTCTACATTGACAATGGCTATCAGTTCGACGTCGCGTCGACCAACTGGGTGAGTGGCGCGTTCTTGCCGCTGGGCGGCGGTCATATCACCGGCATTCTCGGGGTGGACGGCGCGGTGCTGTTCAACAGCACCCTGACGGTCAACGGCCTCCTGGCCACGGCGACGTCGATCGACACCGGCGGTAACGGCAGTATCTACACCAGCTTCCACGGCAGCAACGCGTTCGCTTTTGCGCAGCAAGGTGCGAGTATCTACGGCTACATGAACGGCGGGGCGGTCGGGTCGCTGGTGCCGCCGAGCGCGCAGGAGCTGAAGCGGGACATCCAGCCCGCCACACTGGATTGCCTGGGCACTGTGCGTCATATCAACCTGCACCAGTTCCGCTACAAGGATGACGACACGCTCAAACCGACAGGGTTTCTTGCCGAGGAGCTGCATGAACTACTTCCGGGTAGCGTCGGTCTCGACGCTGACGGCAAGCCATTCATCATCGATCCGATGGTGGTGCTGGCGTTGTTGACGGGCGCGGTGCAGCAGCTCGCCGCGTTGTTCAACACTAAGATCGGCGCGGCGAAGGAGGCATGACCGCGCCA
>Ga0126381_100005494_pt1 | contig 13959 bp, 12 predicted proteins | sample PanSoiMetPlot_28_FD_96465 | JGI IMG/M metagenome (GOLD analysis project Ga0126381, IMG submission 96465) | Tropical forest soil microbial communities from Panama - MetaG Plot_28 | ecosystem: Environmental > Terrestrial > Soil > Tropical forest > Bulk soil | place: Panama | collected 2016-02-17
TGTTCAACCGGCTCGTTGGCCGCCGGCTCGCGCTCGTCGACGATCGGCCGGGAGTGACGCGGGATCGGCGTGAAGGCGACGCACAGCTCGGCGATCTCGCCTTCAAGGTGATCGATACCGCCGGCTTGGAAAACGCGGGGCGCGAGAGCCTCTCAGCTCGAATGCAGGCGCACACAGCGGCGGCGATCGCCCAGGCCGATGCCGTTTTGTTTTTGATTGACGCGCGAACCGGCGCCACCGCTGCAGATCGTGCGTTCGCGGACATGATTCGCAAGGCTGGCAAGTGCGTCATTCTCGTCGCCAATAAAAGCGAAGGCCGCGCCGGCGAGGCTGGCGCACTTGATGCCTATAGGCTCGGTCTCGGCGATCCGGTTGCGATCAGTGCCGAACATGGCGAGGGTTTGGCGGAGCTCTACGAGGCGCTGCGCGCCGTTTGTTCCCAACCGATTGCCGAACGCGAAGACGAGCGGGATCGGCTGGCCGCGGCGGACGAAGCTCCCATTCGCATCGCCATAGTCGGCCGACCGAATACCGGCAAATCCATGCTGATCAACCGCCTGCTCGGCGAGGAAAGGCTGTTGACGGGACCCGAAGCTGGTATCACGCGCGACGCCATTGCCGTAAAGCTTAATTGGCGCGGGCGACATTTTCGCGTTCACGACACTGCCGGCTTGCGTCGCCGCTCGCGCGTAAACGAGAAGCTGGAGAAGCTTTCCATCAGCGATGCACTCAACGCGATCCGTTTCGCTGAGGTCGTAATCGTGCTGATCGATGCTCAAGCTCCGTTCGAAGAACAGGACATCCGCATCGCCGATCTGGTCGAGCGGGAAGGCCGCGCGATCGTGATCGCTGTGAACAAATGGGACTTGGTCTCCGCAGAACCCGGCGCGATAGGCCGCTTACGCAATACGGTGGATCGCCTGTTGCCGCAGATCAAGGGCGTCGGCATTGCAGTTGTGTCGGCGAAGACCGGCCATGGTTTGGACCGTCTGATGCAGACGGTCGTTGAGGCACATGGCGTCTGGAACCGCCGCGTGCCGACTGCGGCATTGAACCGTTTTTTGGCCGAATCAACGAGCGCGAATCCGCCGCCGGCGCTGCGCGGCCGGCGCTTGCGGCTCGATTATATGACGCAACCGAAGTCGCGGCCGCCAAATTTCGTTTTGTTCGGTTCACGCACCAGCACGCTGCCGGACGCTTATCGTCGCTACCTTGTGAACGGCCTGCGCGACCGGTTCGGCCTTCCAGGCACGCCAATCAGGCTGACGCTGCGCACAAAGTCCAATCCCTATGCGCCGCGCAAGCGCCGCTGAGCCCGTTTGAGCCGTTAGACGGGCAGCGTGAGCTGTAAAAATTTGCCGGCGGGAAAGTCATAAAGCTTGCCGGTCTCGGGGCAGCTCGGCAGGCAAAGCGGCAGGATCTTTTCGGCAACCGCCTCGGGTGTCGGCAGGGTCATCGGGTTTTCTCCCGGCATGACCTGCGCTCGCATCCGGGTCCGGGTTGGACCCGGATTAAATAGATTCACTCTTACGGCCGTCGACTCGGTTTCCGCTGCATACACACGTGCCAGTGTGTTGAGGGCGGCTTTCGACACCGGATACGCGCCGCTATAGGCGCGCGCGTGGGTGGCGGCGCCCGCGGTGATGAAGACCGCCCGTCCGGCGGCGGAACGCTTGAGCAAGGCATCCATGGCGCGGATCAGATGCCAATTGGCGGTGACGTTCACCGCCATGACCTCATCCCAGTTCTGCGGGTCGATGTGATCGAGCGGCGAGCGCTGCCCGACCACTCCGGCGTTGCCGACCAGGACCTCAAGCCGCTGATAACGCTCGTTCAGAGCCGCAGCTAACCGATAGATTCCGGCATAGTCGCGCATATCGAGCGGGACCAAGGTCGCCGAACTGCCGCACGCGCGTGCCGCATCGTCGATTTCCTCGAGCGCGCCTACGGTGCGCGCGACTGCGACGATGTGAGCGCCGGCGCGGGCCAACACAAGAGCCGTCGCCCGGCCGATGCCGCGCGATGCGCCGGTGACGAGCGCAATGCTCCCGGCCAGAGCTTGCGTCATTGATCAGCTCGCTTCCGCGAGCAAGGAGAGCTGACGCGGCGTCGCGTCCTGGGCGGTCCGATCCGTGAGCGGTGTCGGATATTCGCCGGTGAAACAATGATCGGTGAATTGCGGGCGAGCCGGATCGCGGCCCTTTTCCCCCATGGCGCGATAGATGCCGTCGACCGAAAGGAACGCCAGCGAGTCGGCGCCAATGAATTTCCGCATGCCTTCGAGATCGTGCGTCGCCGCGAGCAGTTTGTCGCGTTCGGGCGTGTCGATGCCGTAGTAGTCGGGATGCGTAATCGGTGGCGAGGCCACCCGCATATGCACCTCGGTGGCGCCCGCATCGCGCATCATTTGCACGATCTTCACCGAAGTCGTGCCCCGCACGATCGAATCGTCAATCAAGACAATGCGCTTGCCGGCGACCACCGCGCGATTGGCATTGTGTTTGAGGCGAACGCCAAGCTGGCGGATGTGCTGAGTCGGCTCGATGAAGGTGCGGCCGACATAATGATTGCGGATGATGCCGAGCTCGTAAGGAAGCCGGGATTCCTGCGCATAGCCAACGGCAGCCGGCACGCCGGAGTCCGGCACCGGCACGACCACATCCGCGGACGCCGGCGCCTCACGCGCCAGTTCCGCGCCGCATGCCTTGCGCACGCTGTAAATGCTGCGGCCGCCCAATATCGAATCGGGCCGGGCGAAATAAATGTATTCGAAAATGCACGGCCGCGGCGGAATCGGCTTGAACGGCTTGTGCGTATGCGCGCCGTCCTCGTCGAAGACCAGGACCTCGCCGTTCTCGACGTCGCGCACATATTGCGCGCCGATGATGTCGAGCGCGCAGGTTTCCGACGCCAGGATCGGACAGCCGTCCAGCTTGCCGAGCACGAGCGGACGGATGCCGAGCGGATCGCGAGCGCCGATCAGTTTCTTGTTGGTTAGGCCAACGAAGGAGTAGGAGCCCTCCAGCATGCGCAAGCCTTCGATTAGGCGATCGACGAAGCGATTGCGATGGGAGCGGGCCACCAGATGCAGAATCACTTCGGTATCGGTGGTGGATTGCATCATCGCGCCGTCGCGCACCAGCTGGCGCCTTAGCGTCAGACCGTTGGTGAGATTGCCATTGTGGCCGACAGCGAAGCCGCCCGCGTTCAGCTCCGCGAACAGCGGCTGAACGTTGCGCAAAATGGTCTCACCGGTCGTCGAATAGCGCACATGGCCGATCGCCGCATTGCCGGGGAGCCGATCGATCACGTCACGCCGGGAGAAGGCGTCGCCGACCAGGCCTAGCCGGCGTTCGGAATGGAACCGTTTGCCGTCGAAGGTGACAATCCCAGCCGCCTCCTGGCCGCGGTGCTGCAAGGCATGCAGCCCAAGCGCGGTAATCGCCGCCGCGTCGGGATGGCCGAATATGCCGAATACGCCGCATTCCTCGCGAAGCCGATCTGCATCGGGGTCGAAGGCGGCAGGCACGGTCATGATCTTGGTACCTCCACCGGGTCGAGCCCGCTCCGCCGCTGGTCAGGCGCGGCGGGGGGATTGTCGGTGTCCTCGGGTTTGGCGCGCTTCAGCCTGTTTAAAATGGTGCTTTCGGGGTCATCCGGCAACATCGACATCAGCCATTGTCCGGTGCCGGCAAGGACCACCTTGGATTTGGCGCCCTTGACCCATTGCGGCTGGCTGCGGTCGGGGACGAGCCAAATAAAGAACTGGAAGGCGATGACCACGATGATCAGGCCGCGGGCGAGACCGAATAAAAATCCGAGGGTGCGGTCGAGCGCGCCGACACGGCTGTCGAGCACCATGTCGGACACTCTGATGGTGAAGACCGACACGACAAGCAGCGTCAGCAGGAAGACGCTGCCCACCACGGCAACCGCGGCGACAATGTCGCTGTTGAAGTACTGTTTGGCGTAGGGCAGGAGCTTGCCATAGGAATAAAGCGTGGCCACAGCCGCCAAAATCCATGCCGTGATAGAGAGGACCTCACGCATGAAGCCGCGCACCATGGCGAGCAGTCCCGAAACCAGCATGACCAGGATCAGGACAATATCGAGCAACGTGATCGGCATTTCACTTTCCGAGCAGGGCTTCGATTCGGTCTGACGCTTTCGGTGTTCCGCCGCGTGTATAGCGGGGCTGCGCCAAGCCGTCACCCGTCTTCTCGCGCTCAAATGCGTTCAATACCGGCACGAAAACGCCCCATTGCCCGAAAACCGATAATTAACCTCATCGGCAGGGCCGATCAGGCCTCCTGCCGCCCGACCCGTCGGCGCGCGGGGGTGCCTTCGTGCGCAATCTCGGCAACCAGGTTATCGAGATTGGCAAGGACGGCGACTGCGAATCCATCCGGGGCTTCATTGCCGGCCGCTTCCGGAGCGATCGCTGTGGTGAAGCCGAGCTTTTGCGCCTCGCGCAATCGCGCGGCGCTCTGTGGCACCGGCCGCACCGCGCCAGACAGCGAGATCTCGCCAAAACAGACGGCGTGAGCGGGCAGGGGGGCATGGGTCAGTGACGATACCAGGGCCGCCGCCGCCGCGACATCGGCAGCCGGCTCCTGGATTCGCAGCCCTCCGGCGACATTGAGGTAGACGTCATGTCCGGACAGGCGCACGCCGCAATGGGCCTCCAGCACGGCCAAGACCATCGACAGCCGATTCGGGTCCCAGCCGACCACCGCGCGGCGCGGCGTGCCCAACGTCGTTGGCGCCACCAGGGCCTGGATTTCCACCAGCAGCGGCCGCGTTCCTTCGATTCCAGCAAACACGGCAGTTCCAGGGCTGCCGAGATCGCGTTCCGACAAGAACAGCGCGGATGGGTTGGCGACCTCGCGCAAGCCGGCGCCGGTCATTTCGAAGACGCCGATCTCGTCGGTTGGACCAAACCGGTTCTTGATCGCGCGCAGGATGCGAAACTGCTGAGAACCCTCGCCTTCGAAAGACAAGACGGCGTCGACCATATGTTCGACCACGCGCGGCCCGGCGATCTGACCATCCTTGGTGACGTGGCCGACCAGAATCACGGCCGCGCCGCTGCGTTTGGCGAAACGCATCAGTTCCGCGGCCGAGCCGCGGACTTGTGTCACGGTCCCAGGCGCCGACTCCACCGTTTGCGTCCACATCGTTTGGATGGAGTCGATGACGAGGAGGCGCGGTGTAGCGCCCTGCGAGACGGTGGCGACGATGTCTTCGACCGACGTCTCCGCCGCAACTTCGACCATTGCATCCGCGAGGCTGAGCCGTTCCGCACGCAATCGCACCTGCGCAACCGCTTCCTCGCCTGAAATGTAGATGGCGCGATGCCGGCCACGCGCGAATGCGGCCGCGACCTCAAGGAGCAGCGTCGATTTGCCGATTCCAGGATCGCCGCCAAGGAGCAGCACTGATCCGCGGACCAGTCCGCCGCCCGTCACCCGATCGAATTCGGCAATGCCGGAGGCAAGACGCGGTGCCTCATGCGTCGTGCCCTTCAACGGCTCGATGGCGAATGGGCGCCCCTTTCGCGTGGGCCGGCGCGGACCCTCGGCGCTTTCCTCGACCAACGTATTCCATTCGTCGCAGGCTTCGCATTTGCCCGCCCAGCGCGCGAAGGCGGCGCCGCAGTTTTGGCAAGTGAAGTTTTGTGCGCGCGCCGCCATCTATCGGTCCCGGTAATCCAGATGGCAGCGCAGGCCGAGCCGGGTGAGGATCTCGTAACCGATCGTGCCGGCGGCTTCTGCCACTTCGTCAATGCTCAGTTCACCACCGATCAGGGTGGCAAAATCGCCGCGTCGGACTGCGCCGTCGGGAAGATCGGTAATATCGAGCATGAGGAGATCCATCGAGATCCGGCCCACTATAGGACATCTCTTGCCGGCTACGATTGCCGCGCCACCGGGGCGCTCGTCGCTGCCGCTGCCGGCGCGCAGGAGCCCGTTCGCATAGCCCAGCGCCGCCACTGCAATGCGCGAATTACGCCGTGCCCTCCATGTGGCGCCGTAACCGATTGTCTGTTCGCGCGCGACAGCGCGAATCTGCACGACGCGACCGGTCAGTTCGACGACGCTTTTCATAGGATTGGGCCGGCCGGGCGTCGGATTGATGCCGTAGAGCGCCGCGCCCGGTCGCGCCAGGTCGAAATAGGTCGCGTCGCCGAGAAAGACACCGGAAGAATTCGCGAGCGACGCCGGAATGCCGGAATAGAGCGCGCGCAATCCACGAAACAGCTGCAGCTGCTTTGCATTGAGCGGATGATCAGGGATATCGGCGCAGGCAAGGTGGCTTAAGAACAGTGCGATGCCATGGTTTTGGGTTTGCACACGCGGCGCCAGCGCCGCCGCCTCCTCCGGCGAAACACCGAGCCGATTCATGCCGGTATCGACGTGAAGCGCCGCGCCACCTTGCCAGCCGCGCGCGGCGACGAAAGTGTCCCATTCGGCGAGTTCGGTCATCGAGTTGATGACCGGCCGCGCGGCGAGTTCGATGAAGGCGTCCGCGCATTGCTGCGTGAAGCCATGCAGCACATAGATCGTGGCTTCTTTCGCGCGCGCGCGGACGATTCGCGCCTCGTCGACATCGGCGACAAAAAACGTCCTGCAGCCCGCATGCGCCAGCGCGGCCGCCACCGGCTTGAGCCCAAGCCCATAGGCGTTGGCCTTGACGACGGCCGCGCATTCGACGGTGAGGAGTTGCCGCCTCAGTATCTGCCAGTTCGCCACGATTGCGGCAAGATCGATGGTGAGCGTGCCGCCAGTCTCAGTGGCGGCTGGGCTCGATCGTGCCGGCGAAGTGCGTTTTACGCGTGCCATGGACACTTTATGACCGCCGACATCGCGGCGGTAAAGCGCAGAGCTCCGGCGGCTTAGAAACTCGGCCGGTGTGCGGTATCGAGATTGGCGAAGCGCGTCACTGCCGCTTCGAACTGCAGTTCGACCGTGCCCGTAGGACCGTGGCGCTGCTTGCCGATGATCACTTCGGCTTTGCCGTCCACGCGTTCGCCCTCGGCCAGCCATTCCGCGAATTTCTCGCGATTGGCCTCCGTCGGTTTGCGCATCTGATGGTAGTACTCCTCGCGGAATACAAAGAGCACGACATCGGCATCCTGTTCGATCGATCCTGATTCGCGCAAATCAGACAATTGCGGACGCTTGTCTTCACGGCCTTCGACTTGGCGTGACAATTGCGAGAGCGCGAGAATCGGAATGTTGAGCTCCTTCGCGAGCGCCTTGAGCCGGGTGGTAATCTCAGTAATTTCCTGAACGCGGCCTTCGGCCGCCCGGTGGCTCGATCCCTGCAACAGCTGAAGGTAGTCGACAACCAACAGATCAAGCCCCCGCTGGCGTTTCAGCCGACGGGCGCGCGCCGCCAATTGGCCCACGGTGAGGCCGCCCGTCTCATCGACATAGAAAGGCAGGTTCTGCAAGTCGATCGAAACGTCTCTGATCTTCTCGAAATCGCCTTCGTCTATATCGCCGCGGCGGATCTTGTTCGATGGAATTCCGGTTTGTTCTGAGATGATGCGGGTGGCCAGTTGTTCGGCCGACATTTCCAACGAAAAGAAGCCGACGATGCCGCCATTGACGGTCGCCATGTGGCCGTCGGCCCGAACCTCGCCGCTCCATGCCTTGGCGACGTTATAGGCAATGTTGGTGGCGAGCGCGGTTTTACCCATGCCGGGTCGGCCAGCAAGGATGACCAAGTCCGAGGCCTGCAGCCCGCCCATCTTGCTATCGAGATCGGTCAGGCCGGTTGCCAGACCGGAAAGGCGGCCGTCACGCTGGTATGCGCGCGCGGCCATGTCGACGGCTGTCGTCAGCGCCTGTGCGAAACGCTGAAAACCCGCGTCGTAACGGCCGGTCTCGGCTATTTCGTAAAGTCTCCGCTCGGCCTCTTCGATGTGTTGCAGCGGAGTCGACTCGACCGGCGCATCGTAAGCGAGGTTCACCATGTCCTCGCCGATCGCGATCAGGTCGCGTCGGACGGAGAGGTCGTAGATGGTGCGGCCGTAGTCCTCGGCGTTGATGATCGTGGTCGCTTCGGCGGCGAGCCGGGCCAGATATTGGTTGACGGAAAGGCCGGCAATATCCGCATCGCCAGGCAAGAAGGTCTTCAGTGTCACCGGCGTAGCGGTCTTGCTGGCGCGGATAAGTCCGCTGGCCAGTTCGAAAATACGTTGGTGAATGGGTTCGAAGAAGTGCTTGGCTTCGAGAAAATCAGAGACGCGGTAGAACGCCTCGTTATTGACGAGGATGGCGCCGAGCAGAGCCTGTTCGGCCTCGATATTGTGCGGTGCCGCCCGGAACGTCGGCTCCGGGGCAGGCTGCTTGCGGGCGGTCGAATCGAAAACTGGCATGGTCCCGGTCAGAGCAATCGCGCGCTGTGGCCAATTTGCGGCACGGGCCAGCAATTCGGCGATAGCTCGCTCTCAATTGGCTACTCAACATCGCGCTTCACTCAACAACGGCAGCGGTTATGCGTGTAACCCTCGCTTCTTCGATAGTCGAGCCGGCGAACAATGGAAGCGTCGATTGGGGATTTCCCCCGTTACCCACTGCAAGGTTACGAAGTTTGAAAAATGCGACGCAGCCCTTGACGCAGCCAGTGTGATGGATGGCGGACGGCTATTCGCCTGCGAGTCGCAGCGGCGGCTTATGGGCTGCCTCGATAGCACGCAACCGCGCCTCTTCCCGCGCAATATAATCGCGGGTAGGGGGCGTGAGGCCCTTCCGCTTCGTCATCTGGATCTGGAATACGACCATCTCGCCCAGCCGAAACGCCATTTCCGAGCAAGCCAGATAGAACTCCCACATTCGCACGAAACGCTGGTCGTAGAGGCGCACAACCTCGTCGCGATGGGCCAAAAAGCGTTCGCGCCAGGCTTTGAGCGTCTCGGCGTAATGCAGCTGCAGGATCTCAACGTCAGCGACGATCAGGCCCGCCCGCTCGATCGCACGGAGGACCTCCGACAAGGCCGGAATGTAGCCGCCGGGAAAGATATACTTGGCGATCCACGGATTGGTGATGCTGGGCGGGCTATAGCGACCGATTGTATGTAGGAGCGCGATTCCGTCCTCGGCGAGAAGTCTCGCACATTGGCTGAAGAAGGTGTCGTAAAAGCTGACCCCGACGTGCTCGAACATCCCGACCGATACGATTCGATCAAATCGGTCGCCGGCATCGCGATAGTCCAAGTGCTTGAATTCAACGTCCCGCCGACCGCGCTCCTGCGCCCGGTTCTGGGCGCGCTCGTATTGTTCCTGCGACAGCGTGATGCCGCTGACCTGCGCGCCGGCGATCTCGGCCAAATAGAGCGCCAGACCACCCCAGCCGCAGCCGATGTCGAGCACTTTGGCGCCGGGCGCAATCCGCAGCTTGGCGGCCAAGTGACGTTTTTTTGCCAGCTGCGCGTCATCGAGCGACTGATCGGGACGTTCAAAATAAGCGCAGCTATATTGCAGGTCGCCGTCGAGGAATAAGGAATAGAGCCGACCATCGAGGTCATAGTGATGCGCGACATTAGTCCGCGACCGCGAGCGCAAATTGAGTTGCTGCATACGGCGGAACAGATAGCGCAGTGCGCGAAGCAGCGCCCAATTGCGCGCGCCGAGGCGCTCCTGGCCCAATAGCAGCGCCAGCACCTCGGCAATTGAGCCTTGTTCGACGATCAGCGTGCCGTCCATATAGGCTTCACCGAGCTTCAACTCGGGATCCAACAGCACCCCGCGCTCGGCAGCGGCATTGCTAAAGCGGATGGCGACAGGGTTTCCCGTTCCGTCGCCGAATGTGCATGTGCGCCCCCGCGCGGTCGTGACAGTAAATGACCCGCGACGGACAAACCGGCGTAAGAATATGAACAATAAACGATCCACGGCCGTTTCCACTCACACCGCCCGTTGTGCAGCCTCCTGCGATAGGTGCTTGATCAAGGCTTTGCCGCCTGGGCCGTTCGATCAGACCTTTTGCGCGGGTGGAGTCCCTGTCATTGCCGTTATTAAAACAAAATCCTCCTAGACCAGCAATGGCACAGAAAACCGGGCGAGGATGCCGCCAACGTGACTGTCGCACCGGTTCCCAATTGGGGTAAGTATGGTTGCTGAGCGGGAGAGAATTCAGGGGATCGGCGTGTTGCGGCTTTTTGCGGCTGTGATCGGGGTTGCGTCGGCAGTCGCGCTTGCCGCGCTTTCCGCGGGACCGACGTTGGGCCAGACCAACATCGATCAGGGCAAGCCTGCTTCCGAGTTATTCGCGAACTATTGCGCGGTGTGCCACAAGAGCACGCGCGGTCTCGCGAACGGCCGCAACAGCCTCATGCTTTCGCTATTCTTGCGCGAACACTACGCGGCGAGTGGCCAACAGGCGGCCGCGCTCGCAGCATATGTCATCAGCGCGGGCGGCAATGCGCCAGCGGCAAAACCGGAGCGGGCCAAATCAGAGGAGGCAAAAGGTCAGGATTCCAAGGGCCGCGAGACCAAGCCTCGCGCGGCATCGGCGTCACCAAAATCCGAGCCGGAAAAGCGCGGGGGGCAGACGGGACCTGAAGAGATGGTGCCTGCGCAACAGGAGCCCGCTCCAGTCGTTGCCGCTCCGGAGCTCAGGCCGACGACGAACGCGGGCGTATCCGCCGAATCGCAGTCGACTGACGACGCGCCTGTGCCGCGGGACAATATTCCAGACTGATCAGCGAACGTGGACCTCGGTCCGCCGTCAGCTTCGGTCCGCTCGGGCGGATTCGTCCTCCGGCGGTGTTTTCGCTTCTTCGGTTTCGGTGCTTTCCGTCGAACGCGCCGCCTCGCCGGCTCCTGGTTCGAAGAATGCCTCGGCGGCGATCGCTGCCGCCTCCTGTTCGGTGGGTTCGCGCAACTGCATCACGTCCTCGCCGCGCCCGATGCGCCCCGCCTCATCTTGATTGCGCGCGACGATTAGGCTGATCGACACTTCCACCTCGGGATGCAGCGCGATCGGCACTTTGTGTTGGCCGATCGACTTGATCGGTGCGTTGAGCGCGACTTGGTTGCGATTGACACGAAAGCCGCCTTCGCCGAGCAGGGCCACGAGGTCACGCGGCGACACCGAGCCAAAGAGTTGGCCGGATTCGGAGGCTTGGCGCAAAACGGTAAAGCTCTTGCCGTCGAGTTTCCCAGCCACCTGATCCGCTTCGGTCTTGAGCGTGAGCGAGCGTGCTTCGAGCTCGCTTTTCATCTTTTCAAAGCGCGTGCGGTTTTCGTCGGTGGCGCGCAGCGCTTTGCCGCGCGGAAGCAGAAAATTGCGCGCGAATCCGTCCTTCACGCGCACGACATCGCCCATCTGGCCGAGCCGGGCGATACGTTCGAGCAGGATGACTTCCATGGCGACCTCGCTTAGCGGATCACGTACGGCAACAAGCCGAGAAACCGCGCACGCTTGATTGCCTGGGCGAGTTCACGCTGCTTCTTCGCTGAAACCGCCGTTATGCGGCTGGGAACGATTTTGCCGCGTTCCGAAACAAACCGCTGCAACAGCTTTACGTCTTTGTAATCGATCTTGGGCGCATTGGCGCCCGAGAACGGGCAGCTCTTGCGGCGGCGGAAGAATGGACGACGGCCGCCGGAGGCCTGGGGTGACATTGCCATCGGTCACTCCTCCCCTTCGTTCTCGGTTTCATCGGAATCGTCCCGGCCGCGCCGGTCGCGATCCCGGGGGCGGTCACCGCGCTCGCCGCGCTCGCCGCGATCGCCTCTGCGTTCCTCGCGATCACGATCGCGTTCGGCACGCCGCATCATTGCCGACGGCCCCTCTTCATGGGCATCGACCCTGATCGTGAGATAGCGAAGAACGTCTTCATTGAGCCGTTCGAGCCGTTCAATTTCGTTGATCGCCGGCGGCGGCGCGTCAATGTCCATTAGGGTGAAATGCGCCTTGCGGTTCTTGCGCAGGCGATAGGAGAGCGACTTAACGCCCCAATATTCAGCCTTCTTGATCGACCCGCCGAGCCCTTCGATGACGCCCTTTAGTTGGGCGGTCAATTCATCGACCTGCTGCGCGCTGGCGTCCTGGCGCGCGAGGTAGACGTGTTCATAGAGCGGCATATCTGCCCTTTCCTGGTTGGTGCATGATCTTTTCCGAAAACCGGTTCCCGGTTTTCGGGATCATCCGCAACTGCCATGCTCGCCCGGGCGCGAAGCCCCTCGAACCCTTCGGGAAAGGCTCGAATGCTCTGAAGGCGGGAACACCGGACGCCGGACCCGAAAGCCCTACCGTGCAAGAGCGTAGCCTTGCGCGGCCGTCCGTTCAGCCCCCGGCCGGGGTCGAGCGGAAGCGCGCCTTATACGCGGCCTAACTATAAAGGCAAGCCCGCAACAAAGAGCGTCAGCAGTTGCTTGCCGAGGGACCCTGATCACCTTGACATCAGTGCCATGGCGGTATTTTTCCCGCCTGCTTTGGGCGCATAGTGATCTAAAAGGGCAAATAATAACCAATGACAACTGCGTTGGTTTTCCCGGGCCAGGGCAGCCAGGCCGTTGGAATGGGTAAGGCTCTGGCCGACGCATTTGCTGCGGCTCGGCATGTCTTCGACGAGGTCGACTCCGCCTTGGGCGAGGGGCTCAGTGAAACGATCTGGAGCGGTCCAGCCGAGACCCTTACACTGACTGAAAACGCCCAACCGGCGCTGATGACGGTTTCGATCGCGACTTTGCGGGTTCTTGAACAAGAGGCGGGTCTCGACATAGCGCGAGACGTCGCCTTCGTTGCCGGTCATTCACTTGGCGAATATTCAGCGCTCGCCGCCGCGCGCGCAATTTCGGTTGCCGACGCAGCGCGGCTGTTGCGCATTCGCGGCCGCGCCATGCAAAAAGCTGTTCCGATCGGCGTCGGTGCCATGGCAGCACTTATCGGGCTCGAGCTGGAGGAGGCGAGGGCGATCGCCGCGGAAGCTTCGAGCGCAGGTGTATGCGCGGCCGCCAACGACAATGGCGGCGGCCAAGTTGTTTTGTCGGGCGCGAAGGCCGCGGTCGAACGCGCGGTCGAGCTGGCAAAGGAGCGCGGCGTGAAGCGAGCGATGATGCTGCCGGTATCCGCACCCTTTCATTGTCCTTTGATGCGGACGGCCGCCGAGGTCATGGCGGACGCCTTGTCCAAAGTCTCGGTGGCGGCGCCGCTGATACCGATAGTCGCCAATGTGCCGGCACGGCCGATCAAACAGCCCGCAGAGATCGTGCAAAAATTAGTCGAACAGATCACCGCCACGGTGCGGTGGCGAGAATCGGTGCTGTTTATGGCGCAATCCGGCGTTTCGTCGTTTTTCGAGATCGGCGCTGGAAGGGTGCTGACCGGCCTGATCAAGCGCATTGCCGAGAGCGCATCAGCCATTCCGATCGGATTGCCGGAAGACGTCACCAAGTTCAAAGCCTCGCGTGCCTGAGCTATTGCTGAGCCAGTCGAAGGCCAGGGAGTCACAATGTTTGAACTCACCGGAAAGACCGCGCTTGTGACCGGGGCGACCGGCACGATCGGCGCCACGATCGCGCGCAGCCTTCATGGCCAGGGCGCCACCGTCGCAATCTCAGGAACGCGGCGCGAGGTGCTCGATCAGCTCGCCGCCGAACTTGGCGGCCGCGTGCACATCCTGCCCGCCAATCTCGCCGATTCTGCCGAGACCGAAGCGCTGGTGCCGCGGGCTGAGGAGGCAATGGGGCAGCTCGATATTCTTGTCGCCAATGCGGGGATCACGCGAGACAACCTGCTCGTGCAATTGCGCGACGAAGATTGGGAGCAGGTCATCGCCATCAACCTGTCCGCTACGTTTCGATTATCGCGCGCCGCGGTTCGCGGGATGATGCGGCGGCGATTCGGTCGCGTTATCGCGATCACCTCCGTGGTCGGCACGACCGGTAATCCCGGCCAAGCCAACTATGTCGCCGCCAAAGCCGGCATCGCCGGCATGATCAA
>Ga0126381_100005495_pt1 | contig 13957 bp, 20 predicted proteins | sample PanSoiMetPlot_28_FD_96465 | JGI IMG/M metagenome (GOLD analysis project Ga0126381, IMG submission 96465) | Tropical forest soil microbial communities from Panama - MetaG Plot_28 | ecosystem: Environmental > Terrestrial > Soil > Tropical forest > Bulk soil | place: Panama | collected 2016-02-17
CAGGAACAGATTCAATCCCAGCAGGAACAGATTCAATCCCAACAGGAGCAGATTCAAGCTCAGCAGGAACAGTTGAAAGCGCAGGAAGAGCGGCTGCGGAAGTTGGAAGCTATGATATCCGGCAAGACGAAGTAGGGCTAGAGCGGGGCTGCTCAGGTCAAAGACAGCCATAGACAATGGCGCATGCGCTTCGCGTGTGCGCCAACACTCCCACAGCACGTTTCTATTACCGGCGCGGCTCAAGCGCAGAAAAAGGACCCTAATCGCAAAAATGAGGCTCCAAAAGCATATGCCCCTCTGCCTCCCCACCCCCGCCGCGTGGACACGCCAGCCTGATCCGCTGATCATCACTGCTCATGCTTGACTCTCGCGTTACGTCACTGCGCTAGCAACCTTGCACGCTGGGATTCACACACACTGCTCTACCGATTTTCGTAACCATTAGTGACAAAATTTGTAGACTCACTACTTGCTATGCAAGCCAACGTAGTGATCTAAAAGGATGCTGCGTTTGGATGCCTGCGTGCTCCGTGACGGCAAGCGGCACTTGCCGTAAAAACTGAAGCGGCCCCGCCCGGTGGTGACACACCAGACGGAGCCTAACCACAAACAACTAACGAGGAGTTGTTCAATGGCTACACTATCCTACCAAGAAAATCCGTCTCAACAGGTTCACTTCAAGCAACTGTTACAAGAAGCAGTCAGCAAGCCCGGAGTTTTAATGCGTGCGTATTCACTTTTCTGGAATTACTCACTGGGCAATCAGATCCTTGCTTTGATTCAAGCGAACCAGCGTGGGATTCCGCTGGGGCCGATCGCCAGCTTCAATCGCTGGAAGGAATTGGGCCGTCATGTGAAGAAAGGCGAAAAGGCTATCGAGCTGTGCATGCCCGTCACGTGCAAACGCATCCTGACGGAACAAGGAGCCGATGGGAAAGAGACTGAGCAGGAGATCACGTAACGGTTCGTGTATAAGCGCAACTGGTTCATGCTCTCGCAAACTTCCGGGGCGGATTATGAGCCACCAGCCATTCCGCAGTGGGATAGGGCACGCGCTCTACGCACGCTTGAAGTTGAGGAAAGTCCCTTTGAGATGATGAACGGCAACTGTCAAGGCTACGCGAAGGGGCGGCAGATCGCCGTAAACCCAGTGGCGCAGATGCCAGCTAAAACCACTTTCCACGAAGTGGCGCACATCGAACTCGGCCACACATCCGAATCAGCGGTAAATGAGTCTGAAACACTGCCCCGCAGTCTTAAAGAGGCTGAAGCAGAAGCTGTGGCGCTGCTGTGCCTCGAATCGCTCGGCATGGATGGCGCGGAGTACTGCCGTGGATATATCCAATCCTGGCTGGCAGGCGCGGAGATTCCCGAGCGCAGTGCCCAGCGCGTATTCGCGGTCGCTGATCGCCTTATCAAGGCCGGACGGGAACAGCAAGGCGAAGGAGGCGTGCAATGAGCTACCTACGCCTCTTCATCGTTTCCGCCCGCGACGCCATCGCGCAGTACGAGATCGAGCAGGATCTGTGTGAATTAAAAGCCCATTTAGCCGGTGAGCCAGGCTACCGGAATGCAGCCGTGATAACCCAGGATGATGGCCTTATGGTTGGCTTCATCAGTCTGTGGGCGACCCGTGAAGACGCCCGGCGTTTCCACGCCAGCGGCATCAACAGCCTTTACACAACAGTGATAGCGCTACGCATCACTGGCGATCTGGATGTGAAGCTGTTCCGCGTGGTGGAGGAGTAGTGGCCATGTCCATTAAACCTATCGGCACGTGGTGCCAATTCGCCATTGAAAACACTATCCGGGGCTACGGCCCCGGCGTTGTCCATCTAAATTCATTGTCTTGGACACTCACGGCGATGCGCAGAGAGGAGGCGCAGGTATGAACGTAGCCATTTACACCCGCGTTAGCGGCAAATCCAACCGTCAGGATGCGGCCAACCAATCATTGCAGCTCGTGGAGTACTGCCAGCGCCAGGGCTTTGAATATGTGGAGTACACAGACCGTATGAGCGGCACCAAGGCAGATCGCGCCGACTTTCAGCGGATGTTTGAAGATGCCCGCCTCAAGCGCTTTGACCTTGTGCTGTTTTGGGCGCTCGATAGGTTCAGTCGCGAGGGCACACTCAAGACGCTGGAGTATTTGCAGCGCCTGGACCGCTACAGCGTAGCGTGGAAGAGCTACACGGAGCAATACCTGGATTCGACAGGCATGTTCCGTGATGCCGTCATAGCGATCCTCGCTACGATCGCAAAGCAAGAGCATGCGCGGTTATCTGAGCGAGTGGTGGCTGGGCTACGCCGGGCAAAGCGCGAGGGCAAGGTCCTGGGGCGGAAACGCATTATTCTTGATCGGCACAAGGTGCATGAACTTCATGCCGCTGGCGCATCCATCAGAGCCATCGCGGCAGAGCTTGGTGTGTCCAAATCGCTCGTGGCGAACATCCTGGCGGCCCAACCCGCCGCGTTAGACTAATAAGTGTGGTGGTCGGTTTTCCGGCCACCTGCTTCCCAGATTCAATTGGTTTTGGGAAGGCGCTGCTCTTGTCGTTGTCGCCTGGCAGGAACAGGGGTAGACTTCCTGACTTATCCTTACCACTGGGTGCATAACAATGTCAGATCGACTGTCCAGACGTACGTTTATGGAGCGCCTGGCGTTGCTTGCAGTTGGTTCGCAAGTGAAGGCCGGGTTTCAGGGAGTATCCGTTCACCACGTTTCGCTCACGGTGAACGACGTCGCGCTCTCAAGTGAGTTCTATCAGCGGGTCTTCGGCCTCGCTGCACAGAACCGTGAAGACAAAACGGTGCGCTTAGCGCTCGCAAGAGGCGACATCATATTGCGTCGCGGCACGCCTGCAGGCACGGTGGATCACTTTGCAATCGGCGTAGATGGCTTCAACAAGGACTCCGTGATTCGTGACCTGAAGTCACGCGGAACCGAGTCGTCAGAAGATGACGTTGCGGGACTGTACGTAAAGGATCCGGATGGCCTCCATGTGCAGTTGACGGACAACGCGACCTACATCAACCGAGAGGCGCGGTCTTCTTTTGAAAATGCCCGCCTGGATCACATCTCGGTTTATTCAAGCAATGTGAATCGCTCAGTCGAGTTCTACGAACACACATTCGGAGCTTCACTGCTTAGCACGCAGGGCCCCACGGTGCGCGTAGCTTTAGGAAAAAGTTACATCAGTTTACGGCCTGGCAAGCCACCAGGGAAGGCCGATCATTTTGCGATTGGCATCGACAGTTTCGATGAAGCGTCGGTCATCAGTCAGCTTCGGTCGCGTGGCGCTGAGGCGGTGAATGAAGGTGAAGCGGGATTGCATGTAAAAGATCCCGACGGATACTCCGTACAGGTAATCACTAACGCCGCGTGATCCTGGCTTCGTGAACCCAGCGTGCCGGCCGAAATTTGCGATGAGGTGAAGCGGGGCGTGGCCGAGGCTGGCCGCTTGCTATGCGGATGTCATCGCTGGTTACAGCGGTAACAGGCAGTGAAACACTTATAGATCAGGCATTTGAGAGGTGGGTTACACTTCGACAACGCCAAACGTGTTACGGTTACATCAAAGAAGCCCCAATAAACCAATCGCTTAGCAAAAATGGCTGGTTACCCACAGCGTGTTCGCGTCACGCTCTGTAACCTTGAGTTGAGGTAAGTGCTGTTGAATTGGATAGTTATTGGCGTTACGCCGCGGTAACTGTTACTTTTGGTTTTGATTTTGTAACACCGTTTGACTTTGCCTTGACCGCCGGAGGGCGATATGACGATTACGCGAATTAACCGGCAAGGTCTCCTTGCCCTTCCCGGAGTTGTCTTCAGTGTATTCCCGACGCTGATTTGCCCCGCGTGTTGGCCGGCCTATACAGGCTTGCTCTCCGCGGTGGGGCTGCCGTTCATTCCATCCAGTACGTACCTGTTTTCCGTAACACTGCTTTTCCTGGCAGTCGCAGTTGCAGCTTTGGGTTTGAGAGCACGTCAACGCCTCGGATACGGCCCACTGGCACTTGGTTTGACGGCCGCGTTGGTGGTGGTCGTGAGCAAGTTTGCCCTCCAAATCACATCGGCAACCTATGCTGGTGCGGGGTTATTAATCGTTGCCTCGCTGTGGAACAGCCTGCCACGACGCGCAGCGGCATGGTTCCTTGTTCGCAATGCGCGCCGACAGAGAACGGACAGCACGAAAGAACATAAGGAGAGTCATTATGAGTAAAAAACGAAAAATAGAGGTCTTCTCGGCCGGTTGCGCCGCGTGCGAGGAGACTATTGCACTGATCAAGAACATAGCTTGTTCGTCATGCGACGTTCAGATTCTTGATATGGGTAATAAAAAGAGTGCCGAGAAAGCTAAGCAATACGGTATTCGCAGCGTGCCGGCCGTCGTCATTGACGGAAAACTGGCCGACTGCTGCGCAGGTCGCGGCGTTCAGGAATCATCGCTACGTGCTGCAGGGGTCGGAGTCCCACTGCCATAGCCAACGGAGCGACTGCCAAACCAAATGTCCTGGGCTATCTCCGTTGGCCGGCCTTTGAGTGGGCCATCATTGGCCGATTGTGATGTGGCCACCGAGGATCTGGATTAGCAAGTAAACGGCGATTATCAGCAGAAATGGAGCTGTTGCCATACCTGGAATATACGAACGCTCCAGCATAGAGATGATGGGATGCCCAATCCCATTCAGGATCTCAACTACGATAAAAAACCATATCAAGGGAATCGCCGCTGGTAAAGCCCTGCGCACCGGCACGGCATAACACCAGAAACCAAGCGCAATGAAAACGAGATTGAAAACAATGAAGCCTGTGCGCAGATCAGTTGAAAATAAGCCGCTGACAAAGCGTGCTGTGGGAAACACGTCATACAGGCGAAATACGTATTCCTCTATGGAATGCAGTGTCTGAGCGATCACGAGGGCAAGAAAGCCAAAGCGTGCCTTCTGATTGACGCCACCGCGTTGCAACATGGAATGCCGCGACATCGTACTGCGAGTGTTTAAGGTCGCGCAAATCGCAACAGTCCTGCGGCAGCGAGTCAATGAGCTTGTGAAGTTCTTCGCGGGTTGGCATTTATGAATTGTACTGCGATGAATACCTGCTTTGCGGACGTGATCGGTGCGCATGGGTCTTGACTATTCTGTCCAATGACTACTTCCGATTCGGGCGAACAGTACATAAAATTGAGCAGCCAGGCTGTGAACAATTATGCCGCCCATTGAGAACAATCGCTTATCAAGGCACTTCACACTCGCTACGGAACTGCTCTGCAGCATTGCGTTCATAATCGCGCTGCTTATCTGGAGCGCATTGCGCTTTCCTGAAAGTCTGTCTCATGGAGGGTGGTTCAGCGCAGTCGTCGCCGGTGCCGCGCTGTTCACCTACGCTGCAGGAGCGGAGTGGGTACGCCGAACAACATCGGCTGAGGTCTCCGATGCGGTCTCATTCGGCGCAAAGATCGGTGTGTTGATTGGTATATTCGCCATAATCAATCACACGGTGGAAGTCTTCTTGAACTTTCCTGCGCCGATTCCCGCAGTCCTTGGCGTGACGATGTGGGGCTTGATGTTCTTTGCCTTCGGTGCTGCCAGTTCCGCGACCTATCAAAGGACGTATTCAATGGTGCCGTCCATCATTGCCAGCGTGTGGAGTGCCCTTGTCAGCGCCGTGGCGACGGTGCTTTACGGATGCGTGATCGGACTGATGTTCATGACCCGAATGAAAATGATCCTTTCAGGAGGATTGGCAGGCGGTGGCATTGATGCCGAAGCTGTCATCCGCAACATATTCGACGGCGCGTTCTCACATTTGGCCTTGTCTCCGTTTGTAGCGGTGGTCGCGGGGGCTGCGGGTGTGGTTGTTTGTTCTATATTGCGTCTCTTGGCGCGGCGGACGGTTGTGGTTCTCGCCTTCTTAGACGTTCTGATGCTTGCCTCGGGACTCTTCGCTATCCGGTTTGCGTCTACACTGGAGCGGACTGCGCGACCACCTTTCATTATGTTCGGGCTTGCTGCTCTTTGCCTGTCGCTGGTATCTGCTTACCCATTAGGCACAACGATTCGACTTCGTGGCCGTAGCTCATTGAGGTCGGGAACTGCGGCGCTCTAAACGGCTGGCAGCGGTGGGCCTATTGGGCCTGCTGCGCCGTTGCCGGAGATAAGAGTCATACTTGGTAGCCGCCCTGTTGCCGTGGTTTTTGAATCTCGCCTTCGAGATTTTATTTTAGTTTCCAGGGTCCGATGCGGAGGTATTCAATCGTTGGACGGTAGTAGAAACATAAAATGATCAACACCACGAGTGCTACAGCCAACAGTAAAATGACACCCTTCATTGAACGTCAGCATAGCACGGCGTAAATGTTCGCACTAATCTCCAGCTCTTTTATAGACCCGGCCCAGTCGTCGCAATCGGCCCATTATGTCTGGATGTAGAGATGCACGACCGCAATATCCGGATTAGTGGCGCAGAACCATTCACGCCGCACAATTGGTAATGCGGTAGACTGCTTCAGCATCGAGAAATGAAATTCTGCCAGATCCTCTGCACGTCGCACGAATGGCCCGTAATCAATTCCGCTGCACGTTGGTACGTACTCTCCATAGGATACGGTGAAGATATTCATATCTGGCGCGCTCACCGTGATCCCCGAAAGTGTAGGTTTCGTAGACGCGATGCTTCACTTGCTCAGGAGGCAAGGCAGAATTGTCCGGCGTCATGCCACCTTGCTTCGCCAGATCCGCCGACATTGGCGGCATTAGTCCTTGAGGCCCAGCTTCTCCCTCTCTGAGATATACAGCACAGAGAGTTATGAAGACGCGCGCAAGGTTCACCTTGGGATGCGTGAACCATCCCTGAGCCACGATCGGCGTGTGAAGCACTGAATCTGGCACAGCACTCTGCACTCTGGAGGCACGGGCCTTGGCAATCGTGGCGGCACGTTTATATAGATCCGCGTATCCAGGGTCTTGACCGTCAGCCACTTTGCGCACGACGCTCACTACAAACCGGCGTTCCTGTCCGAGTTTTGCAGGAGTGAGCAACTCAGGATGAACGGTGTAACTCAGTACCCACCGCCAGGGTATGAAATCGTCGGGCACCACGCCGCCATCATTACCAGCATTTGCATAGTCTGTCTTCGACATTCTACGGCCTCCATTCGATGCCGTGTCTGCACATCGGCGTCTGGAGGTAGCGTAGCTTTGTGGTGTAACTCGTTGAGGCGGGAAAATCCCTTTCCGCAGACTGGATGCGCCCTGGTGCGCGACAACAATGTATCACGGCTGGCAAATCAGGCTGGCCTCTTCATATTTGTGGCTCAGTCAGCCCAATCAGCCCATAGAGTTCGCTTTGATCTGTAAGCCAGCAGTTGTATCGTTTTCTACACGAGGCTGACTCGATGAAAAGCACTCTGGTCTTATTCACGCTGTTGTTCGCCGCTCTTACCGCTCACGCCGCTTCGATTTCAACGCCATCAGTCCAGAATGTCCGCTTCGCTCAGGAAATCAGCCCCACCGATCTGGTTACACCGCCGAAGGTGCTAAGCCATCCTGCTGCGGTATACACGGATGAAGCCCGCACGCAACGCATTCAAGGGAACGTGGTCGTCCAGGCGTACTTTGATGCATATGGCAATATCACGGTGCTGAGGGTGGTGAAAGGGCTGGGCTACGGCCTGGATGAGAATGCTCTCGCGGCATTGAAGAATTGGCGCTTTTCAGCTGCGTTGCGTGATGGGTTGCCCGTGAGCGCCATTGCCGACATCGAGGTGCCTTTCAGGCTACACGATTTTCAAGGATTGACGGATGTTGTGCTTGGTTCAAAACCCAGCGAGGTTGCCGACGCGTCCATGCAAGTTCCAACGCCTATTGCAAAGGTGGACGTTATTTATCCACCGGGCGGAGAGGAAGCAGGGCTGCAAGGGACGGTTGTGCTTGAGTGGCTTGTACGTCCAGATGGATCTGTGGGCGAAATCCGCGTTGTACGAGGCTTAACATCATTCGCTACGAGCAAGGGTTTGATGGACGCAGATTTTGACGCCAATGCCATAGCAGCTATTCGGCAGTGGCGATTTCAACCAGCAACAAGGGACGCTGCTCAAGTTCACGTCATCGGCAACGTGAACTTCCACTTTCGCCCAACCAACTGATTGTTCCGCAGTAGTTGAGAACTTCGAGCGCCAATAAATCAATTCGCTGGTGGCTGCTCATAAATCACATTGCCAGCGCGGCGCAGCAAAAGCGTGGGCTTGTTGCCCAAGACTCCTATCCTCGCCAGATTGCCTTGGCCGTCAAAAATGGATAGATGCGACCCGCCTCCCGGATTGGCGAGGAAGAGAGTCTCCTGTCCTTTTTCGCTGTCGAGGCTCATAAACACTTCGCCAGAGAGATCCGATGTTACGTATCCGCCGCGCTCATTACCTTTTGCATCCAGCAGAACTATTCCTGAGACAGGACCTTGCCGCTTCTGCCGTTGCCCTTGAATGATCGGATCAGGTACAGGAGCGCCAATCCAGACACGCTCTGTTCCTTTATCATCCACTATCACGATCTGGCGAACACGGAGCGTGTCGGATTGCTGCTGACGGAAGGTCCAGCCGCATACCACAAAAACAAGGACGGACAAGAGCCATCCCGCTATTACAAGTCTGATCCTGCGTTCCAGCCTTTGGATGTGAATCATTTCCTTGGCCATGATTGGTTACCCCATGCGAAGAAGTTGGCTGCTAAAGTAATAACGCTCAGAGGAAAGAAATCTTAGAAGATTTGCGGGGCAATATGGCAACGGCTGACTTTGGTAACCACAAATGCCGATCTTGTCGCCCAAGCGAGATTGCTGGAGAAAAGTGTGCCGCAGGGAATGAGTAAGTTGATGGGTGCATTTGAGGAAGCATTTAACGGGAGACGTAATCTGGCAATCCGGGTGTACGCCAGCGGCTCGGAAGCAGCCGACAGGTCGGTGGCACTTGCCCGAGTAACCGAATTTTCGCCAACTTGAAGCCGCAATGCCAAAACGCGCGTTTTGCAGAATCTTACCAATCGTCACCGCCGAACCGCGCGGCCCGGCGCGACGCCTGTAACTAATTTGCCATCGCGCACAACAAAGACGCCTCCAACCAGAACGTATGGGATTCCGTCCGAGTATTGGCCGGGGTTGTCAAAAGTTGCTCGGTCGATCACTCGTTCCGGATCAATCAGGACGATGTCCGCATCTGCTCCCACTTGGAGGCGGCCCTTGGACTGGATTCCCAGCCGCTGGGCTGGCATCAAGCTCATCTTACGCAATGCATCCATCAGGGAAAGCGCATGCTGCTCCCGGACGTATCGCCCTAAGACACGAGCGTAAGTGCCAGCTCCGCGCGGATGGCCTTTTCCATTCTCAAGGCCGCCATCGCTGGCGATCATCACGATTGGATCTGCCACGGCCAGACGCACCATATCCTCAGGAATCGCGTGAATCACGACCCTGCCACCTTGTTTCCGATATTGAGCGAAGGTTTGGGCTGTCAGCCGTTCGCCAGTCAGTGCCCACTGCAGGTCACCATAATCTATTCCTCCCATTTGGGCTTGCCAACCGTCATTGAAGATGGCTGACGCGATGTCCGATGAAGCTGCCGTGTATGGATACGCTTCAGTCGTAACGTCGAGATTGCGTAGTCGAGCGCCTCCAATCATGCGCAGCAAGATCGGCGTCTCATGCAACCCAATGCTGGTGAGATGTACGACATGAAGTGAAGCCCCCGTGGCAAGCGCGTCGGATAACACCTCTTGTATGGAATCGATTGCGCCTGGTTCCACCGGGCCGCTATTACGCATATGAACATAGACGGGCACGTGCCGGTCGGCAGCCAGTTGAAACAACTCCAAGATTTCTTCACGCGTTGCTTTTGGTGTGTATGCAATACCCATTCCGATCCCTAAACCGCCTTCATCCAAACCTTGCCGGATCAGTTCGTATGTCTTCTTGCGCTCCTCGGCTGTGGCTACGCGATTTGCGGCTGCGCCCCGTGGTACAAGTCCCGTACTGCCATCGTGCATAACGGCCATCCGCGCTGGAATGTGACCGGATGTCGCACCGAAGTTGATCAAAGCTTGACCCTCACGTGCGGCATACCACGCCGCTACTGGATTCACACCCACTTCCATTTCAAGGGCAGTCGTCACTCCATCGCGCGCTTTAAAGTTGTAGTTCTCTGGGGTCTGGCCGTGAGAGTGGAGATCAATGAAACCAGCGGTAACAACCAAACCGTTTGCATCAACCGTGGTGCGGCCCTGAAGGGGAGACGCCGAAATCTCGGTGATCCTCCCGCCCCGAATGCCAACATTGCGTATGGCATCAAGGTTCGATTCCGGGTCCATAACGCGCCCGTTTACCAGCACCACATCATAGGGCTGGGCTGCAGGCTGTTGGCTAAATACCGTTAAAACCGCCGAGAAAACTAAGACCAAGAAGCACAAACTGATCCAGTTGCTTTGTCTCATAGCATCTCCACGAGTAGATGCGGATTGAGGAAGCTGCGCGATTATAGTGCGGAAAGGTCCGTGGCGAGAATGAATCGGAGTGGTCGAATCGTCGTTTGTCGTGACGAGATTAACATCAACGGTTTACGACAATACTTCCACAATCCACTCCTCATACTGACTTCATTGTTTTTTGCAGGTTCCGGAGGCAAAGGTGTTCGCTGACTACTTCACAGGACGTATAACCGCCATCTCGCAAGCTGGCTGCTTGCGCTCTGATTCCTCCCTGGATCATTCGCATTGGGGAACGGAATGGGAATCGTTCGCAGCGAACTAATTAAATGCGGACGACAGGACAGGCACATGCCCCGTCGCAATGCGGTGCTCCATCCATTTATGCTGCGCCGCGCCAAACCCACTCTGTTGCCACAGCTCCTTCAGACGCGCAAGGTCCGCTTCGCTGAGGAATAGCCGTGAAAGGTATAGCACGTCACCTCGTGGCCGTGAGCTTATCAGCTTCAGAAACGCCGCCCGCATCTCTGTGACGATCTGCTCACATTCCGCGCATTGCTTCGCGTTATTCATACTTGAATCTATGATCTATGAAACTGCCAATAAAAACCAAGCGCGAATGCTGCGATGGCGATCAGCCAGTACAACGGGTTGCTAAAGAACACCCTCACGTCGAACCCCACATTGGCAACGCCATGGGGAGGAGGATACATTCGCAGAAACACAACTGGGAAAATGATCACATACCCAATGGTTGCTATGAACCATGTGAAAAGGCCAACGACTGTACCTTTGATGTATCCCATGCGTAATAGTCTGCCGGAAAGCGCGAGTTATTTCACTTCCCAGCACACGTCCTCCGGCGTCACACTCTTGAGCAGTAACTCCGTGGAGAAGAGGCATGAAGAAGATCGCCGTTACATTGGTAACGAGTGCTGTAATGATGCTTGCCGCCGTGAGTCCTGCTGGCGCACAAAGGCCACAGTTCGACGTTATATCGGTGAAGTCGAACAAATCGGGCACCCTCCAAGGCACGACTGTGGGGACACGGGGGAGTACGTTTTCCGCGATAAATGCGACCGTAAAGATGTTGATACAAGCTGCCTACGTGCCAACAGATGGCGGTTTGCTGCCGGATGAACGCATTATAGGTGGACCCGGCTGGATCGAGACGGAGCGCTTCGACGTTCTGGCGAAGCCGAATGGCGATACTCGCTCCATCGCGCAGTCACAGATTGCGTCGATGGTTCAGTCGCTGTTGGAAGATAGATTTAAGTTGAAAGCTCACCAGGAGACGCGAGAACTGCCTGTCTACAACCTCACGATTGCGAAGGGTGGGCTGAAAATAAAGCCGTCCACAGACCAGACGCCACCTACAGGCCCGACAGCCACTTATTACGATACCTCCGATGAACCCTTGGCTCGTGGATTCATGCGGGTAAGCACAAGCCCATCGGTTGTGGTACTCGCGGGGACTGCTATTCCACTTTCACGACTAATACCCATGCTCGAAGGCCGAGTCGGACGAAAAATAATTGACAAGACGGACTTGAAGGGATTGTTTGACTTCAAGGTGCGATTCAACGCTACCGAGACGGCCGTGTCACCTGCGGATCAGACCGCGACTTCCATCTTCACAGCCATCCAAGAGCTTGGCTTGAAGTTGGAGTCCGCAAAAGCGCCGCTTGATGTGCTCGTGATTGACTCGATCCAGAAGCCGACAGAGAACTGATATGCGTTACGCGATGAAGATCACGTCCGTCGTATTCGGCATAACACTTCTGTTCATCTCGCTCTCTCACGCGCAAGCACCAGCACAGAAGCCTGCTTTTGGAGTGGCTTCTGTGAAACCTAATAACAGTGGAAGCCAAGCCGTCTCATTCCTGCCTACAGCCGGAAGGTTTAATGCTCAGAACGTCACGCTCAGCATGCTGATCAATCGAGCATATAAAGTCGAAGATTTCCAGGTGGTCGGAGCGCCGGGGTGGGCGAATTCCGAACATTACGACGTTGACGCCAGGGCTGATTTAACCGCGACTGCACAAGATATCAATGGGGCAATGCTTCAGTCGCTACTCGAAGATCGCTTTAAGTTGGTAATCCATCGTGAGACAAAGGAACTTCCGGTTTATCTGCTGACCGCTGCAAAAAATGGCCTGAAGCTAAACGAGGGCCAATGCTTGACCCTGGAACCGAACACCCGGCCTCAGCCTGGTCAAAGACAGTCCGCTTTCTGCGGGTACATGGGTATGGGCGACAACAATTTAAGAGCGACAAGCATTCGCATGGAACATCTGGTCGATGCCCTATCCAACATTTTGCGACGCACTGTGATTGATAAGACGGGCTTCGTTGGAAATTTCGATGTGACTCTCAGATGGTCACCCGCTGATTCCGTGACGCGGACTGCAACAACTCCTCCTGCCGACAGCGGTCCTTCTATATTCACGGCGATTGAGGAACAGCTCGGCCTGAAGCTGGAATCCGCAAAAGGTCCTGTCGAGGTTCTTGTCATAGATTCCGTTCAACGCCCCACGGAAAACTAATGCTTCGCAATGTCACAACCGTCTTGGCCGCGCTTCTGATTGCCGTCGCGCCCAGTGCGCGTGCCCAATCCTCCCGCCCTCAGTTTGAAGTGGCTTCTATGAAAGCAAGCGTGGCTGGACGCGCAACCGTTGACAGTGGCGGCTTCGGCTTTGTTTATTCCCCGAACGGGCGGCTTACCGGGAAGAACGTAAGCGTCAAAGACATGATCGAAGCGGCGTATCACCTTCATGATTTTCAAGTCTTGGGCGGGCCGAACTGGATAGATGCTTCAATGATGGTCACTGACAACAAGTACAACATTGAAGCAAAGGCGGCGGGCGATGCGACAAGGGATGAGATCAATCAAATGTTGCAGTCGTTGTTAGTGGACCGATTCAAATTACGATTTCATCGAGACGCGAGAGAGTTGCCCACATACGATCTTGTGCTTGCCAAATCTGGTTCAAAGTTGAAGCAAGTCGAGGGCAAGGGCGCTTCGTATGCGCGCATTCGAGGCGGCGGCGGACACATGAACTTTGAGGCGGCTTCAGTTGCGGAGATCATCGAGTGGTTATCGGGTGCTGCGGGGAATCGCGTTATTCATGACAAGACCGGCCTGAGTGGCAGGTTCGATTTCAGCCTGGATTACACACCAGAAACATTCCGTGGCGGCAAAGCACCGGAGACGACAGCGGAAGGCACGATTGACCCAAATGGCATTTCGATCTTCACCGCAATACAAGAACAACTTGGCCTCAAACTCGAAAGCTCCAAGGGGCCTGTTGAGGTGTTGGTGATTGATTCCGTGCAGCGCCCATCGGAGAACTGAATATGTGCTCTGCGTTGAGAATTGCATTGGTCCTCTCCCGATGCTTCAATCGGAAGGCTTATGGATGATGTCACACCGCTGATGATGCGTTATAGGGAGGCTGCGCGTCATGTCTGGAATACTTACCTA
>Ga0126381_100005496_pt1 | contig 13955 bp, 8 predicted proteins | sample PanSoiMetPlot_28_FD_96465 | JGI IMG/M metagenome (GOLD analysis project Ga0126381, IMG submission 96465) | Tropical forest soil microbial communities from Panama - MetaG Plot_28 | ecosystem: Environmental > Terrestrial > Soil > Tropical forest > Bulk soil | place: Panama | collected 2016-02-17
AATTTCAAAAAAAGTGCGACGCAGCTTTTGAATCCCTGCGCAAGCGCCTTCTCGAAATCGGCGACCAGCACGATTTCGAAGTCGAAGGCGGAGCCGGCAAACTCGAAATCGAATTCGAAGACGAGGATGAGACTCGCTTCGTCATCAGCCCAAATACGCCGGTCCGGCAAATCTGGATTTCTGCTCTAACCACAAGCTTCAAACTCGGCTGGTCGGATTCGGCGCAGGGGTTTGTCCTTGAAAAAACGGGCGAAACTCTGAATCAGGTAATGAGCCGCATCCTGACTGAAAAACTCGGCGAGCCGGTTCAAGTCTGAACTCGAATGCGCGCTTGCTCCCGCCAGCTAATCTTCGGCTTGATGTTCGGCCTGCTCTTTGCAACCACAGCGGCGACGATCTGTGCCTCCGCCGGTAATGCGCCCGTCTCGACTCAAGATGCGCTCCCCAGTCCAGCGACGGTTGTTAAGCCGCAAACACTCGTCTCGCTCGAACCCGTCCCTCGCGGAAAACCGTTCGAAATAGCGGTGGTCGTCGAAATTGTGAAGGGTTTCCACATGAACTCTCATAAGCCGACCGATCCCTATCTGATTCCAACGACTCTCACCACGCAGTTGCCCGCCGGATTCGACGTCGCCGACACTATCTATCCGGACGGGCACGAGGAAAAATTCTCGTTTTCACCCAATAAAACGTTGAACGTCTACACTGGCAAGGTGGTCCTGCGGCTTAAATTGACAGCGCACCCAGATGCGCCGCTCGGCGCGACTACAATTCCCATCACGCTTCGCTATCAGGCTTGCAACGACACGACCTGCCTGCAACCTGTAAAGATTCCAGTCGATGCAAAATTTCAAGTGGCCGCTGCCGGCGCAAAATCACATCCCGCACACGCAGATATCTTCGGAGCGGCAAAGTAGCGACTGCCTTGCCGCGCTATCGAAATTCTACTTGCTCGAATCCAAGGCCCGTAAGCACTCGCGAAAGCGTCGTGCGCGCGTTCTGGTCAGCCGTCTTCAGCACGCCATCCTGCAGAGCCGCCTGCTGCAACTGGCGCTCCGCTTCTTCGCGGACTTCGCTTTCAAGATTTGTATCCGCAACCGAAAAAAGCCCCGTGTCGCGCAAATAGACGCGCGTGCGAGCATTGTCAATGCGCGTCGTAAATATTTCCGCTGCGGAGATCCGCAGCGAAATCGTCCGTCCGTGCACAGACACATCCGCCGGCTGCACTTTTCCGAGATCAACCCCGGCAATCACATCTCCGTGCACTACGAGAAGCAAACGGTCACCGGCCAGGAATTTTGGCAAGTAGGCGTTGGTGCGCTCGCCGGAGATAATCTTGTCCATCGTGTAGGAGACGGTTTCGAGGCGCTGTAGCTGCTGGATCTGACGCACCACAGTCGGCTGATTTACCTGGATCACCGTGGTGCCGCCGCGAAAAAGGCCGATCAATTGAAGAAAGCCCATGCCCGTCCACAACCACACGGCCAGGCCAACCACGGCAAGTGCGATCGCCGCTCCTAGAAGAATTCCACGCGCCGGAGGCCGCTGCCGTTCGATGTTTGGCGGGACAAAGCTCATTACGTTACTTTCGCTCAAATCGCAGGATTCTGCTGCGCAGAAACTAAAGGCAGCGCTTTCCGGAGCCGCGCAATCACCCGCTCCTTGCCAAGCGCCACCATCGTATCGAAGAGCGGGGGCGCTACGGCGCGGCCCACAATCGCCACGCGAGTCGCATTGATCAGCATACCGGCTTTCACGCCTTCCGCCGCCGTCACAGCGCGCGTAGCCGCGTCACATGCATCGTGATTCCATTCCGGTAGGGCGGCAAGAGCATCGGCAAGCTTCGCCAGGAGCCCGGGGGCCTTTTCATCCTTCCAGAATTTTGCCCGCGCCTCCGGCTCGTATTCGAAATCGTCCGTAAAAAAAGCGCGCGCCCAACCGGAAAAATCGTGCAGCAGGCGCGTCCGCGGCCGGATCAAATCCACCGTCCGCGCAAACCACTCTTTCTCGGCGCCTGACCACGCATCCTTCCACAATCCAGCGCGCCTCAATTCCGCTTCAACATACGGCAAGATTTCTTCCATCGGAGGTCTCTGCAAATACTGCGTATTGAACCATTCCAGTTTCGCCCGGTCGAAAATCGCATTCGTCCGGCTCACTCCCGAAAGCGAAAATCGCTCAATCAGTTCCGGAGTCCGCATATACTCCGCGTCGCCGCCGGCCGACCATCCAAGCAAGGCCAGAAAATTCCGGAATGCCTCCGGCAGAAATCCCTCATCCGCATACGAACCAACACTAGTCGCTCCGTGCCGCTTCGATAGCCGCGTCCGATCCGCCCCAAGAATCAGCGGCACGTGCGCAAAGATTGGCGGTTCGGCTCCGAGCGCGCGGTAAATCAATACCTGCTTCGGCGTATTCGACAGGTGATCCGCTCCGCGAAGGATATGTGTAATCCGCATGTCTATATCGTCTACCACCACACTCAATTGATACGTCGGCAAACCCGACGAGCGCGTCAGCACAAAATCCTCAATCTCCGCGTTCTGCACTTCTCGCGGCCCAAACACGGCGTCCTCGAATTTAGTTACCCCCGTCCGCGGAACCTTAAAACGAATCGCTCGCGGAATGCCCTGCGCCTCTTTCGCGGCCCTCTCGGCTTCGCTCAAATCGCGGCAATTGCAGGCAACCATCTTTTCCGATTTTGGCGTTTCATCGTCGCCTTCGCCCTCTTGCTCCTCAGGCACTGCATCGGCTCCCCCGTAAGCCAGGGGCTTGCAATAACAGGTATAGCCCGCCCCGCTGGCCAGAATCTTCTCTCCGGCCGCGCGATACATTTCGAGGCGCTGCGACTGAAAATAAGGCCCCTCGTCCCATTCAACGCCAAGCCACTTCAGTCCTTCCAGAATGCCGTCCACAAGCTCAGGCCGATTACGTTCCACATCGGTATCTTCGATCCGCAGTAGAAGCGTGCCGCCCTCGTGCTGCGCGAAGAGCCAATTAAAAAGAGCGGTGCGCGCACCGCCCACGTGCAGGTATCCCGTGGGAGAAGGAGCGAACCGCACGCGCGGTTTTTGCGGAGAATTCATGGAGTCAACCTTCATGATTCGGAAACCATCCATCTTAGCGGATAGCCTTATCGAAATCGAGGGAGCGAGCGGAAATAGATGAAACGACTGGAGTTCGTATGAGGGTACTGTTGACCATTTTGACTAATCAGCCATAGTCACGGTTGAATGCGGCACCGCGCTTCAGCCCAGATCTCCTGTCAATCGCACGCCAAATCCACCACTCGCCGGACGTTGACCTCCACGAAACTCGACTGGACACGTTGCCGGAAGGCTGACGGTTTTCTGATATTCTCGGCGGAGACCCTCGTTTAGGAAGAAGGCGCTAACTTGTTGAGCCAACTCAATCCGACCTCGCTTGTGCCGCTGACCAGCGCCTTCCTGCTCGGACTGTTTTTTGTGTACGTCTACCTGCAAAAACGGCAAGAATATCTGCTCGCCTGGTCTATCGGCTGGCTCCTGATCGCTGCGCACTTCGTTCCCGCCGTGTTGCGTCCGCCGATTGTTGTTCCTCAATGGGTGTGGAACGCGAACGAATGGATTCTCGCGATTGCTGCTCTCTCTTTCTACTGCTCCGCGCGGCTCTATGGCCGCTTGACCGTGCAGTTCCGCGCGATTTTCGCCGTGGCGGCGGCTTTGGCGGTTTGGGCGGTCGCATGTGACCGCGGCTGGACCCGCGCCCCCTTGGGCCTTTCCGTTACGCTCACGTTCTTCTTCGTCGCGCGCACCTTCTGGGAAGAAGGCCAGAAGCAGGAATCGCGCGCAGATCTTCTTCTCGCCATCACCTTCGTCTTTTGGGGCCTGCTTCGCATCGCGACAGTCGTTCAGTTGTGGCTGGGGCGCTTTCAAAACATCAATCTGGTCCCGCTCGTGGCTCTGCCCGAACTTTTCGCTGCTGTGCTGATGGTGATGGCCGTTTACGAAGAAGAACGCCGCCGCGTTGAACGCAACATGCTCGCACTTTCGAACCTGAACCTCGCGACGTCCAGCTTTGTCGGCGGTGAAATTCAGAAAATGCTGGCGCAGGCCCTCGATCGTGTTCTCAACGTGGTGCGGATACCGGCGGGCGCTCTATGCTTGCATTACGGCGATTCGGAAGGGCCTACATCTGTTGTCGTTACTGGTATGGGCGATGCGTTTTGCTCCGCCGCGCAGCAGGATGATCTTGACGAGTACATCGTAAATCTCGTGGCTCGCCTCGGCGGCCTGGTAGTTCTGCGTAATCTCGCAAGCGATTCGGACTACCGCACGCTCGAAAAAGAGGAACAATTTCAGCAGCTGCGCAAGCTGCTGCTCGGACAAGGGCTTCGAACCGTAGTGGGCATCAGCCTGCAGGCCAAAGAACGCGTCTTTGGCGTTCTTCTACTCGGAACTCCCGATAATCGCAATTTCACCGCAGCCGAGCTCAGGCTTTTGCTCGCCCTCGGACACCAGATTGGCATGGCGGTTGAAAATAGCTACCTGATTCAGCAGACTGCCCGTCGCAGCGAAGAGCTGCACATCTTGAATGAAATCGGCCGGGCACTAAGCTCCACGCTGCAGCCTGACATTCTCTTCGAGCGCATCTATTCGGAAATCCGCAGGCTGCTCGACGTAAGCAGTTTCTTCATCGCCTTCTACGATGGCAAGTCCGACGACGTGCGGTTCGAGATTGAGGTGCTGGACGGCGAGCGTCAACCCAAACGAACTCGCCCGCCGGGAAATCACCTGGTTGAATTCGTTGTCCGCGAGCGTCAGCCGCTCCTGATCCGCGATCACTTTCACCAGGAAACCACTCGGCTTGGATTTGAGCCTGCTCGTGATGCCGGTTCAATCTGCGTCGTGCCGCTGATTCTTTACGACCGCGCCATCGGTGTGATGGCCGTGCACAGCCCCAATGAACGCGCCTTCGATGAGGGCCACGTTGAGTTGCTGCGTGTTCTCTCAAGCGAAGCCTGCATCGCAATTGAGAATTCGCGCCTATTCGCCGAAGAACAGAAAAAATCGCGGCATTTGACCCTGGTGAACAATATTTCGAGCCATGCGATCACCACCCTGAATCCCGAAGAAATGCTCGCGAAAATCGCCTCTGAGATCGAGACGGGGCTCACCTACGACCATATCGGCATCGCTGTGCTCGACTATTCTGCGAAGGAGCTCGTGATTCAGGCGGAAGCGGGGGCAAGACATGACGCCATCGGACGCCGCATTCTGCTGGGCGAAGGCTTGATCGGCCAGGTGGCGCGGAGCGGTCAACTCGCAATCGTTCGCGAGGTAAACGCAATCACTCCACGGCTGATCGTGCCGGGAAGCGTGTCGGCAATTGCCTTGCCGGTGTCGTACGCCGATGGTCTTCTGGGCGTTTTGTACGTCGAATCTGCTGAGAAATGCAACTTCCCGGACGAGGAGGTGCTTGTCCTTCGGACTCTTGCCGACCTTTTTGCCGGCGCGCTGCACAATGCCCTTACGTTCCAAAAGGCCAAGGAGCAGGCAATCACTGACGGTCTCACAGGCGTCAAGACTCACCGCTATTTGATGGAAACGCTCTCGCAGGAATGGAAGCGTTCTACGCGCGCAAACCGGCCTTTCTCCCTCGTGCTGATGGACCTCGACCGCTTTAAGTTTGTGAATGATTTCTATGGCCACCTGGAAGGCGACGTAGTTTTGCAGCGTGTCGGTCACATCCTCGAGCAGAATTGCCGCCGTTCGGATGTGGTGGCGCGATACGGTGGCGACGAATTCGTGATCCTTATGCCGGAAACCTCTGTAGAGCAGGCCAGGCAGCTGGCCAGCAAGCTGCGCGGCTGGATTGCTTCCGACCCACTGCTGCGCGACAAGAACATCACGGCAAGCTTCGGAATCGCAGGCTTTCCGGTGCATGGCTCCACGCCTCAGGAACTCATTCAGGTGGCGGACTCTTCGATGTACCTTTCCAAGCACCAGGGAGGGAATTCCGTCTCGACTGCGGAGCAGACCGACCCGAACGACACGAAGCGCTGGAAAAAAGACGTGCTGGAAGCGTATCTCGGAGTCACGTTGAAGCGCCTGTTCTCCACCGGCCCGGAAGCGTTCGACGAAATCTACCGTCGTCTGGAGCAATTCACGCGTTCACTCACGGAACAGGGCCAGGGAACCACTGAATTGCTACCGCCCGCTGTGGTTGACACCGTAACCTCGCTCGCTCTGGCCATCGACGCGAAAGACCACTACACCCAGGGCCACTCGCAGAAAGTTTCCGCATACGCGGTGATGATCGCTGAGGCTCTCGGCATGGACCCGCCGGAGGTGGAAGAAATCCGCCTTGCAGGCTTGCTGCATGATATCGGCAAGGTTGGTATTCCAGAGCCGATCTTGAATAAGTCCGGACCACTCGACGCCGCCGAGTGGGAAACCATGAAAACGCACACGGAACTGGGTGCAAAAATACTGGAACCACTTGAAGCGATGAAACGCATTCGCTTGATCGTGCGCCATCATCACGAGTTCTACGATGGCACCGGCTATCCGGATCGCATGGAAGGCGAGCGCATTCCACATGGCGCGCGTGTGATCGCAATCGCAGACGCTTACGACACGATCACTTCAGAACGCACCTATAAGAAGGCGCGAACTCCCGAAGACGCGTTCCTCGAACTCGAACGTTGCGCTTCCAATCAGTTCGATCCCTCGCTCGTGCGCGTGTTTATCGAGGTGATGCGTCGCGCTCCGCGGCACACCGTTGAGGCGGGCGTGAGCGCCTCGGGTCATCCGAGCGATTCGGCGCTCGCGTAAAGAACATCCGCGCGTTTCTTCCCGCCGCACTGGACGCCGGAAATCCTTCCCGGTAAAGTCGTTCGTGCGACTTTGTGTACCGGAGAAGATGATGCGAGCTGCCACCGTGAAGTGGGCTACTGACGAGGAATTTCTCGCCACAATGCCTTCAGGGCAAACCGTGTTGTTCGATGCCGCGAGTGAACACAAAAAGGGCCCTAGCCCGAAGGAAACACTGCTGGGGGCGCTGGGGGCTTGCACGGGAGTTGACGTAGTTTCAATCTTACGAAAAAAACGGCAAGACCTTCGGTCCCTCGAAATAAGCGTCTCGGGCGAAGACGCGCCGGATCCCCCTCAGGTTTGGACGAAAATTGAAATCGTCTACCGGCTTACGGGCAACCTTGATGACAAAGCCGTGCGCGACGCGATCCAGTTGAGTGAAACGAAATATTGCTCGGTGTCCGCGATCCTCGGAAAAACCGCAAAAATCACCTACCGCTACGAAATCATTCCCGGGACTGAATTCGATTGATTTCAGTTTTTGGGCTTCCGTGCTTGTCTTGCTGGAGCGCGATTGCATACAATCGCCGGATTATCCTGGTGCCTGGAGAGTGTAATGGGCCGACGCATTGCCGCGAAGATCACCGGAGTGGCCGGATACGTTCCGCCGCGCGTGATGACCAATTTCGATCTCGAGAAGATCACGGATACCAGCGACGAATGGATTCGCACGCGCACCGGCATTATCGAACGCCGTTACGCCGATCCCGGAGTGGCTAGCTCGCATCTGGGAGCCGAAGCAGCGAGAAAGCTTCTCAAGGCGAAAAACGTCCCCGCTGAAGAAATCGAAATGATCGTTCTCGCCACGGTTACGCCGGATATGCTGTTTCCCTCGACGGCTTGCTTGATCCAGGATCGTCTCGGCGCTTCGAAAGCCTGGGGATTCGATCTCTCCGCGGCCTGCTCGGGCTTCGCGTATGCACTCACCGTAGGCGCGCAGTTCGTGGGAGCCGGCTCGCATAAGAAGGTCCTCGTGATTGGCAGCGACGTGATGACGTCGATTCTCGATTTCAAGGATCGCGCCACCTGCGTGTTGTTTGGTGACGGCGCGGGCGCGGTTCTCGTCGAGCCGGCCGCGTCGGATTCCGAGGGCATCATCGATTTCGTAAATGACGTAGACGGTTCGGGCGGCTGCAATCTCTACATGCCCGGAGGAGGTTCGCTGAACCCCTCATCGCACGAAACCGTCGATAAGCGGATGCACTACGTGCATCAGGAAGGCGCTCAGGTCTTCAAGTATGCCGTGCGGCGCATGAGCGAGTTGGCCGTCGAGATTCTCGAGCGCAACGGGCTCACGAGCCGCGACCTCGCACTCGTCGTGCCGCATCAGGCCAACCTGCGCATCATTCGCGCGATGCAGGAACGCCTTGGCGTAGACGATTCCAAAATCCTCATCAACATAGATCATTTCGGGAATACGACTGCCGCCACGATTCCCCTTGGCCTCATGGACGCGCTCGAGCAGAAGCGCCTCCGCAAAGGCGATCTCGTCCTCTTGATCTCGGTCGGCGCCGGATACACCACAGGAGCGATGCTACTGCGCTGGGCTTATTAGGCGCTAGAGGCAAATTCAAGAAGCAGTGTTTGTCTCGATTTTTTGATTTTTTGCCCACTGGCTCCGATTTGCTGGAGCCAGTGGCTTTTTTCTTCAACCGGAGTTTCCTCCGAATTTAGACTTAGAACTGGATCTTCAAACCGAACTCGAGAACGCGAGGCGCACCCAATCCGAACACGCCGGTTCCTGAACCGACGCGGTCATTACGGGTGCCTTTTGCGGTTCCGTTAACCGCGTCCGTGCTCCCGTCTAAAGTCCCAGTCAGCGTAGCGGTCGGAAGATCGAAGTTGGCCAGATTAAACGCGTTATAGAATGCAACGCTCGGTATGACCGTGATTCTCTCCTTGATCTTTCCCTGCCAGGAGATGTTCAGGTCGAGGTCCCGCAGTCCAGCCATCGAAACCTGCCCTGGCGGCGGCGTGAGCTGAGACGGGCGCGCCTGCAACGCGAGCAATTGCGCCTGAGTAAACAAACCGGCTGTCACCAGCGAGTGGGCCGCAGGCAACAGCATGGTCGGAGCCGCTGCGTTGAGGTTGTTGCCTACTGTTCCGTCACCCGTAAAGTCGGATAGGAAGATTTCTCCGGTTCTGGGACCTGCAAAGCCGGCCTGTGTCGTTTGCCTGATGGGCCCGATCCAAGGTGGAAGGACCGCTGAATCTCAGGGCGGTTATTTCGACCTGCCCGCTCATTCCGGGTCGGGTTAGCGCCGGCGTTGGTAAACCGCGACAGTGTGTATGACGCCTGGAAGTTGGCGTACTTCACAAACCGGAATGGATGGTTCATGTTGCCGATTAGTTTCAAGTCGATGGCGTTGTAAACCGCCCGACCGACCAGCTCCAGGAGTGGCTCAGTCCCGATTAGGGGGTTTTTTCCACCGAAGGCGCATGGGAAACCCGCTTGCTCCTACGAAGGTTTTGTTTGACCATTCGTTGCTTCGGGCGAGTTTGTCGATTTCACGCAAGAATCTGACCTTCTAGTCCGGGGACTAGAAACTCATCGACCTTGCGAATTTTCACCTGGAGAACGCTCTAACGCGCTTCCCGTTTCTAGATGTTGCATTCGTTTTAGAACGCAACGATTTCCATGCGCGTTTCAGAGAAGGTCCGGCACGCGCCATCTTGAATTGATCCCGAGAAATCCGCTAAAACGGCGCGACAGCCAAAAAGAAACGGCGGAGAGCTAATGCGTTCTCCGCCGTTCGAGCTGAGGCCAACTAAGTGTCTAGAAGTTAGCCTTGATACCGAACTCGATAGCGCGCGGCGCTCCGAACGCGAACACGCCCGAACCGAGCCCCTGCAGGCCGACACCCTGATCTCTACGCTGCTCCTTTGTTGTACCGTTGACCGATCCCACTGAACCGTCCAACACGCCACTCAATAGAGACGTGGGGCCGTTGTAGTTCGGGTGGTTGAACAGGTTGAAGAACTTTACATTCGGCGTGATGCTGAAGTTTTCCCAGTGTCGGATGGGCTTAACCTCCCAACCCACTGTCGTGTCGAATGTAAAGAGCGCATCGTTACCGACCTGCCCTGCAGGTGCCAGAGAAAGCTGCAGGTTCGGGTTTGATGCGGCACAATTATTGATTGGGGTAAGAGAAGGCGTCACAGCACACAACGACTTCAGCTGGTCCGTGGTCATCAATCCGGCCGCCGCAAGCGCTGCTCCGGCCGGAGTAATCTGATTGCCGTTGGTAGACGAGTAGGACTCGAGGAACCTGTTCAGACCCGCCCCCCCCTTGATGGAGCGTCCAAAGCTTCCCACGTTGGAACCAGGAATCGGAGCGCCGGTAGTCGGAGAAGGGTCTTGTCCATCCCCCTGAGTGTCGAACTGGAAAATGTCCTCAGGGTTCCCCGTTGCGTTGAAAAACAGACTCTGTGGCAGAGCCGTATACCAGTGAGTAATGAAGTCGGCGCGGAGTCCATGCGCGAACTGCATCACGACACCGCCAGAGAGTTGGTGCGTCCGATCCAGGCTTCCCGGACCAATGAACTTGCCCGGGTCTCTCATGTTGAGAGCGTTGTTAATGAAGTCCAGATCCTGAGCTTGGCTGTTAAATCTGGACAGTGAGTAGGAAATCTGAGTGTTCATGTGCTGCACGAACGGCAGAGAGGTTTTCCAGTCCGACCTAAGCACAACCTGCAAAGCATTGTAAACGGAGCGTCCTACGGGCTCGAGCAAAAGGATTTGCCCGAAGTTCGGATTGATGCCGGCGAAAGCGACAGCACCGAGTCCTGGAGCCGGGCCGCCCGTAGCATTAAGGCCGCCTCCAAGTCCGTTGCTGCCGTAGTCAGAAATTGTGGCACCAGCTGCTATGGCGCAATCGACCCCGGCTAAGCCGGTCCCGCAACCGAAGCTAGCATTCGTCGTGTTTATCGCCGTAGTTGCCGTTGGCACGTCGAGGTATCGAGAGTCACCAACATGGTTCTGGTCGACTCCCAAAAGCGTATGCACACCGACGTTCCGCAGGTAATCCACCGAGAGAACAGTGCCGGGGTGAATCTCCCGCTGGATTCCGACGTTCATCTGGTATGAGCGTGGAGTAATGAAATTTGGGGCAAACATTGAACCGGTGCAAACTGTTGAGTTTCCGCAGTTCCCGAAGTACGCTCCATTCGCCTGAGGCCCGGCCGCTTTGGTCGCCGCTTGGTAGGCAGCTTGTAGGTCTATGATCGGCTGCTGCATGCTTCCTACCGAGGCTCTGTCACCGCAGATTTGATTTGGAATGCTCAGCCCATCTATTGTGGTGACTAGAGTCCCATCTGGGAAAAGCACTCCGCCTGTAGTGCACGCTTCCTGTACCTGGTTGAAGAGTCCTTCATGCAAGCGGCCAGGACGATCGAAGAGAATGTTGTTGAACACGCCATTCTCGTAGTATATGCCGGCTCCTGCACGAATGACCGTCTTTCCGTTGTTCCAAGGATCCCAGGCAATACCGACCAGGCCGCCGATGTTGTGGTTCGGCTGCCGGACCGGGTCACCCAAGCCAGGCTGAAAAGAGTTTAGCTCAGCAACTGCTGGCAGGTCAGAATCCGTGCGACCGGTATCGCGATTGTACCGAACTCCGTAAGTGAAGGTAAAGTTAGGCTTCACCTTCCAGGAATCGCCCACGTAAAATTGGAACCGTGTATCGAACTGCCCGCCACAGGGCGAACCGAACTGTGGGATTTCTGTAAAACAACCTTCTCCATTACCTACGTCGATTCGGTGCACCGGCCAATTGAGAGGATTCGTACTACCGCCGGGACCAAACGGGCTCCCATCGGCGAACGCCGTAGTATTGGCGTTAACCGCCGCGCGGACCGCCGGAGCGAGACCAAAGAAGTTTGCGAACCCTCCGCCCAGAATTCGGTTTACGCCGATACCGTAGCGAATCACGTGAGATCCCCAAATCTTACTGCCATCATACTTGGCTTGTTTGTTGCTCTGGAAGGTCTTCTGAGGAGCCAAGATGTTTATACCAGTACAAAGCAGATCACCAGCAACGGTGCAGGAGGTCGAAACGTTGCCAATGGCCAGCGCTAAGCCGGGAGCCGGGTTCATCGGACCCTCGGGCAGGGGCGCCGCGGCAATTCCGTTTCGGAATTTCAAGTATCCGACACGGATACTGTGCGTATACGATCCCGTCGTCATGTCCACGCCTGCGCCGTAGGTTGGGGTATTGTCCACATTGGCAAACGGCTGATAGGTATTCGGCACGAACGACGCGATGTTGCGATTCTGCTCATAACCAAATTTGAAGAACACGTGGATACTCGAAGTCAGGTTGTAATCCAGCCGCCCTAAGAACTCCTGATCGTGGAACGGGCTAGCGCTCGATCCCGCGAGCGCGGTAAACGGATCAGGCAAAGTGACCGCTCCCTGTAAATCCTGCGTGACCCGCTCCCACGAACCAAATGCGAACAGTTTGTTCTTGAAAATAGGACCGCCCAAATCCACGCCATACTGTTTTCGATCGAATATGGAGTTGTTGGGAGCGGCACCGATAGCTGCGGAAGTTCCATCGCTGCGATAGCCAAAGAAACCGCCGCCGTGTATTTGATTCGTACCGGACTTTGTGGTGACGTTCAGCGTGCCAGAAGAGGTGAGCTCAGTGCCCAAATCCAGCGTTGATTGGCTGGCCTGGAATTCCCGGATGGAGTTCATGGGAACATTCTGGGTTGTAGTACCGACAGTCTCATCGCTGATGTCAAATCCGTCCACTTCAATCCGCGCCGTGCGGCCAAACCTTCCGCCGAAAGAAACGGAGGAAAAGCCCTTCTTGGTGGGATCGAAGTTTCCGCCGTCTTGAATTTGTACGCCGGGTTCGAGCTGCGCAAGGTCAAGGAAGTTGCGTCCATTGATGGGGAGGTTCTCAATCTGTTGAGCTGTCACCACGCCCTGTATCGTCGGCTGTTCCGTGTTGACAGCGACTGCCTGGCCGACCACCTCAACAACCGTGCTTGCAGAACCGACTTCCAAGGTGACGTTCGCGGTGGATACGTTGCCAACCTGAACGACCATCGGGATTTCCACGGTCTTGAAGCTCGGAGCTTGAACTCGGACGAGGTAGGACCCGGGCTCCAGCGCACCGGAGCTGTAATTCCCCGTGGAAGTCACAACCGGCGTTAGTTCGGCGCCAGTCCCTTTGTTGGTGATCTTCACCGTCGCTGTCGGAACCGCAGCTCCCTGCGGGTCCAAAATGTTTCCCTGAATGCCGCCAGTCGAAATCGTTGCTTGCGACCATGCCGGCTGAAAGGAAAACAACACAATCGCCAGCGGCGCAAAGGCGAGCACTGCAAAACGCTTCCAGCTCATACACCCTCCTAGATTGACTTACTCCAGAAAAGTACTCTAATTCTGGCTCCGCACGTTCGGGCCCAATGGCCAAAATAGATAAGCCGTTCTTCTTGTTCAGCTTAGCTGCATACTAAAAATCATAGGACTCGAGAATATGCTTTATCATATATGTGAAAGCGAAGCATACATTCGAGGAAACCACGTGTGATGCGATCGGGCCGCAGCGAACATGCCGCATTTGATCCGGGCAGAACAACCGGACGCGGTCATCATCGTGATACCGCCGACCTGCGAAGCAACCCGCTAAATAAACGAAAATGTGTGGCCGGGCCGTGAATCACGGGGCAGCGGCGAGAGGCCGGAAGTCAGGTATGACTTCGAGGGTGCTTTCCCTGGTGAGCATTGCGTCGGCTTGTACCGCGCCGGGAGGACCTGTGTAGACAAACCGGGCCGAGCCAATTGAATCGGCGGAGATATTCAGATCCTTACCCGGACCGACGAGCTTAATCACCACCTGACGGGCGGGAATTGTGAAGGTGATGGTAACGGGACTGAACGAGCTTCCCTCTTTCGGAGTGATTGTGAGCTGGCCACTCACGTCGCCATCGGTAAGATTCTTGAAGCTGTAGGATTCTTTGTGAACTTGCAGCTGTTGTCCGGTGCCGACGCTGAAGAGCTGAAAATTGCTGAAGGAGTGAGTGCGGAAGAAAGCCTTGTTGTCGCGCGAGATGAGCACGTCGGCGTGGGATGGGAGCCAGAGCTGCACGTCG
>Ga0126381_100005497_pt1 | contig 13954 bp, 10 predicted proteins | sample PanSoiMetPlot_28_FD_96465 | JGI IMG/M metagenome (GOLD analysis project Ga0126381, IMG submission 96465) | Tropical forest soil microbial communities from Panama - MetaG Plot_28 | ecosystem: Environmental > Terrestrial > Soil > Tropical forest > Bulk soil | place: Panama | collected 2016-02-17
AAAGAAATTTTCGTGTGAATCGACATTTTCCTGACCGCACTCCGGGCAGAATCTTCCAGTCACTTTGGCTCCGCAATTCAGGCAGTCGGTCTCTTCTCTGTGTTTCTTCGGCGCCGGCGCAGACTGTAACGGGTCGGGAGCTGAAATGGGAGGGAGAACCGGGCGCTGTAGTCAGCAGGGCCCTGCCGCCGACGTCTATCACAAAAGACTCCCTTGCACACTTGGGGCGAGCCGCTGCCCCTGACAGCGCTGGGTATCGGCGGCAGAGAGGCCTGCCGCCCTACAGCGCAGACACTAGGGGTGCCGGGTTTTGGCCGCAGAAGCACGCCGCACGCAGCCGCTGTCGTCTTTACTGTTTTCGCCCCCGGGTGTATGTTCGCCTGGATTTATGAGTGGACTAGCTTGGCTCTTGTTTCTTGGAACACTGGGTATCTCTCTGTGGGCGAGTTGGAGAGTGAAGGCCGCGTACGCGAAATATAGTCAGTTTCCTACTTCATCCGGGCTACCGGGTGCGGAGGTGGCAGCGCGCATAATGCAAGCAGTTGGAATTCGAGACGTGGACATCGTCGAGTCGAACGATTTCCTTGGGGATCATTATGATCCGATCCATAAGCGGCTGGTGTTATCCTCACCGAATTTTCAGGGTAACTCCTGCGCTGCGGTTGGTGTCGCAGCTCACGAGGCCGGACACGCTATCCAACATCAGACGGCGTATTTGCCGTTGAATTGGCGTATGGCAGCGACCCATTCAGTGGGGTATGCCAACATGGCGGTAACCTTTCTGCCGTTTATCGGGATCATGACGGGCATGCTCAGGCAAATGCTTGTGCTTACCTGCATTGCATGGGGCGTTATCATGTTGTTCAACTTGATCACGTTGCCAGTAGAATTCGACGCTTCAAACCGCGCAAAAAGGATTTTGAGAGAAATGGGTTTCATTCGGACCGAAGGCGAAGCAACGGCGGTTAACCGGGTCCTGAATGCGGCTGCCCTCACATATGTAGCGGCTTTCCTGACATCGCTTGGTTATTTGCTCTGGTTCTTGCTGCCGCTTCTCGGCGGGCGTCGCAACTAGCTGGTTGCCTTTTGAGCGAGCGTTGCAAACAGCGCATCTCCAGAAGTGGCGCGGCTTTTTCGGGCCGGTCTATTTGACGGTATTATCACTTGTTTCCGGTTTTCGCCGGTGAGTTTCGGGTTTATTGTTTTGTTTCGCGATGCCGGAGGCCTTCGCCGGTTACGGCTCGGAACGGAAACCCGAAATTCGAAACCCCCGAAACTACTTCGATGCACCAGCGCCTGAGACAACGCCCGAAGACACCGGTTGAAGCTACTTCGACCAAACCTGAGACAACTCCGGAAACCGAACCGTCGCTAGAGGATCCCTCCTTGTACATCAATAGGGAATTGAGCTGGCTGGAATTCAACCAGCGTGTATTGGAAGAGGCGCAAGACCCAGGTAATCCGCTCCTTGAGCGTCTGAAATTTCTGTGTATCACTGCTTCCAACCTGGACGAGTTTTTCGAAGTTCGGGTTGCCGGTCTGAAGCAACAGCGCCAGAGCGACCTGAGCGCGCCGGGTCCGGACGCAATGAGCCCGAACGCGCAACTCGCCGCTATTTCAGTGCGAGTGAGGAAAATGGTGGATGATGCCTACCGGCTTTGGAACGACGATCTGGTCCCTGCACTGGAATCGAACAATGTTTTCTTTCTCCCGTACGCGGAGCTGACAAAGGAAGAGAAAGACTATTACACTCGATATTTTGCAGAATCAGTTTACCCGGTCCTGACGCCGCTCGCTGTCGATCCGGTGCATCCGTTCCCGCAGCTCTTGAACAAGAGCTTGAATGTCGCAGTGGAATTGGAGGGGCCAGATCTCAGCACGAACCTTGCGGTCGTCCAGGTACCGCGAATTTTGCCGAGGCTGCTTCCCTACAAGGCGGGCCAGAGCGGGATGTACCGATACATCTTCATTGGCAACCTCATCCAGGCGCATGTGGGATCGCTTTTCCACGGTGTCACGGTGAAGGGCGCATACCAATTCCGGGTAACCCGCAATAGTGACCTCTATCTGGATGAGGAAGAAACCGACAATTTGCTCAAGGCGATCGAGCACGAACTCCGCAAAAGGAGCCGGGGCGATGCAGTCCGGTTAGAGGTCCAAGAAGATTGTCCCAAACATATCGCAGACCAGCTGCTGCAAACGTTTGGGCTGAATGATGACGATCTGTTCCGGGGGGACGGCCCAATCAATCTTTTGCGGCTGATGCCGGTCATTTCAGAGGTGGACCGGCCAGACCTTAAGTTCAAGCCTTTCGTACCGGCAATCGTTGGCGCGCCTCTTGATGAAGAAGACATTTTCACCCAGATCCGGCGACGTCCCATTCTGCTTCATCATCCTTACGAGAGCTTTCAAACGGTCTTAGAATTCATCGAACAAGCTGCCGAGGATCCTCAGGTTTTAGCGATTAAGCAGACGCTCTATCGAACCAGCGGTGATTCCCAGATTGTGGCTTCATTGATGGAAGCGGCCGAAAGCGGAAAACAGGTGACGGTGGTTATTGAATTAAAAGCGAGGTTTGACGAAGCAGCGAACATTAAGTGGGCGCGGACCTTGCAGGAGGCCGGTGCTCATGTGGTTTACGGGATTGTCGGACTGAAAACCCACGCGAAACTAGCTTTGGTGGTACGAAAGGAAGAGGACGGGATCCGGCGGTATGTCCACCTTGGCACGGGAAATTATCATCCTTCGACGGCAAAGCTGTACACCGACCTTGGACTACTGACGTGTGATCCTGACCTGACCAACGATAGCGCCGAGCTGTTCAATTGGTTAACCGGAGTATCGGTGTTTCCGGAACTGAAAAAGGTCAGAGCGGCGCCCAGAGCTATGCATGAATTTGTTCTCGAAACGATAGATCGCGAGACCGAACACGCTAAGAGCGGCCGGCCTGCGTCGATTTTTGCCAAGGTCAATTCGCTGGTTGACCAGGAGGTGATCGAAGCGCTTTACCGGGCCTCCAGGGCAGGGGTAAAAATTGATCTCCTTGTGCGCGGCATGTGTTGTTTACGCGCCAAGGTGCCCGCCGTGAGTGATAATATTACCGTCCGCAGTATCGTGGGCCGTTTCCTTGAGCATAGCCGGATCTTCCGGTTCGAGAACGGCGGCAAACCTGAGACATATCTGGCTAGCGCAGACTGGATGGCCCGCAATTTCTTTCGGCGTGTCGAGACCTGTTTCCCGGTCGACGATCCAGATCTGAAGGCTCAGATCGACCACATGCTCGAAATCTATTGGAAAGATAATACAAAGGCTCGCGAACAAGGTCCCGATCCGACGTATCTACGATTGAAACCCAATGGCGAACGTTTCGATGCCCAGGCGTATTTCCTTGAGCAAGCGCAGAAGCGCAAAAAACCTGCCGTGGATGCCAAGCCTTTGGTCGTAAAAACAAACGCTGCTAAAACGCGTAAAGCCGCTACGGCCGACCAGAGAATGGGACAACCGGCTTGAGCAACGCCGACAACGCCGTCACCGCCGCCATCGCCGGCAACGTGGCTGATTGACATAGAGCCGCGGGCTAGTATCCGTCGCGGCTATGGAAAGCTCACTTTCGGATCGAGATACTGGATGAAGCGGGCGACGTGACCTGGCAGGCGGCGCAGACGGGGTACTGACAAGTTGGCCAGAACGGTCATGTCCGAACCTGACTATTGCGTACAGTTGCAGTCCGTCCGATTGTTGGCGCCAATATGCTTGATGCGATCTCGACCTTCAAACCTTTACCAGAGCTGACGCCCGAGGATGAAGGTTACATACGCAGAGAATTTTTCCCGCTGGAGGATTTGTGTCTTGGACGGCAGTCGCACGCTTCCGAGTATCGCAACAAAATTCGGTCGCGTGAATTGCCGCTGCCGACCTACGTGATTGATTCGGTCGAGTATTATCCGTCGGACTACTTCCTTTTCCCTGATTCCGTCGAATCGGGCAGTAATATGAAGGAAGCATTTTTGGCGCGATATCGACGGATCGCTGCCGCGTACAACGAGTCTCCGTCGACCAACATCGTAAACCAAGAATACGAGGGATATCTCTCCGGGGAGTACGGCGTTTGCCTGAAGACGGTTACGCCGGAGACCATTTTTTTGAAAGGATTCGTGATAGCTCGAATCGACGAGTTGTTCGAGAATCCGAAGCCGCTTGACTAAACGTGGCGCTCGAAGCTGCGCGGATTAGTTAATCGTTTGGACGGTCTTGAGCGGCAATTCGCATCCTGTGACACCGGCCGGTTCGGAAGCCTCCCGAGCCGCGTAAGATATATCGATCGAGCCACGAAAGAATACCCGGAGGCGTTCGCCTGATTAGGTAGGATTCGCGCTCCCGCGCGGCCTGAATCCCTGACGCGGCAGCCGATCAGGGGAGCGCGATAAGAAGAGCATGTGACTCTGATAGCAAGCCGCGGGGTCCAGGTCGCGCAGGAGCGCGAACCCTACCTCTCCGTTTTTCTCCGGCTTCGCCGGTTCGGTGTCGGAAGCGGTACTGGCCGCGAAGGAACGGGAGACGATTGAACGATGGAGGTGGTCGTCTGGCCGATCGGAGTGAACTCATCAAGGATCTGATCCAGGGTGTCGATCTGATCAAAATGGATTCGGAGCATCAGGCAATCTTCACCGGTGATCCGGTGGCACTCCGTGACCTGGTTCATCCGTTTTGCTTTCTCGATTACTTTTTGCAGTTGTCCAGGCATCGGTCGCACTCGAACGAAAGCGCTCATCGCCAGTCCGATGGCCTTCGGATCGATAAGAGTTTGGAAACCGGTGATTACGCCAAACTCTTTCAGTCGCTCGACCCGCTCAGAGACGGCTGGCGCCGACATTTTGGCTCTCCTTGCGAGTTGAGAAAAGGTTCGGCGGCAATCCTTTTGTAGTTCAGTAATTATTAACAGATCGATCTCGTCTAACGAGATTGTCCTTTGATTAAAAGGTATCACTGTCGATATTCCTTGGTATTTAATATCAATTCAGGATTTTACCTTTGGATGGCTATTGGAGTCAAGAGAGGGTTTTGCCAAGATCGTGGTTGTCCATGGAGCTATTGGCGTTACAGCGAGTAAGGAGGTTGCCGCCTCATCTGTTTTTTGTGGCAAGCAGCGTCTTCCATTACCTTGGCCCTGCATTTGCAGTTCTTCTTTTTGCGCGACTGAGCATCTCTGGTGTTGTTCTTCTGCGGATCGGTTCGGCTGCAGCGGTATTCGCAGTCTGGACGAGGCCGATTGCGGTTCTCAAAAAACTCGACGGACAATCGGCTCGGTTGCTATTTGCGTTCGCGACGGTTTTAGCCGCGATGAATACCGTCTTTTACTGTGCGATTGCCGCGCTGCCACTGGCTACAGTCGGTGCGATCGAGTTTCTTGGCCCAATCACACTTGCAGCGATCGGTGTACGCAACTTACGCAATCTAGCGGCGCTTGTTTTGGCGATCGCCGGGGTAGTTTCGCTGACGCAAGCGCGTTTTTCCGGCCAGCTTGGTCCTTTCGTTTTCGCGTTCGCCAATTGTTTGCTTTTTTCTTTCTACATTGTCCTGGGACACAAGCTTTCGCGAAACAGGCGGACGTCAGGGGTCAATTTATTGGCGGTAGCTATGTGTATCGCTTCGCTGATCGCTGCTCCGTTCGGCGCATACGAGATTAGCAGAGTCGTCGGTGATCCAGTGCTGTTACTTGGCGGAATCGGAGTTGGGATTTGCTCTTCAGTTCTGCCTTATGTTTGTGACCAACTCGCGATGGCTCGTTTGCCGAGATCGTCCTTTGCGTTATTCCTTTCGCTTTTACCTGCGACAGCAACTGTCATTGGAATTATTGTTCTGCGACAGGTTCCATCAGAACGAGAGATTATCGGAGTAGCCCTAGTTATAGCGGGCATTACGGCTCATCGGCCGCCAGACAGCCAGGAACCAAAAAACTGCCTATGAACTACGTCGCACTTGGAACCACTGGATTAAAAGTCTCGCGTATCTGCCTCGGATGCATGAGTTATGGCTCGTCGAAATCCAGGCCATGGATTTTGGATGAGGCTGACTCGCTCCCTTTCTTTAAAGAAGCGCTCGATGCTGGAATCAACTTTTTTGATACAGCAGACATGTACTCAGAGGGAGTAAGCGAAGAAGTAACTGGAAGAGCTTTGAAAAAACTTGGAGTCCGGCGAGAAGAGTTCGTTCTTGCGACCAAGGTGCACTACCCGATGGGCAAAAGCTCGAACGAGCGTGGCACATCAAAAAAGCATGTTCGCCATGCTATTGACGCTAGCCTGAAACGGCTGGGGCTTGATTACGTCGATCTGTATCAGATCCATCGATATGATTCTACGACGCCGATGGATGAGACGCTGGAGGCGTTGACCGATGTCGTAAAGCAGGGGAAAGCGCTCTTTGTAGGTGCATCCAGCATGTATGCGTGGGAATTCGCCAGGTTCCTCTATTTGGCGGATCGCCATGGGTATGCGCGATTCGCGACGATGCAGAATCATTACAACCTGGTTTATCGCGAGGAAGAACGAGAAATGAATCCACTCTGCCGAGCCGAAGGGATCGGGCTGATTCCATGGAGCCCTTTGGCGCGCGGCTTTTTGGCAGGGACACGTCGACGGCAGGACAAAGAGGGAACAGCTCGATCAAAGAGCGACCAATTTGCGCACAGTCTATATTATCAAGAAGCAGACTTTCAAATTGTTGATCGGGTGACGGAACTCGCGAAGAAAAGAGGCATCTCCAACGCTCAAATTGCGCTGGCATGGGTCCTGCACCAGCCGGGAATTACGGCACCCATTGTTGGCGCCACCAAACCGCACCATCTTGTGGATGCAATTAAAGCGCTCGATGTGAAGCTCGATGACGAGGAGCTAAAGTTTCTGGAAGAGTTCTATCAGCCGCATCCTGTTCTGGGGCACTAGGAATTGTATCGGCGTGACGACGTGTGGGCGTGTCGGCGTGAAAGCCGTCGCGCGAGGACGCGCCGATACGCCGTTACGCCGACACGTTCTTCTTCCTCGGCTCGCGTTTGGCGAATACCCACTCAAGCTTTCCCTTTTCTAATCGAAGCACTGCGTCGAACGGGCGGCCTCTTTTTGAGATGAAGCGTTTCAGCACGTCGCTCTTGCCCTCCGCGAGCATTTTTCGCATCTGATCCGGCGGAAGTTCGCGCTGGAGAATGGTCTTGCTCATCTTAAACGTGCATTTTTCTTTTGGAACGTTCTCACAAACATAGAGCGTGCCTATATCGTAGACCTGGCCCGTGCCGCAGACCTGGCATGTTCCCAAAGCGGGATGTTGATGTAGGTCGATCGCGATTTCTTTGCCGTTTCCGTTGTTCTCAAATTCAAACACCGGTTTGTTCTCCTTATTCAGCACCAATGTTGCTGAGAAAGGTCTGCCGGTTTTATTGCTGCGGAAGCCGTCCAGCGGTCCAACTCTTCTTTCTGAAAATAGCACAGCCGCTTCTTCCGGACTGAGTTGGCGGCTTGCGATATTTTTGAAAACCCTGAATCCGCAGGTCTCGCAAGAGTAGGTGCGGTAATCCTCTCTCAGTTTCAAGGCGCCGCAATTCGGGCATTTAACATTGAGCGTCGCGTAGTTGCCTTCGACCACATCGCTCTCGAAATTTTTGGCCTTGTTTACGATCTCGCGGGTAAGGTCGCGAATCTGGCCCATGAACGCGTCGCGATGGAGCTCGCCGTGCTCCATTTGTTTGAGCTTGTATTCCCATTCGCCGGTGAGCTCTGGGGACGAAAGCAAGTCAATGCCAATTCCTCGTAACAAGGTGATCAACGAGGTACCTTTCGAAGTGGCGATTAATTCCTTTCCGGCCCGCGTTACATAGCCGTCCATGATCAATCCTTCGATAATCGCTGCACGCGTTGCGGGCGTCCCGAGGCCCTTCTGCGACATGGCTTCCCGCAACTCTTCGTCGTCGACGAGTTTGCCGGCACTCTCCATCGCCGAGAGTAAGGTGGCTTCCGAAAAGCGCGCCGGAGGTTTTGTCTGGCTTTCGACAATTTCCACATCACGTGTGCGAGCTTCTTCTCCGGGAACGATATCTACTAGAGAGTCTGTCTCCCCGTTACCGTTTGTTTGCCGACCGTAAACTGCCAACCAGCCGGGATCGGTAACGATTCTGCCCTCGGTCTTAAAACTCTCTTCACGTACGCGGGTTATTCTGGTAGTGACCTCAAACTGGGCGGCTGGGAAAAAGACGGCAACGAACCGCCTGGCCACTAAGTCGAATATCTTCTGTTGCGCTTCATCCAGGTGCCTGGGGGTTTGACCGGTAGGAATGATGGCGTTGTGATCTGTGACCTTCGCATTGTTGAAAATGCGTTTGCTCGGGTGCACCCATCCGCTGCGAAGCGCAGTCTCAGCGTGAGGACGTAGTGTCGGGTCCTGTACGCTCGAGAGAACTTGTTTCGCGGTTGCAAGATAGTCTTCAGGCAGATAACGCGAATCGGTTCGCGGGTAGGTGATCAATTTATATCGCTCGTAGAGTTGCTGAGCGATCTGCAGTGTGCGGCGTGCCGAGAATCCAAAACGCGAGTTGGCTTCACGTTGAAGTGAAGTCAAATCGTACAGCAGAGGAGGTGCCTGTGTGGTGGGTTTTTTCTCTTCGGAGATCTCACCTGGCTGTCCGAGAACCTTTTGCTGAATCTCGTCCGCTTTCGCCCGATCCCAGATCCGCTCTGCCCTGCGGTCTTCATCTTCATCCTTGGAAAAGTTCTGATCGAACCACCGACCACGGTAGGCACCTTTCTGGACATCGAAATCAGCGAAAACCTCCCAGTAAGTCCGAGGCTCGAACGAGCGAATTCTTTCTTCGCGTTCGACCAGAATCGCGAGAGTCGGCGTCTGAACCCTGCCGACCGGCGTTAGCTGGAAACCGCCAACCTTCGAGTTGAACGCCGTCATCGCACGCGTCGCATTGATCCCTACCAGCCAATCGCTTTCGGACCGGCAAACGGCTGCCTCCGCCAGAGGGGCCATTTCGTCATCTGAACGGAGATGGGCAAAGGCTGAGCGGATAGCCTCTGCCGTCATCGATTGGAGCCAGAGCCGCTCAAGCGGCTTCTTCACCCCCGCCAGCTTCATCAGGTAACGAAAAATCAACTCTCCCTCGCGACCGGCGTCACAGGCGTTGATGATTGTGTCGACATCCTCGCGTTTCATCAACCGCTTCAAAAGCTTGTATCGAGCTTCGGTTTTCGCGATCGGCTTCAGGAGAAACTCGTCCGGAATGATCGGCAGGTTCTGGAAGCTCCACTTGCCGCGTTTCTTGTCCTGCTCGGCCGGCAGCCCGAGTTCGACAAGGTGACCGATCGCAGAGGAGATGATGTACCGATCGTTTTCGAAATAGTCGCCGTGCCTCTCAAATCTTCCCAGGGCACGGGCATAGTCGAGAGCGACACTCGGCTTTTCTGCGATTATCAATGTTTTTCCCATCGTGCACCAAATTTCTCGCATCTAGTGGTAACCGGACGTATGCCGGCCACACAAAGGCAGCCAACCTAGGGGGGAAGCGCAAAAGTTGCAAGTGCGGTTCGTGAATGGGGAATCGGACTTATGCGACGTATACGACGTATGGGACAGGCTGTCGCATGAGTCCTATAGGTCCCATTCTCCTAACCTTCTACAGCAGCTTCACAAAGTATTTTCCCGGGAGCTGCTTCACTAGCCGTCGCATTTCCAGCTGCAGCAGTGCTGCAGTGACCGGCCCTGCTGCCAACTGTGATTGCTGGATGATATCGTCAATGGACGTCTCTTCTGTGCCGATTGCGTTGTATACCAAATGCAAGTCGCCTTCAAGTTGAGGCGGCTGGCTCGGAACCAGGTCGGGTGTCTTTGGCAAGAGAGTTTGGAGATCTTCAATGATGTCGTCGACCCTGGTTACAAGTTTGGCGCCCTGTTGAATCAGGCGGTTGGTTCCTTGGGAAGTCGGACGGTTGATCGGTCCCGGTACCGCGTACAAGTTTCGCCCCTGCTCAGCGGCCTGTGTTGCGCTGATCAACGCCCCGCTGTTGAGGCCTGCTTCGACCACCAGGAGGCCAAAACCCCAGCCGCTGATAATCCGGTTTCTCATTGGGAACGTCTGGCGATCAGGCGTTGTATCCATTGGGAATTCACTTACGACAGCGCCGGAGGAAACAATCAGTTCTGCCAAGGCGCGATTTTCAACCGGATAAAGGTGGCGAAGTCCGGCACCCAGGACCGCCACTGTCCGTCCCTTTGCTGCCAGAGCTCCCTGATGAGCGGCGGTATCGATCCCGAGCGCGAGGCCGCTGACAACCGTCAGACCAGCGTATGCAATCTGGTAGGAAAGCTTTTTGGCGCACTCGACTCCATAATGAGAGGTACGCCGTGAACCAACTACGCCAATCGCCTGATGATCTTTATCGATTAGCTGTCCCCAAACATATAGAACCGTCGGCGGATCATGAATTTCCCGCAGCAGACGCGGGTATTCGGGGTCATCCAACGTCATGATATTGGCGCCGAACTCTTGGACCCAGCGAAGCTCCTGTGATAGATCGACCGCCGATTCCCAGGACACCAATGATTCAATGAGAGGCGCGTTCAGGCCCTCGACCGATTTGAGGTCGTCGCGTTTTGCCGTCAGAACCCTTTCCGGTGATTCGAAGGTATCGAGCAGGCGACGCAGTCGAACCGGTCCGAGGTGGGGGACCATATTGAGCGCGATGTATGCTTCCTTACGCGTCACGTCCGTTCCACGTTTACCGAATTGAATCGAGAGCTAACTCCAAGTCGGCCTGAACGATATTGTCGGCTAGAACGGCTTCCCCGAGCTGAGGTGATACCACGAATCGGATCCGTCCATTGACGAATTTCTTGTCTGCAAGAACAGTGGAGAGGATGGCTGCCAGGGAAATCTCGCCTGGTAGGCGGTTTGGCAATTCACACCTCTGAATGACGGCTTTTACTTTTTTGGCCTCTTCTGGAGACAGTCCTGCGCGGCGGACTGAAACATCGAGAGCCGCCATCATGCCAAGCGCGATGGCCTCTCCGTGGAGTAGCTTCCCGTAACCGGCCGCCGCTTCAATAGCGTGGCCAAGGGTGTGTCCGAAGTTTAAGAGCGCGCGGTTTCCAGTCGTCTCAAACTCATCTTCGACGACATATGAGGCTTTGATTTTGACACAGCGCTCGACCAGATCCGGCATTGAGGTAATCCCCTGTTCCAATAGGGAAAGCAACGATGCGTCGCGAATCACGCCGTATTTAATGACCTCGGCAAACCCTTCGTTCCATTCGCGGCGGCCCAACGTCTTAAGCGTGTCGGTGTCGGCGATGATGGCTCGTGGTTGATGAAATGCTCCGACCAGATTCTTTCCTGCGCGCAGATTTACTGCTGTTTTGCCGCCGATGGAACTATCGACCTGGGCCATGACCGTAGTTGGGACGTGGATCACCGGAATTCCCCGATAATAGATTGCCGCGGCGAACCCAGCCAGATCACCCACCACGCCGCCGCCCAATGCTACGATGAAACTTTGCCGGTTGATTCCGCTTTGAGCGAGTGCTTCGCAAACCCGCTCGGCGACAGCGAACGACTTAGAAGATTCGCCACTCTCAACCAGATGGCTTGATACCACAAAGCCCTTCTGCTCGAGCGACCGGCGCAGTGGCTCGGAGTACAGTTTGGCCACATGCTCATCACTCAGAATCGCCGCGCGTCCAGCTAGCGAGTTTTCATGCGCGATCTCCCCGACATGAGCGAGCAGTCCTTCTCCGATGTGTACTTTGTAGGAACGTGTTTTGAGGTCAACTGAGACAATGCGATTGGCGCCCATTCCCAACAGAAAACCGAAAACCGAAAACAGAAAACAGAAAACTGGAGGGCCGGTCCGCCAGTGGCCGGACCGCCGCCGCCGTCGTACTGACCGACAGTCGTGCTCGGGGGGGACTTGAACCCGATTTTAGGGTTCTGTTTTCCGCTATTTTCCATGGTGTTTCCCTGGGGGATTTCCATCTGGGTAGAAACCTGTGGAAGTGGGGGGAAGCAAAAGTGTGGTCTTTTGTGGTCAATCTACGTACAGATTCTCTATGTGTTTCGATCATCGGCTGCCTTTCCACGTGAATGTGGGAAATCCCAGTATAACGCGTTTTCGTAAGGAGCACGAATGTCGCGGATCGAATCAAAACCGGCCACTAAAGGTCGAAATTAAGGGGTTCAAAACAGCCAGTTTTTTGCTTTTAAAATAGATGGAAGATGTTTTGGCAAGGAGTGACTGAAAGGCAGTAGAGCTAACCACTCAATTTGGCCGCAAGAATTGGATCCACATCGGCAGCGAAGAAGCCGGACCTCGAGTTGCGGCGATAGTCTCGGTCGTGGAAACTTGTCGTCGGCTAATAATCCCGGTTTGCGATTACCTCTGCTCGATCCAGGCTTGGCTGACTTCCCGGCCAATTGAATCCCAATAGGTAAACCGGATGAGGAAAACCCGGCTGGAAGATTGTCGCCGGAACTACCTGAAAAATTGAAGAGTGCGGTAAAATGCAGCGAAAGAAGTAGAGCTGGCTCCTCCGAAAGTTCCATGGCGATTTCGCCGGTTGCTCGTACTGACCTCTTAGAAAAAACGGGGAAAGGAACTGTTTCATGGCGGACAATGATGGCAACAAGGCGCAACTTTGGGTAACGCGAAGATGGAATCTAATCGGGGCGGCGCGTGCCGCGCGGCTCGTAATGGATGACGTCGAAATTGCCAAACTCGGTCCCGGAGAAACCGTCAGCGTTGAGGTCTCCTCTGGACGACATGTCCTGAGCGTCCGCAGCGGTAGCGGCTCCGGTTTTCAGAGCATCGTCGAGTTCGCCCCGGGGGAAACCGTCCGTTTAAGGAGCAATCTCGGGAGACTCAGCTCGGACGATGGCAGACCCCTGAATACCATGAGCACCAAGCCGGGAACCGACGTGCCGCCGACCCACCGCTTGAAGGTTCTCATCTCGGGTTTCATGAGCTTGTTTCCTGGCACTAATGCACATCACCGTTGGCTCGTGTTTGGGCTCTGCGCGGTTTGTCTGGGAATCATTGAGCTGCGGAACATGTATAGCGGCAAGATCAGTCGGGCCTGGGAATTGCCGGTGTGGATTGGAACGATCGTCGGGCTGATCGGTTTGCTTTTGCATTTTGCTGACCTCATTGGTGTCAGGCATACAGCATGAATTACCGTGGGGAATTGGCCGGGACATCCTGATAGCAGAGTCCGTTGGTTGACCGTCCGGACGACTCCCCGCAGAGCACGGGATCTAAAATGGCGAAAATTGTGCTGGCGAGGCGGCCAGGCTGTTGCGGTCGAATTCAAAATTTTTCCGAACAAGCCTTGGCTCGAGCAGGAAACGACATTTGCTGCGCGCTCATGGAAACGCGGTGCACGTCTGTACCGAAACCCCGAACTCGGGATTAATCAGGTATATATTCGTGCTCCACCTTTGTCCGATAGAAATTGGGGGGTTGCATATCCCCGCGAAAAGGTTTCAATCCAGGATCCCTCTACCACTTCTGAGCGTATACATAATTGAGCGCTGCCACTTTGCGGCTGGTGACACGAGTGTTGGGTTTACCCCACAATGGCGGTTGTGAATGGTTAAGGCGTTCATTTTTCTGGCATCAAAAAGTGCGTGAGACCTCCGATTGACGTCAATCAAGCCGTTCAAGTATCCTCGTTCGCTGTGGAGGGTGCCTTTGTGGTGCATGCGAAGGTCACGTGTCCGGCGAGGAAATGACGATGAAGGTCGAAGAATCCCAGGTATTTGACGTTATTGTCATTGGTGGTGGCGTAATTGGAGCAGCCGTCGCCAGAGAACTCTCAAAGTATAACTTACAAATCGCTATCCTTGAACGTAATTTACGGGTGGCTCAAGAAACATCGGCTGGCAACTCTGGCGTTATTCACGGCGGCTTTG
>Ga0126381_100005498_pt1 | contig 13953 bp, 18 predicted proteins | sample PanSoiMetPlot_28_FD_96465 | JGI IMG/M metagenome (GOLD analysis project Ga0126381, IMG submission 96465) | Tropical forest soil microbial communities from Panama - MetaG Plot_28 | ecosystem: Environmental > Terrestrial > Soil > Tropical forest > Bulk soil | place: Panama | collected 2016-02-17
GATGCGACGCCGGCGGACAGCGCGATGCCGGCAAGCTGCGCCACCCGACTTACGGCATTGTTGACGCCTGAGGCGAGGCCTTCGTCGCTGTCCGCGACACTCGACATCACCGACGCGGTCAATGGCGCCACAAGCACCGCGAAGGAAACACCGAGCAGCACCATTGGCGCAATCACGCCGACCACAAGCGATGCATCCTTGCCGAGCGCCAACAGAAGCAGGGCGGCCGTCGCACCAAGCGGTCCTACAATCAGCATGGTTCGCGCGCCGATTTTGTCAGCCAGAGCCCCGAACGGTTGCGACAGGAGGCCGAGCCCGAGAGTGAACGGCAGGAACGCAAGCCCGGCATCGACGGGGGTTAGCTTGCGTCGGTCGATGAGATCGAATGACAGGAGAAAGAACATGATCGACACTCCGGCATAGATCAACAGCGTCGCGACGTTGAGGGCGACAAAGGGGCGGTTCCTCATGAGCCGTGGCGGCGTCATAGGATGTGCGCTTGCCTGCTCCCAGAAGGCGTAACCGGCAAGCCCGGCGACGCCGAGCGCCGCGGCAAACGCGATCGCCGCAACATTGGTGGCGCCCGCCTTGTCCGGACCCATCTGGCTCAATGCCCAGGCCAGCGCGCCGAGCGCTACCGACAGGATGGCGGCGCCCGCAAAATCGAAGTGCCGGGCCGCATGTTCATCAGTCGGCGCGTAGAAGGTCAGCAGCACAACAGCAATCAGCGCCAGCGGCGGATTGATGGCGAAGATCCATTGCCACCCGAAGCTCTCGGTCAACCAGCCGCCGAGCACCGGACCACCGGCAGTGGTGAGGGCCGAAGCAGCCGCCCACAGGCCGATTGCGCGGCTTCGCTGTTCCTTAGGGTAGGTCGCGCCGATCAAGGCTAGGCTCGAAGGCGTGACGATGGCTGCCGACGTGCCCTGGATGATACGAAAAACGATCAGCCACCCAATGGACGGCGCCAGCGCACAGGCGACAGACGCTACGCCAAAGCCGAGGCAGCCCACGGCCAGCATGCGTGCCTTGCCATAGTGATCGGCGAGCGAACCGCCGATCAGGGTTAGCGCCGCAAGCGCGAGAACATAGCCGTTAAGCACCCATTGCACCGAAGCAAGGTCTGCGCCGAAGAAATCACGCAGCTTGGGCAACGCGACAGTCAGCGCCGATGCATCGATGAAGGCCATTGCGGAAGCAAGCACGCACGCCGCCAACACCATTCGCCGGCGGCGCGGTGTGATCTCGCGCTCCAGTCCAGGCTGGGCGGCGATAACGCCTCGGTTGCATGGCTCCGCGAAAGGCTGTGCCATGGGGACACTTTAGCACCCTCGCCGTTGCGCGCTGGCGCGTCGTCACGGTGACGCCTAAGATTCGCCTCCGATTCGAGCGGAGCCTGGATGCGGCTCGATACATTGATTTACCACCTGACTGCGCCCATCCGCCTGTTCGGCAGATCGCGGCGATTTCGTCTGGCCATAGGCGCCGCCTGCATTCTCGCGTTGTGTTACGCCGCAACAACGTGGGCGCTGCATCGGTTTATTCCTACCGAAAATGGTCTGCCGGAAGCGCTTGCCATTTTACAGCCACCGAAAGACCTGGCGCCGGTGACGCGCGCCTCGCATGTGACCGCGCCGGTCGCGGTTGCGCTGACAGCGATCAGCCAATCGCTCGATTCATCCGCCCCGCGTGATTTCGCCGGCAAGAACGATAACCCCGTCACGCAACTATTGGGCCAGGCGCAAATCGGCCTGACCGTAACGCGCGGCGCGATGGTCGCGAGCGGACAACCGAATACCTTGACGATCACAACGCCACTCAATGGCAGTGTCCGCGTCACAGGCCAGATCGGCAACACCGCCGGCAAGGCCGTGGGTGGCATCGGCAATGCAATCGGCAACCTGCTGGGCGGCAGTGCTGTCGGCAAACAGATCGAGGATCTCGCCGTCAAGACGCTCGATCAGCGCACTGATTTCCGCGGTAATGTGGTGGTCACGTCGCGACCGCAGCTGACGTCAGCATGGCGTATCGAACCCAATCTCGCAGGCCGGCTCGATTTCAACGAAACCGGCACCAACATCGCAGGCATCAGAGTTAATCTCGGCAGCGAGATCAAACCGGTGCTCGATCCGATCGTGACAAACCAGATCGCGGCGTTGCAAACACGACTGCGCAACGATCCCATTCTCGAGCAGGGCGTGCGCGAGCAATGGGGGCGGATGTGCCGCTCGCTTCCACTCGGCGGCGAAAAAACCGGGCTGCCGCCATTGTGGTTGGAAGTGCGTCCCGTGCGCGCGTCCGCCGCGCAGCCGCAGGTCGATGCCCGCAACGTAACGATCACAATCGGTGTGCAGGCGGAAACCCGCATTGTGCCGAACGAAACCAAGCCTACCTGCCCGTTTCCGGCGCAGCTCGAGCTGGTGCCGCCGATGCAGGACGGTGTGATCTCGGTAGGCGTGCCGATCGACATGCCGTTCACCGAGCTCAACAAGCTGCTCGAGCCGCAGCTCAAGGCGCGGCACTTTCCTGAGGACGGCAGCGGCCCAGTCGATATCGAAGTGCTAGGCGCAAGTCTCAAAGCAGCCGGCGACAGACTGTTGATCGGGCTGCGCGTAAAGGCGCGCGAGAAGAAAAGCTGGTTTGGCTTCGGCACCGAAGCGACCGTGCACATCTGGGGCAAGCCTGCCCTCGATCAGCAGGAACAGATCTTGCGGCTGACGGACATTTCGCTTGCCGTTGAGTCGGAAGCGGCCTTCGGCCTGCTCGGCACCGCTGCGCGCGCGGCTATGCCCTTTCTGCAGAAGGCGATCGCAGATAAAGCTGTGCTCGACCTCAAGCCCTTCGCCAATGACGCGAGAGCCAAGATTGCAGCTGCGCTCAAGGAGTTTCAGCAAAGCACGGGCAGCGGTGTGCGGGTCGATACATCTGTGAACGGCTTGCGCCTCACAGGCATCGAGTTCGATGCGCGCACGCTGCGCGTGATTGCCGAGGCCACCGGCGCGGTAAGGGTTGCAGTGACGCAGTTGCCGCGGATGTGAGTTGCAGCCTCGGTTGAATTTGTATGCGAGGCCGAAACTCACCACGCGCGCGAGTCAATGCTGTGGGTGCAGGCGAGCGAAATTTTCTCGAGATGGCGGTGGTCGGTGCCGCAGCAGCCTCCGAGCACCGTCAAGTGGGCAAATTGGCGACACAGCGTGGCGTAGCGCCGGCCGAGATCGGCCGGATCGCCGATGTCGAGATCGCACGCGGCGTCGAGCTCGGCGTGACTGCGCGTCGATGCGTTCGCCCGCAGGCCGCGCAGGCGCGTGACCCATGCTTCGCCTTTGCGCAACGCATCGGCGAAATGCGTGGGATGCGCGCAATTGAGCATGTAATAGGCCGGCGCCTTTCTCGTTTCACGATCTGTCTGCTCGATTGCATCGTGGATCGCCTGACCGCTCGGCAGCCTTCCATCAGCCTCGACCGTGAACGAAATCACCGATGGCATGCCGACCGCCCGGCATGCTCGGGCCACGCCAATGCCCTCCTCCGCGTAGTTGATCGTAAAGGCACTGATCAAATGCTGGCTGGCGCAAGCGGTTTCGCGAGCGTTTACACGTCATTGCCGAGCGCTATCCTCCTCGCCAGGAATTGGATCTCGATGCGCTCGCCGACACAGCCAGCACGCTGGTCGAAGGTGGTTTGATCCTCGGCCGCGTGCTGCGGGACGCCACAATCCTGCCGCGGCAAATCCTGCTTTTTCGAGATTTCGTGCGTCTCATCTTCGCGCCAGATCATGGATACGCGGCCCGCGCATGACGCTGAAGGCGTGGGGTATGGTGTGACGGGTCTCAACGGCCGACCGCCGACTACCTGGTAAGACCGATTCCGCAGGCCGGTTCCTTGCATTGACACCCCTGCCTGCGCGCATACATTAAATGTCGTTCCGAGGGGTGCCCGTTTTGGGCTGAGAAAAACCCTTTGAACCTGATCCGGGTCATGCCGGCGAAGGGACAGGACATTCCGATGCAGAAATCGCTGACGATCGCGAGGCTGGTTGGCCCGGTGCTTGCCGCCATCGGCGTTGGCATGCTGGCAAACCAGGCGACCTATCGCGAGATGGCGACGCAGTTCCTTGGCGGCCTCCCCTTTATCTATTTCTCCGGAGTGCTCGCGCTTGTCGCGGGGCTCTACATCCTCAATGTACATCATGCATGGACTCCGGATTGGCGCAGCGCCGTTACCGCGATCGGCTGGGTACTTACCTGCGTCGGCGCGTTCCGCATCATTGCGCCCCAGTTCGCCAACTTCATCGCCAGCGCGATCATTGCCAACGCCGGCTTCTTCACCGGTCTTGGCATTGTTTTGATCGCGCTCGGCGGCTTTATCACCTTCAAGGGTTATGTAGCGTGATCATCAGCGCAACATCCGCTTAGGAACATAACCATGGAACGGTCGCATTTTTTGGCAAAGTTGATCGGCCCCGTATGTATCGTGGGTGGTCTTGGAATGCTGTTCAACACCACGACCTACCGCGCGATGTTCGAACGCGCGCTGCACGATCACATGCTCATCTATCTATTCGGCGTCATTGCGCTCACCATCGGCCTTGCTATCGTCATCCTGCACAATGACTGGAAGTGGCACTGGCCCGTGATCATCACCGTGTTCGGCTGGCTGGCGGTGCTTGGTGGCACCGTGCGCATGCTCGCGCCGCAGCTAGTCGAGACCTACGCGCTGTCGCTCCTCGGCACGCCGAACTTTTTCATCATCGACGGCGGGATCGCCGTGCTGCTCGGCGTGCTGCTGAGCTATTTCGGTTATCTCGATCCGCCACAACTGAGCGAGGCCGCGCACCGCCGGTCGAGTCCACGGAGGAGAAAGTAAAATGAACATCCACGATCCCAATGTCGTCCTCCCGAAGGTCACCACCGGTCCGCTTCCTGCTTCGCGCAAGGTCTATTCGCAGCCCGAAGCCGCGCCCGACTTGCGCGTGCCGCAGCGCGAGATCGCGCTCGATGCCTCGTCCGGCGAGCCGCCGCTTCCAGTCTACGACACGACCGGCCCCTACACCGACCCGGCTGTAACGATCGACGTGGAGAACGGATTGCCGCGCAGGCGTATCGAATGGGTCAAGGAACGCGGCGGGGTCGAGGAGTATCAGGGCCGGCCGATTAAGGCGGTCGACAACGGCAACGTCACCGGCAAGCATCTCGCGCGCAATTTCCCCAACACGCCGAAGCCGTGGCGCGCGCTTCCCGACAAGCCGGTCACGCAGCTCGAATGGGCGCGTGCCGGCGTCATCACCAAGGAAATGATCTACATTGCCGAGCGCGAGAACCTCGGCCGCAAGAAGCAACTGCAACGTGCGGAAGCAGCGCTCGCCGATGGCGAGAGCTTTGGCGCTTCGGTCCCCGCTTTCATCACGCCGGAGTTCGTGCGCTCGGAAGTCGCGCGCGGCCGCGCCATCATCCCGTCGAACATCAATCACGCCGAACTCGAGCCGATGATCATCGGTCGCAATTTCCTCGTGAAGATCAACGCCAATATCGGCAACAGTGCCGTCACGTCGTCTGTCGAAGAGGAAGTGGAGAAAATGGTGTGGGCGATCCGCTGGGGCGCCGACACGGTGATGGACCTCTCTACCGGCCGCAACATCCACAACACGCGCGAGTGGATCCTGCGCAATTCGCCGGTGCCGATCGGCACCGTGCCGATCTACCAGGCGCTGGAAAAGGTGAACGGCGACCCCGTCAAGCTCGACTGGGAGTGTTACAAGGACACGCTGATCGAGCAGTGCGAGCAGGGCGTCGACTATTTTACCATCCACGCCGGCGTGCGGCTGGCTTACGTACCGCTCACCGCCGACCGTGTAACCGGCATCGTCTCGCGCGGTGGCTCGATCATGGCCAAGTGGTGCCTGTCGCGGCACAAGGAGAGCTTCCTCTACGAGCGCTTCGACGAGATTTGCGACATCATGCGCAAGTATGACGTGTCGTTCTCGCTTGGCGATGGGCTGCGTCCCGGCTCGATAGCTGATGCCAACGATCGCGCGCAATTCGCCGAATTGGAGACGCTTGGCGAACTCACGCAGATTGCCTGGAAGAAGGGCTGCCAGGTGATGATTGAAGGCCCCGGACACGTGCCGATGCATAAAATCAAGGTCAATATGGACAAGCAACTCAAAGAGTGCGGCGAAGCGCCCTTCTATACGCTTGGCCCGCTGACGACCGACATCGCCCCCGGGTACGACCACATCACCAGTGGCATCGGTGCCGCCATGATCGGCTGGTTCGGCTGCGCCATGCTCTGCTACGTGACGCCGAAGGAGCATCTCGGCCTGCCCGACCGCGACGACGTCAAGGAAGGCGTCATCACCTATAAGATCGCGGCGCACGCAGCCGACCTCGCCAAGGGTCACCCCGCCGCCCAGTTGCGCGACGACGCGCTCTCACGCGCGCGCTTCGACTTCCGCTGGCAGGACCAGTTCAACCTCGGGCTCGATCCCGACACCGCGCGCGAATATCACGACGAGACGCTGCCGAAGGAAGCGCACAAGGTAGCGCACTTCTGCTCCATGTGCGGTCCGAAGTTCTGCTCGATGAAGATCACGCAGGACGTGCGGGACTACGCGGCGACTTTGAATGATAAAGAAGCCGGGATGGCCGAGATGTCGGAGAAGTTCAAGGCGCTGGGCGAGCAGGTTTATGTCGACGCGGAGAAGGTCAAGGAGAGCAATAGAGTGTTGTAGCCCGGGCATGCTACAAAATATTGTGTGAGTATGAGGTCGCCCTAGTAAGTGTTTGGCGACCGATGAGCCGCCAGATTTTGCCGCACAGGTCGCGACAGGGGCTGTACCAACCCCTGACGAAGAGCATAGTTGTCGATCGCCGGTGGGAGGATCAATGACACACGTCACGTACAAAATAGTTCGGCATGACGACGGCTGGGCCTACAAGGTCGGCGACGTATTCTCCGAGCCGTTTCGCACTCACGCGGCCGCGCTCGCCGCCGCCAAGCGCGCCGCCCAGGAGCAGCGTGTGCCCGGGCAGACCCACGTCATCGAGTACGAAGACGAAAAGGGCCATTGGCACACGGAAACCGCGGCCGGAAGCGACCGCCCGGACACCGAGGTCGAGGACACGGACCGCTGACGCGCCGCTAACGGCGCTCGTCGCATTGAAACTTATTCACTGCCTGCGTCCGGCACCTTGCAACGCCGTTGTCGCGCGGTACGATTTTACGCCGTGAATGCGGCATCACATGATGTTGGGCAGGGGAGCGAAATGAAGCATTTCAGTCTGATATTGTTGGGCGCCGCAGGCGCGTTCTTTGTTCTCAGTCCTGCGCAAGCCGCGGATTACCGAGTCATCCAGTGGCCTCTTACGCGGGTGTGCCAGATCTACGATTTCGGCTGGGGTTTGCGACCGATCCCCGCGGACTACAAAGTACTGACGGGGTCGCTGCCGACCATTGGCGCCGCGCTCAAGGCGAAAGGCGGTCTGGCACGCAAAGGCCGCTGCTCAGTGTAGCGCGATGTAGCCCGCCTGGAGCGGCCCGCTGCGCGCTTCGTGAGCGCGAAGCGGGATGCCGATGATCTCCAATCTCGGGAACGCTCGTCGGGACTGGATTTGGCAGCCGTCGCCCGTGACCCGCGTGCTTGCTAACGTGCCGGACGCTCTCCTCAGGACCGGAGACATTCGGTATGGCATCATCGGATTCTGAACTGCAATCGCTGCGCCTTCAGCTTGTCGAGCAGCACGTGATGCTGGAAAACCAGCACGACCTCGACGGCATCATGATGACGTTCGGAGCCAACGCGCGTTATGACGATGAGCCATGGGACGCCCATTACATCGGCCGCGATGGAGTGCGCACGTTTTATGAGGATTTGCTGCGAGCCATGCCCGACCTGCGGATTGACGTGCGGCGGCGTCACGCCTGCGAAGCAACCGTCATTCTGGAAGTCCTCATTCGTGGGCGGCACGTGGGGTCCTGGCGCGGCCTGCCGCCGACCGGACGTCTTGTTCAATTTCCGCTCTGCGCCATTTACACATTCGACGACGATAACCGGCTGGCAGGCGAGAAGATCTATTATGACCGCGCCAGCGTGCTTCGCCAGCTCGGCGTCTTTCATGAACCAGACCATTTTTGGGGCCGCATCAATGCCTTCGTGATGCATCCCACCACGATGGCGCAGATCATCGGGCGAATGATCTGGAGAACCTAATTACGCCGCCTGCCTGTGGCGCCTGTCAGCAATTCCTGCAAATCTGTGGAACGCGTCCCAAGCTATCCACTGCGCCGCGCCCGGTGGTATCTTCGTCCTGGCGCACCGAAGGCGGGAGGCCACCCGGTGTCGGCTGGCGATGGCCGACCGGTGCCTGCGGTATCGGCGCGGTGGTGGCCGTCGGCGGGGGCGGTGTCGTTTGCGTCGCGCCGGTGGAATTCCGGTTCTGATCTTGCGCTGCAGCAACAGGGCTTAGCAGAACCAAAATGGGAATAGCGGTCACAATTTCGCGCATGGGTATGATCCTTCGCGAACCGATCTGCCCGTGCAATGCGGCGGCATGCTCCGGGCTTGTTTCGCATAACGCCGGCCGCCGCCAAGATGTTTATTTAGTGCCGCGTCGTGCCACGGGCAAGCGTGGCAAGCCCGCCCCAGGACAGGAGTAACCATGGCGAAGCGCGTAGCAGTCATCGGCACCGGCACCATCGGCGCGAGTTGGGCGGCCTGTTTTCTGGCGCGCGGCCTTGAGGTATGCGCCTACGACCCCGCGCCCAATGGGGAAGCTTTTGCTCGCCGCTTCATCGACAGCGCATGGCCGACTCTCGAAAAGATCGGAGCCGTCGCGCCGGATGCCGACCGTAAACGCTTCGAATTCTTCGATGAGCCGGAGGCGGCCGCCGAGGGCGCGGCGTTCGTGCAGGAAAGCGGCCCTGAGCGCGAGGATCTCAAAATCGAATTGTTTGCAACGCTTGACGCCGCGGTGCCGCCGACAACAGTGATCGCGACCAGCTCGTCTGGCCTGCTCATTAGCCGTGTCAGCGTCCGATGCAAGCACCCGCAGCGCTGCGTGATCGGCCACCCTTTTAACCCGCCGCATCTCATCCCGCTTGTCGAGGTGGTCGGCGGCGCGAGGACGACGCCGGAGGCCATCGACAAAGCGATGACTTTCTATCGCGACATCGGCAAGCACCCCATCCACATCCGCAAGGAAGTGCGCGGCCACGTCGCCAACCGGCTGCAGGCGGCATTGTGGCGCGAGGCCGTCCATCTCGTTGCCGACGGCGTCGTATCAGTCGCGGACGCGGATGCGGCGATTGCCTATGGCCCGGGCTTGCGCTGGGCGCTGATGGGACCGCATCTGACGTTTCACATGGCCGGCGGTGAAGGCGGCATGGCACATTTCATGTCGCATATTGGTCCGGCAATTCAGGGCTGGATGGACGATCTAGGCCAAACGCGCCTGACGCCACAAGTTCAAAAGGCGATCATCGAGGGCGTCGACGAGGAGGCGGCCGGCCGCAGCATGGCCGACCTGCAGCGTTGGCGCGACCGCAAGTTGATCGAGATCCTGAAGGTGGCGGGCGAGATGTGAACACCGCGCTTATGCCCGTTGCGCGGCTTGTAAAATGAAGCGACGCGACGGCACATATATTCCGTTGCCGCACAAACACGTTGGCTTTCAGCGCCGAACGCCTTCAGTACCATCGTTGATCTCAGCGGTCCGGAACCAGGCGCGCCCTGAAACGTATTCCAACGCGGCCGTCGCGAAATCGAGAGGTCCCCAATGTCCCCAGACGAACGCGCCATTCGCGATCTGGTCGACATCTGGATGAAGGCGAGCCGCGCGGGCGATACCGCGACCGTGCTCAGCCTGATGTCGGACGATGTCGTCTTCATGGTTCCCGGACGCGAACCGTTCGGCAAGCAGACCTTTGCGGCCAATTCCCGCAGCATGGACGGAGTCCGCCTCGAAGGCCTAGCGGACATCCGCGAACTCAAAGTGCTGGGCGATTGGGCGTACGTGCGCAACTACATCGAAATCGCGATCACTCCGCCTGGTGGCGAAACCGTGCGCCGATCCGGCTACACGCTGACGATCTTGCGGAAAGAGCCGGATGGGAAATGGTTGCTCGCACGGGATGCGAATTTGGTGAGTTAGGCGTCCCCGCCCAGGCTCCGTTCAATGAAGCTCGGAAGCCTGCTTCATCGCGGCGCGTTACTTTCCCGCCGCCTTGCGCAGCGCCGCGTTGATGCGGTCCTGCCAGCCGGGACCTTCTTCCTGAAAGAAGTCGAGCACGTCCTGGTCGATGCGCAACGTCACTGTGTGTTTCACGTGCGGAAGCGCCGGCGCCTTGGGCGGCAGCTCTGCCGGCTTGGTCGTCGCGGCCTTGAAGGCCTTCTCGGCCGCTGAGCGGGCATCGGGTGGTGTCGGTCCTCGTGCCATTAGGCGAAGCGCTCCCGCGCCCGCGCACGTGCCTTCTCCGCCTCCACGGCGCGATCGCGGACAGGCGCGGACGTCTCCAACGAAGTCAGCAGCTTGCGCGCAGCTTGCGACACTTCATTGACGGCGCGGTCGAACGCCGCGGCGTTCACCTGCGAGGGCTTGTTAAAGCCGGACAGTTTGCGAACGAATTGAACGGCGGAGGCGTGGATCTCGTCTTCGGTCGCCGGCGGCTCGAAGTTGAATAACGTCTTGATGTTGCGACACATTGTACTGGATCTCCTCGGCTGCCAATGTAGCAAGCCCCAATCGCTGCGGCTATCCTTCACAACGGTACAAGGAGACGAACCATGCCCGGGCTTCTGCAAAATCATACCGCTGTTGTGACCGGAGCCGGTTCCGGCATCGGCCGCGCCATCGCGCTGGGCTTTGCCCGTGAAGGTGCGCAGGTCGTGGCGCTCGACATCAACGCCGCAGCGGTAGCCGCAACGGCCGCAGACATCACCGAGGCCGGCGGAAGCGCGCACCACTTCACGCTCGATGTCAGTGACCGCGCAACTTGCCGTACTGTTGCCGTGGAAGTCTCCAAGAAAGTCGGCCAGGCCTCGATCCTCGTCAATGATGCTGGTATTACCCGCCGCAACGCGTTCACCGCCGATGCGGAGACCGTGAGCAAGGACTGGGATGAGATCATGGCAGTCAATCTCAACGGCCTGTTCAACGTGACGCGTGCTTTCCTCGACGCGCTGCGCGCCACCAAGGGAAGGATCATCAACCTCGGTTCGCTTCAGTCATTCATACATATGCGGACTCCGAGCTCCGTCGCCTATACCAGCGCGAAACACGGCGTGCTCGGGTTCACCCGCGCGCTCGCAGCTGAACTCGGCAAGGACGGCGTACGCGTCAATGCTATCGGCCCGGGCTTCATCGAAACTCCCCTCAACGAACAAATGCGTGCCAGCAAGCCGGAGCTTGTGAAGGTTTTCCTCGACCACACGCCGCTTGGCCGCGCCGGCAAGGCGGAAGACATCGTCGGTCCGGCAATTTTCCTCGCCTCCGATCTTTCGGCCTTCGTCACGGGCACCATCGTCATGGTGGACGGCGGATATAGGACGATCTGAGGGGATACCGAGAGGTCAACTATATCCGCTCATTCCCGCGAAAGCGGGAAACTAGCGCACACGGTCGGGCTTGCGGGGACGCTCCGAAAGGTCGGCCTAAGCAGGAATCGGGTGGCGGAATCGGGTGTCTATCTATCGCGTCCCACGCACTATCGTGCTCCGAACACAATGGAGGACACCATGAATTTCCGCATTCGCGGTCTCGAGGCCGAACAATTCAGATACCTTTTCACGCTTTCAGATGCGGAGCTCGCAGCGAGAGGCGCATTAAGGAAAATTGCGGATGGACCCAGCCCTTGCCGCGTCAGCCTGACCGACGCGGCGCCGGGCGACGAAGTCATCCTGGTCAATTACGAGCATCACTCTGTTGAATCTCCGTATCGGATGCGCTTTGCAATCTACGTGCGCGAAGGTGAGGAGACCTTCGATGCCGTCAATGCGGTGCCCGACCAATTGCGTCGGCGCACGCTCGCGGTGCGCGGGTTCGACGACAAAGCGATGATGACCGGTTGGGAGCTGACCGAAGGCGTCTGGTTGGAAGATGCGATCGAACGCCAGTTCACCGAATCCCGTACGAAATATCTCCACATCCACTTCGCCGCGCCCGGCTGCTACGCTGCCAGGGTCGAGCGGACGTAAGCTGAGGATCAGCTAACGGACTGTTCTGTGCGCAAACTCCGCTCATCCGCGTGCAAGCGGAGTCCAATCCGGCTGTCCGCTGACACATACATGAGGCAGGAAGAATTGCAGGCCCCTAGCTATTGTAACCGAGGGGTCACCGTGGCTTTCGGTTTTCGCAAGTTTTTCGACCGCGACATGCCGAGCGTGGGCTAGTTCTGGTCTCAATATTTTTATTCGCGCGATAAGCGCATCACCGCTTGAATAACCCCATGATCTCCGCCTTTGCCAGCGTGTTGAAATGCAAATTGAACCCAACGACAGCGGCTGACGTATCTGCCTTCACATCGAGCTTGTCGGCCTCCACCGCGAAAAGCGTGAACAGATAGCGGTGTGGATGGTCACCCTCCGGTGGACACGGGCCGCCATAGCCCGGCGTGCCGAAATCCGTGCGCGTCTGCAAAGCACTAGGCGGCAATTCTCCTCCCGCACTGCCCGCGCCTACCGCCAGTTCGGTCACGTCCGCCGGAATGTTCACGACCACCCAATGCCAGAACCCCGATCCGGTCGGCGCATCGGGATCGTAACAGGTCACGGCGAAGCTCTTGGTGCCGACAGGAGCGCCCGACCATTTCAGATGCGGCGACTTGTTGCCGCCAGCACAGCCGAAACCAAAATCCGCCGACAAGATGAAATCCTTCGGCAGATAGTCGCCGTCCTTGAAACTGTTGCTTGTGACTGCAAACGCCATGTACGGTCTCCTTCCGCTCAAAACGCGCTGAGCGTAATCCGGTTTTGACGAACTGTAATGCAATTCTTCTCAACCAACCTGTTCGACCTTGCCATCTATGTCTGTCTTTTCATCGCCGTCGTACTAGGTTTCATGACGGGCTTCCTGCGCAGCCTGGCAACGATCTTCGGATATGTGTGCGGGATGGGTGTCGCGGTGGCGGTGGCGCCACGCCTGGCCCCATTGCTGACGGCATATCTGAAAATGCCCGCGCCGCAGACCTGGCTGGTTTTCATCGCCGTCTTCGTCGCCACCGGCGCTGCGATCAGCGCCTTGCTGCGGCTCGCCGTAAGCGAAATGGTCGGTCCCGACATTTCGATTCCGGATCGGATCGCCGGCGCGACACTGGGAGCGTTTCGCATCGTTCTCCTGGCCGTGCTGTTGGTCCTTGTCCTCGATCGCGGCATTCAACCCGACCGTGAGCCCGCCTTCCTGAAGGGATCGCAATGGCGCCCGGCGTTGTCATCGGTGGCACAATTCGGATTGCATGCTCTGCCGCCTGATGTCGAGGATTACCTCGATCGCCTGAAGCGCCAGCGTAAAATCTGAACTATGCAGAAACCAGTGCCCGCCGTTGTCACGCGAAAGCTGCGCGGACGCTACATGCTCGCTGGCGCGGTCATGCTTTCGCTTTGGGGCGCAAGTCTCTTCGCTGTTTTTCAGGACGGCAGCTCCTTCAACGTCCTCGCGGCCATCTTTACCTCGCTCACTTTTCTGCCGCTCGCGCTGCTTGCCCTGTGGGGCGGCATTTCCGGTAGCGAGACCGCCATGCAACGCGCGCGCATCGCAATGCTGGCGTCCGGCGGCCTGCTGCTGCTGGTCACTGCGACGGAAGTCTTCCGGCGAATTTTTTTCACCGGCGATTAAGCAAACCTCGCCACGCCGAATGGTGCGGAATTTTGTGGGTGCAGGCAGAATGCGCGACAACTATTCCGCGCATGCCATCCGGCGGCAAAGGGACTGGCGGTAACCTTTGCCCCCATCTTTCTTGCCC
>Ga0126381_100005499_pt1 | contig 13951 bp, 10 predicted proteins | sample PanSoiMetPlot_28_FD_96465 | JGI IMG/M metagenome (GOLD analysis project Ga0126381, IMG submission 96465) | Tropical forest soil microbial communities from Panama - MetaG Plot_28 | ecosystem: Environmental > Terrestrial > Soil > Tropical forest > Bulk soil | place: Panama | collected 2016-02-17
CCAGTCGGCACGGCCGACCGCCTGCCTGTGCTCGCCGTTCTTGATTCAAACGTGGCGGTATCAGCCTTCAATGCGTCTTCAACTGAATCATTATAATCCTTATGAAGCTAAGGTCCATGAACTCGCGCTTGAGAAGCCAGTACTGCCCATATGCCAATGCAAACATAATGAGCAGCCCTGCCAGTTTCTTGCGAAGTTCGACGTTCTTCACGACCATGGGTCTTAGAGCGTACCATAAACGCCGAAGGCAACCTGCCAAAACGGGTCGTCAACACAGCGACTAGTGCGCGTGGTTGATGACGTACTTCACTTCCTTCGGCGATCGTAGAAGTTAATTAATAGCACAGAAACCCAGAATCAGCGCTGAGAAGAGGATTTTGTCTCGAAACATCTCACAAGCCGTCGTCAACTTGGGCCGTGAGCAAGTCGGACTGAGCACCGCACGGCGGTGCGCGCCGGGCCTCGCCCATGCTGCCTTCGCCGAGCTTGGAGGTGAAGCGGTAGTAGACGATTGTCCGCCGCGGCATCACTTCTCCAATCCAGCAGCCCAGTTCAGCGACACAGTAATGAGATTCTGGCCGCTGGATTCCGCTTCTGCACGGCTGTTTACCAGAAAACGTTTGCCATCCGGCGTAACATCGTAGCGAACTGCAAAGGGCGGCCCGGTCCCCATAACGATTTGCGGGTCACTCAGCGGATGCGGAACGCCGTTTTGGAATGTGGGCTTGTTCTGAACGTCTACAGCCATCAGCTTTCCATCTGCTGAAATATAGAAAAGCTCCTTACCGTCGCGTCGCCAGCGGGGCTGTACGCCGCCCTCATGCGAGATCTGAAACTTGGCCGAGCCCGTCGGAAATGACTGCACGAAGACGTCATGGCCCTTTTTGGACTCGTTCGAGGTGTACGCTACCCATCGGCCATCCGGCGAAAACTGGCATTGGGTCATGTTGAACATCGTCTCCAGATACGGCGCCGCCTTGCGATTGGCCGTGTCTCCCGTGGGCTCTGAGAGAACCCAAAGCTTCCAAGGAGACGGGCCGCGCACGTACATCAAAGACCGGCCGTCGGGCGACCAGTCACAAGGGCGCTCTGAAGCATCGGCTTTGCGTAGCCGTTCCTCGCTATGCGCACCGCTGGTGTCCTTTAGATAAAGATTAAATAGGCCCTCACGATTAGACGAGAAGGCGATATGACTGCCATCAGGAGACCACACCGGGTCGAAATCGCTCGCCTCCCCGAAGGTGAACCGCGCCGGAGTTCCAGAGGCGCTATCCATCAGCCAGATATTGCCGGCGGTGGTTAGCGGATTCAACTGCTCCACGGCTGCGCGCCTTCCGTCTCGCGAAAGAGTGATGTCGCTGTAATTGCCGATCCCGCCCAGCGTGCCCCGGAGTTTTCCACTCCGATCGAACCAGGTCAGTTGTGAGCCCGTGGAGATATTGGCGGCGTACGCCAGCGCTCCCGTTGCCGACGCGCTGAAACTTGCATAATAAATCCCCATCGCTAGGCGTTCCACGACCGGAAAAGCTTCGCCGGCTGGATCGAATGTCTTCGGTTCGAGAGGCTGGGCCATCAGCGTGCCTTCCCGCAGAAAAAGCAGATACCCTGGTTTGCCCTTTTCAGCGGGCGGTACATAGCTGAAGTTGCGATCCGCGGCAACTACGCGCTTCTTTTCTTTGCCGTCCAGCGAACCAAAATAGATCGCACTCTTTTCCGACGCAGAGAAAGACGCGAGGTAGAGCAGGTGGCGGCCGTCCGGCAGGACCTGCGGATACCAATGCAGTTCGCTTTTCGCATGGTCGCTGCTCGAAACCAGAACTGGCTCGCCGCCCGCCTGTGGCACACGGAAAATCCCTTCCGGCGCACCGAAGAGGATCTGCCCATCACGGCCCCAGGAGCCTCCGAAAATATTCGCGGCGTCGCACAAGTTCTGTGCAGGACCGCCGGAAGCATCAATTCTTTTAATCTTTCCGCTCGCCCAAAACGCGAGAGAGCGACCATCCGGCGACCAGAATGGAGAAGTGGCATAGTCAGTCCCGGCGAGAGCGCGAGCCTCCAATGAATTCAAGGAACGCACCCATAGAAGCGGAGGCCCATTTCTTGCCTTGGCAGTGAAAGCAAGCCGACGGCCATCCTGCGATAAGGCCAGGTAGTATCCGAAGGCGTTACCTTCAGGAGCCTGGATTTGGAAACGGACCGCAGGTGGCGGCGGCGCGATCTCACGAAAATGGATTACAGAGAGGACCGCGAGCGCGAGAGCTAGAAATGCGGCACAGGCTTTCCAACCCGTGCTCTTCGCCACCCGTACTATCGGCGGCTGCGGCTCATCGATTAGGAATCGCGCATCGCCGATATCCCGCAGTCGCTCCCGCGGCTCCCTGGCGAGACATAGCCGCAGCAACCTTCGGAGCCGGGGCGGGATCGCCTCCCAGTCCGGCTCGTCCCGCAGGACAGCGGCCAGCGTGTCGGATATTGTGGTACCCGTGAAAAGCCGGCGCCCCGTGACTATTTCGTACAACACCACGCCGAAAGCCCAGATGTCGGCCCGCTTGTCTACGTCCTGGCCGCGCGCCTGTTCCGGTGACATGTAAGCGGCGGTGCCGAGGATCACTCCCGCCATCGTCGCCCGCATCGTCAACGTCGGCGAAGCTTCCGGCCGGCCGGCCCCCGACGCCTCGCTCGCCAGCGCCTTCGCCAACCCGAAATCCAGCACCTTCACCCGGCCCTGGGGAGTGATCTTGACATTGGCGGGCTTCAGGTCGCGGTGGATGACGCCCTTCTCGTGCGCGTACTCCAACGCTTCGGCGATCTGACGCGCGATCGGGAGCGCTTCGTCGACAGGAATCAGGCCGGCGGCGATGCGCTCGGCGAGCGTCGGGCCGTCGACGAGTTCAAGCACGAGCGCCCGCTCTTCGACACCGTAAATGGCCGCGATATTCGGATGGTTGAGCGACGCCAGCACCTGCGCCTCGCGGGCAAAGCGGGCAGTGCGGTCGGCGTCGGCGATGAAAGAATCGGGAAGGATTTTGAGAGCGACGTCCCGGTTGAGCTTGGTGTCAGTGGCGCGGTAGACAACGCCCATGCCGCCCTCGCCCAGCTTGGCGGTGATGCAGTAATGCGCGATAAGCTGTTGGGGGCTCATTGGGCGCGATTTTAGGCATAGTATCACTTTGGCTTGTACGCCGGGCGAGGCACGCCATTCGGAAGTAATCCTCCCGGTATGCCGCCCAGTGGACGTTAGGTGTTACCGGAGAAGTACCCGGGCTCCTTCAAAACTCGAGGCGCTCGGCTTCGACGCGCGACGCTCCACCTTCTCCGCGACATGAGACGCTGCGCCGCCGCACTCTGCAGCGCATCCATCAATGAATAGCCGCGGATTCCGCTGTGGCTTGCGTCAGGACGGGGATGCCAGAATCAGCTTGAGTCCAAAGATGCAGGAAATCGTCGTAAGCGGCCTTAGCCCTGATTCCATCGTGCGCCAGGTTGTAAGCGCGCGCCAGTTCAAGGCGGGCGAAGGCCCCTTCAGGGTCGGCGATTATGAGTTCGCGGTGAGCGAGAATCTTCTGAAATTCCGTGGCGGCCTCGGCGGCTTGACCTAGCCGCAAGTACGCTTCACCGCGCACGTAAACAGGAAAGAGGGCCCCGAATCCGGCATCATAGGCCGTGCTTGGCATGGCTAGCTCGTACGGTTGGTTGGCCTTCAATAACTCGATTGCTCTTGCGGGCTCGCCCCGATTCATCGCCACTAATGCCCGAAGCGCCGGCACGTAGGTGAATCGAACGGTCGTATCCCCCGGGAATCGCTTCTCCAGGCTATTGGCGAGTTCTTGCGGCCGCGTCCGGTCGCCCGCCAGAGCCAATGCCGCCGCCGCCACATAATCCACTGCGCGGCCGGAGGAGAGTTGAAGCGCCGCCTCGGCGAATCTCTTTGCCTGGACGGCGTTTCCCGCTAAGGCTTCCCACATAGCCGCCGCGCTCTGAAACAAAGCTGCGCGCTCGCTCTGGTTCTCCTCCTGAGCCAAATTCACGGCTATCATCAACAATGACTCGGCTTTGCGTAACCGCCCAGTACGCGCCAGGGCCAGGGCTTCGGATTCGGTGACCCAATCCTCAGTTCCGGATTGACCCCTCGCCGCCGCGATTTCACGGTCCATCCCGGCCCGATCGTCGTTCAAAAACGCAATGTAGTATCGCAGGATCAGGAGCTCTCCGGCCTCGATCTTTCGTTCCGCGGCGCGCCGCAAAACAGCTTGCGCATCTTCAAACCGACCCACATAGAAATCGCCAAAAGAAAGATTCCAGTACCCTGGGCCGAAGTCGGGGTCGAGCTCGATGGCTTTGTTGGCCTCTTCAATCGATTTTAGATACCTCCCGGTGCCTTTCGTGGTATAGCCCGAAAACGCGGCATGCGCCTCGGCGTCGCGAGGATATGTGCGCGCCCACGTCTCGGTGATCTCGGCTGCCCGCTCCAGATTGCCGGTGACTTGGCGCTCATAGTTCCAATCGATGAAGAATTTTTCGCGATCGCTCGCGCGCCCGCGGAACTGGTGTGCTTTCGTCAAGCTTTCAGCGGCGTGGGCGTATTCGCCGAGATCCCCGTAAGTGCGGCCCTGAAAGGCATACGCCATCGCGAATTCGGGATCGATTTCGAGCGCGCGCCGGGTCAGTGTCAGCGCGGTGAAATTTCCAGAGGAGGTTACCGCCTTTCGGGCGACATTATATGCTTTCAACGCCTCGAGCGACGGTGTCGTTGCCTCTTCGAGCGGAGTGGCGTGCTCGCGGACTGTCGCCAGCGATTCGCCGACCCGCTCTCGGAACTTGGAGGTAAGCCGAGTCAGTCCGTTTAGGACATCCTCTTTCCTGCCGACCTGCGCCTGTTCCTGGTCGATCACAGCTCCAATGCGGCAGCCGGTGGCACGGAGTCCCAAGACGTACTGGCTACCGAGGCTCGCAATTGAGCCTTCCAGCACAGCCGCGCTCGCGGTCCGCTCGCACACGTCGCGAGCGAGCTCGGCTGTCAACGGCGCGCCACGACGGCCCATCAGATCGAGCGTCTTTTGAATCCGGCGGTCGGAAATCAAGCTTAAGTAAGGTGATTCGGCAAGCTGCACGGCCAATCCCTGGCGCAGCGTGTCATCGAAGACCGGATCGCCGGTTGTGTTCTTGAAGTCTGCGAGAACAATGGTATCGGCATCGGTCAATTTGGGTGCCCGATTGATATTGCGATAAGCCGCGATCAGCGCGAGCGCCAGGGCCGCGGGAATCGCGAATTTCCAGCGGTTTCGAGTACGTTTGGCCGTTGGCGGTTGTATGCCGGCACCCGAATCTCGTTTCAACCGCCTCAGATCGGTTCGAATTTCCGAAGCATGTTGGTACCGAAGGTCGCGATCCTTCTCGAGGCATTTCGTCACGATCCGCTCGAGATCGAGCGGAACTTCCGGATTCAAATGGGCCGGCGGCGTTGGCTCCTGAATGAGAATAGAGTCAAAAATGGTGCCCCGAGTCTCGCCGCGGAAAGGTAATTTGCCAGTCGCCGCTTCGTACAATACGACGCCGAGCGAGAACAGATCCGTGCGCGCGTCCAGACTTTTAGCGCGAATCTGCTCCGGCGACATGTAAAACACCGTGCCGGCAATCATGCCGCCAGCGGTTGTTTGGTTGCCCCCAGGCACACGCATGGCTGCCGACGGATTCGCGAGGGCGTCTGTGAGATCGACCTTTGCTAGCCCAAAATCGAGAACTTTAGCGTGACCTCGCCGCGTCAGGAAAATGTTTGCGGGCTTGATATCACGATGCACGATTCCTAAGGCATGCGCCGCGTCGAGAGCGTCCGCGGCATCCATCCCCAGAGAAATAACCGCGTCCACCTCGATAGGTCCACGCAAAATCCGCTGCTCCAGTGTCTCGCCTTCTAACGCCTCCATCGCGATGAACGCGCGCCCGTCGTGTTCGCCGATGTCGTAGACGGTGCAGATATTCGGGTGATTCAATGCCGATGCCGCGCGCGCTTCCCGCTGAAACCGGCTTAGCGCCTCCGCGTCGCGCGCCAACTCCGCCGATAAGAACTTCAGCGCGACGAAGCGCTGCAGACGTGTATCCTCGGCTTTATAGACCACGCCCATTCCGCCGGCGCCAAGCTTCCCGGTAACACGGTAATGCGAGATGGTCTCGCCGATCAACTCCTCCGCATCTTGCCAGCGGATCATTTCGATCGCGGCTAGCTCGATCGCGGGGCTTTCCAGGAAGCTCCCCGCCTCGCGCTCGAACTTCAATAGCGAACGAAGCTGCCGTTCCAGTTCCGCGTCGCCCGCGCAGACCTGTTTCAGGAATCCCTCCCGCTCCTCCGGCGGGCGCTCCAGCACCTGTTGCAGCAGATTATCGAGCTTCTTGAAGTTGTCCGAGTCCATCGTCCCCAGTGCCGCTCAGTTCGCGGTACAGCCAAACCTTAGCCAGGCTCCAATCGCGTCTGACCGTGATCGGAGAGACTTTAAGCACCTCGGCTATCTCTTCGACGCTTAGACCGCCAAAGAAGCGCATTTCGATGACTTGTACTTTGCGCGGGTCGAGCCGCCCCAAGGCATTCAGCGCATCGTCGAGAGCGACAAGATCAGTCGATCGGCTGCTGCTCACGATTGCTGCCTCTTCCAAACATACGCGCGGCGCATCTCCCCCGCGTTTGGAATTCCGACGGCGTGCATTGTCGACTAGAATGCGCCGCATCACTTGCGCCGAGACGGCGAAGAAATGCGCACGATCCTGCCACTGCATCCGCTTATACCCGACGAGCCGCATATACGCCTCGTTCACTAAGGCCGTCGTCTGTAGGCTGTGGCCGGGGCGCTCCCGCCTCATATAACGGTGGGCGAGGCGGTGGAGTTCGGCATGTACTATCGGTGTGAGGATTTCCAGCACAGATTGGTCCCCTTCGCTCCATGCATGAAGTAAGCGGCTGATTTCGTCCAAACCCAAACCCCTCGACAATTTCGCCCATCGATTATACCCCGCAGCTTCGAATGATCGTTTTCGAGACCGCTCTGCGCCTATACCAGTTGGAGGACCGATGATGAAACCTATCAAGTTGGACCAGCCGGATTTTCGTTCTGGCCGCCAGGCTCGTCGAACGGCTCCAGACGTTTGGGGATGCAGCCGACGATTACTGAAGCTCGGGCGCAGTGGACCCGTCAAAGCAGCAGCAGAAGTCCTTACCATTATGCGAACTTTCTCCATCCGGGCCCTGATTCTGACGCTGTTGGGTGCAGCCGTATTCGGCCCGACGGAACCTGCTCGAGCACAAAGTCCCCGTCCTCCGGTGATCACCTCGATTTCCGTTTGCAGCACAACCGGGTCGGGAGGGCAGGGAAGCTGCCCGAACGGAAGTTTCGACACTCATCAGGTCGTGCTTGGTCCGGGAGGCGCCACCGTCAACCAGAGCAGCGTAAGTGTGGCTGGGGCAGCTGACGAGCACTCAACTGTATTCGCGCCCGGGACTCTCGGCTCAAACCAAGACTATCTGTTCTTTCTCGCGAGTGGGATCGAAGGCAACCCCGGTATTGGTGTATCGGTCCTTTCGGGAGGTTCGGGACCGAATCAGAGCGGCCAATGGACCCTCAATCTCCCCCAAACCGATGGCTATGGTTCCTACGCTGCCGGGTTCGGCCAGGTGTTCAATCCTTCCAGCAAAGCGGATAACTGCCCCAAAGTTCCGGACGGCAATCCTGCACATCAGGATCAGACGTTTGATATGCACTACGCCGCGCCGGGCTCCATAGTCAAGGACCCGACAGCCGCCCCCGGCTCTCTGCTGATGATCTACGAGGGGACCAACGCCTGCATCGGCAACGCCGGCGGCCCGGTGATTAGCAACACCGATGACTACATATCTCTGGCCATCGCCACATCCCTCGATTACGGCAAGACTTGGCCGACCTATCGTGGCACATCCACCTTCACCTTCATTCCGCTTCCTGGCGTCAATCCGTCACAAGGCCCTAATGCGCCGATGGGCGCGCTCGGGAAGAACGTCTGTATGGGGAACGACTGCTCCACCACGCCGCCGGCTGCCTATGGCCGTTACGTCGTGGTGACTCCGCCAACCTCGCTCGCGTCGCTGATGGCGGCGGGGCAGCCTCTGACTTCAAAGTTCGGCGAGCAGGAGATCTCTGGCTTCGTCGATGATGCCGCGGGGGGAGGAGCGCCCTACCTCTATGCGAACTCAGGCGATGTAAGAGTCTCGCGGGCGCAGCTCAATGGTGGCACTGCGCCACTGACCTTCCAGAAATGGAACGGGCAGGCTTTTGCGTCTCCCGGACTCGGCGGCACTGAAGCCTCCGTCCTCCCGGGGGGCTTGTTTGAAAACTGCGAGGCGCCGCCACAATCCCAATTTGGCAGTTCCATCAGTTATGTCGAGGACACGCAGCAATACCTGCTTACGTTCTTGTGCGTTTCGCCCAGCGATCCGGCGCTCGGCGCCCATGGAGGTGGAAACCTGGGCGGAGCCTGGTTCTATTCCACCAGCTACAATCTTTCCGATCAGACGCAGTGGACCGTTCCGCGCGAGATTCCGGGATCCTGGTCCACCTACGATCAATCCGGCGGATGCGCCGACTACAAGGGCTTCTACCCCAGCTTCATGTCGCTCGGGAAGAGCGCCGGCCATCTGTCGCTCACGGGTTACGTATTCTATCTGTGGGGTTGTCAGACGGCGGGCACGCCGGCACCTGGGCGGCAATTCTCCTACCGCGCGTTCACGATCACCACCAGCCCCGGCCCGCAGATCTTCACGGGTGGAGTCGTAATCCATGCCGGTGTCTCGCCGGTCGTCTCGCCCGGTTCGCTAGTCGATATCTACGGCACCAACCTTGCCGCGGCTGCCGTAACCGCAACAGCCGGTGCCAACCTGCCTACCACCCTCGGCGGTGTGCGGGTCTTGGTGAACGGAATGGCCGCGCCGCTGATCTACGTCGGTGCCGGACAGGTTATCTTTCAGATGCCGTATGAAGCGGCCATCGGTACGGCCCAGGTCGTTGTCATTTCCAATAACGTCCTCAGCCCCGCGGCCGCGGTCACCGTCCAAGCTGCGGCACCCTTCATCCTTACCTATGGCTCGAACCGCGCCGTGGTCGCTAACCAAGACGGCAGCGTGAACAGCTCCACCAAGGGCGCCAAGCCTGGCGATGAGCTGGTCGCCTACCTGATCGGCTCCGGCCCGCTGGACAATCCCATTCCCACCGGAGCTTTGGCGCCGTCCTCGCCCCTCTCCCAGGAGAAGCAGGCTACCTCCGTTACCGTAGCCGGCTCCGCCGCTACCGTGAAGTTCGCCGGCATGACTCCCGGTTTCGCCGGCCTAGTGCAGGTGAATTTCATCGCGCCTAATCTGACGTCAGGCGATTACCCATTAGAGGTGATGATCGGAGGTATTACGACCAACCAGCCGCTCATAACGATTTCTCAATGATTCTCGATATGTAACTCGGTAAACCCAAGATTTGAACCACCCCGTTTCAGCCATCGCGAGCCGTCGGTGGTCTGCATATTCCCAGCCGCTGCCCAACCTTCAGCAGGCTACCATAGCAGCCGCGACCACAATGCCCAAGATTGACGTTCGACGATGCGGCGCAACGCGTCTGGATGGTCAGAATTCATGTGCTGAATGATGCCGGGTGCAGCAGTAGCTAAGTGATCGGGCGCCGCTCGCGATACTCCTCCGCCGGAACCTAGCCCATCACGCCAAACCCCTCAATAAAAACAACGCAGGCGACCTCTAGCCGATAATAAGCGGAGTCGCTGTAGTCCTGCCAATGTCGTGCGCTCTCGTAGTGCGACGGGTACAGTTCGGAGACTACATCGGCCGGCGCCGTACGTACAGATCCGTCCGGTGTCAGGCGGGCAGCGCGAGAGAATCGCCGGAGACGCCCGGATGAGTGCTACCAAACTGGCCGGCGTGTTGCGGATTCGGCACGATTCAACGATAGCGGACGGATTGCGAACCGCAAAGGGCCGAAGCCAACGCTAATGGCCGGGGTGAGCGCACCCAGCGGACGGAGCCGTTCACGGCCACTACACGTCATCACGGGCGTTGCCGTTCCGGTGGCGTCCTGCTAAACGTATGGCGTGGCGCCCAAAGCTCAAATACGGTCCGTTGTCCAGCAGACCCAGGGGGGACGGCGGAGGCTTACGCCTTCAGCACGCTAACCCGAACTTAGGCTGTGGTTTTCCAGGAGCACTTCCCCGTCTGTGCGCGGTGCCGTACCGTCCTGGAATCCGCGATACAAGATGCGCGCGCGATGCACAATCCCGCCCGGCGGCTTCGGGGCAGATGAGCCCACTGCATCAATGTAGCTCGGAAGCAGTCTCCAAGTAGCGCGCATCGGCTCTCAACTTCGTAGAACCGAGCGCAGATACGCAGGCGGTGCAGTAGATGCGCCGGGCTCTTTCCCGTTAGCCGGTCTTGGTTTCTGAACTCCACTCTGCAAAGAGGTTTCAGCACTTGCCGGCGACGATCGGGCGGAGCAACAGCAAGGCTTCGCGGCGGCCAAGTTGCGGCCAGTTGGACTTGTGCCAACGTCCTCCTGGCGCGACGCTCTCAACAGCGGAAACGATCCGCCAAGCTCGCGAAGCTGCAACTCGGACGGAGGGTGGCGGCAGCGCAGAATCGCTACCGATAATTAGGTATTAACGCCCCAACCGATCGATAGATCGCGCCGATTCGCTGTGGAACACCGCTGGGCGGGCAGGGCGATCTCCAGGCAGCCGCAGCAGTTAGGTAACTTCGTCCAAGGCCAGTTTTCCAGCTCCCGAAGCTGCCGGTAAATTTTATCGCCTTCGATGAGCGTATTTAACCGCCGCCCACGCCTATCCGATTGGAGGCTGCCATGAGACACGCAATCTGCAATGAGCGAACACTCGGTTCCAGAACAAGATCGGAACAGCGAACGTTGGCGACGATTCTCGTCCTCGCCATTTTCGCCATTCCGGCGTCAAGTCAAATTCAGAAGATATCGATCTGCCAGCCAGGATCAGACTCGCCGGAACACATGAGCTGTCGCAACGGCGGAGACACACAACAGCTCGTTATGGCTTCGGACGGACAACCCTCCATTAACCTGTATGCGGGCGCTGGTATCACAGACGAGCACTCCTCGGTGCTTCCACCAGGGAGTGTGCGCCTCGCGGATGGTAGTTGGAATACGGACTACCTGTTCTTCGTCGCCAGCGACGCCGCTGACGTGCTTCAGGCTCAACGCGGTCCCGACATCGGAGTGCTGGTACTATCCGGAGCGGGACCGCAAGTCTCGCCAAAGGGGGGATCCCCACAGACGACGAACAGCACCACCTGGGATCCCAACTTTCAATGGAAGATGGGCTTCGCCTCAGCGGACGGCTACGGAACGTATTGCAACAACTCCGGGACGAACTGCACACAAGGAACGGTCTTTCTGCCGCCGATGTTCCAGGGCAACTGCCCGCAGCCTGCCAGCCCGCCGTTTTCGAATACGAACAGCCCGCTGCCCGTGGACACCACGTTCGATTTGAGCTATGCCGCGGCGGGCTCTATTGTTCCCGACCCGACAGGCACCCCGGGCAGTATGCTCATGGTCTACGAAGGTGCCAACGGATGCAGTCCTATCGGCACGACGCAAGTGACCATCAATATGGGGGTAGCAACATCTGACGATTACGGGCGTACATGGCCCACGTATCGCGGATACCCGTACTGCACCGGCGGCGCGGGCCCTTTCTGCGATGCGTTCGCGTTCTACGACTTGCCGTATAACAATCCCTATCAAGGTCCACGGCAGGGGACCGGCGCGGCCGGTCCGGGCGTTTGTAAGGGCAACGACTGCACCGTAATACCGCCGCTCTCGTACGGCCGTTATGAGATCCTCCAAGCCGTCGCGGGCGAACCGTCGGCGTTCGTCGATGCCGGCAACCCAGACAGTTCGTCGCCACCCTATGTGTACATGGCGGTGCATCTCCTTGCGGGCGGGATTGGGGTAGCCAGGGCGCAGCTCGGCAGGCACGACACGCTCCAGTTCGAAACGTTCAACGGCCGGAATCCGGTTACAGGCAAACCGACTTGGGTGAATGCGGGCAATTCGCCGAGCCCCCAAATGGTGTCGATCCTTCCGGTCGGGACAGATCCCGCGGCATGCCTGGGGACGGGTAAGGGCGGCCAACCGCAGCTCAGTTACTATCAGCCGACGGGAGAATATGTGTTGACCTTCGTTTGCACCTCCCACGGCGACCCGGCCGGGTCCGATGCGGATAATCCGCAGAATGGGTCCGCCTGGTTCTGGTCAACAACCACCGATCTCGAATCGCAGAACTGGAGCACGCCAAGGCAGATCTACGGAAGTTGGAACAACTGGACAATCAACAACGACAAGAACGGCAAGACATGCGCGTCGTATAACGGCTGGTATCCCACGTTCATGTCCCTGAACCAAACTCCCGGACAGCTCTCACAAAACGGATATGTCTTCTATATGATCGGTGGCCTTGGGTGTACTCCACCGCTACGGCAATACGCATCTCGCGCTTTCACGATTTCAACTACTGTGTATTGAATCGATGAATTTACGGATGTTTTCCGCTTCCAGACTTACCTCAGCGTCGGAGGCGGGATATGGCTGACCACTTCGCAGTCTTGCCGAAAGCTCACGCAGATTCTCCGGCGACACTCCCCAGCATCCACTGGTTCTCGATGCGCCGAGCAGCATCCGTGTGGAAATTCGTGTGGAAGCCAGTTATTGATTTGAATGGCTCTTGATCAGAAACGGGGGCAAACCCTGATCCCAGATTGATAAAACAATCTTGGGAGATAACGTTTTGACCAATTCTGAGATCTTGTTGGGCTTGCCCCTATACGAAGTTACGCGATCGAACGAAACGGCGGCACGATTATGATATCGGCCCGGTTTACTGGGCCGATAGCATGCCCGCAATGCGGCAGTTCGCGCTTACGCCACAAGGGCTGGTGTCGCCGCAGGGTGCGCCATGATGACTGGGGTTTCCGGCGCGGAGTCCTGGATTTGACGGTGCGCCAGAGCCGCTGCCTGGATGGCGGGCGATTCTTTCGCCAGCGCGTGCCGGGAGTGCAGCCGTGGCAGAGAGCCAGCGAGAGCTTCCAGCAGATGGTTTATCAGCAGCACCTGGATGGGATCAACCGCAGCTGGCTCGGCCGCCGCAAGGGCATCGGAGCTGCGACCGTGCCAAGATACTTCCTGCATCACCTCCATCGGCGAGTGCGCCAAGACCATCCCCCGGTATGCGCTCAGATCCTGGGGATCGACGAACACTTCTTTACGCGCAAAAAGGGCTACGCGACGACCTTCTGCGATCTGCAGAACCACCGCATCTACGACATCACGCTCGGCCGCTCGGAAACTGCTTGAGAAGCCTATTTCCTCCGCCTCGAAGGCAAACAGCACGTCCGGTTGGTGTGCCTCGACTGGGCGGCGGTCTATCGATCCATCATGGAAAAGCAGTTTCCCAACGCCATGATCGTAGCGGACCGCTTTCACGTGATTCGGCTGGTCAACCATCACTTCCTCGCTGGCTGGCGAGAGATCGATCCCACCGGCTCCCAAAATCGTGGGCTGATCTCGTTAATGCGCCGGCACCGGCAGAATCTCAAACCCGAGCAGGAAGTTCGCCTCCTCGCCTATCTGGCCGAGCACCCTGCCCCGGAGGTGATCTACGCTTTCCAACAACGCCTCTGCCAGCTTCTCCTGAACAAGCAGAAAACCCGCAAGCAGTGCCAGAACCTGGTCCCGCGCTTCCTCCGCACCATCATGGAATTGCGTCAGTCCCGACTGACAGCCATGGCCACCCTCGGAGACACTCTCCACGCCTGGTCAGAGGAGATCGTGCGGATGTGGCGCTTTACTCGCTCTAACGGCATCACCGAAGGATTCCACAACAAAATGGAGACAATTAGTAGGCAGGCGTA
>Ga0126381_100005500_pt1 | contig 13950 bp, 14 predicted proteins | sample PanSoiMetPlot_28_FD_96465 | JGI IMG/M metagenome (GOLD analysis project Ga0126381, IMG submission 96465) | Tropical forest soil microbial communities from Panama - MetaG Plot_28 | ecosystem: Environmental > Terrestrial > Soil > Tropical forest > Bulk soil | place: Panama | collected 2016-02-17
AATATCCATAGCGAGCACGCGTTGTGGAAGGTGTCACGTTACTCGGTCGTGCCCTACTAGCGGCGGCGAGAGCCTAGACGCCAGCGCGGCCTGCGCGCCGTCGTCGCCTTGACCGCGCCGCCGAGCGTCAGCGTACGGACCTCGATCACGCCGCTGGGCGGCACGTGCGCGGAAGCCCTCGGCTGACTTCGCACGCTCCTGACTCCGAGCACGGACCGGCCAGCCATCTCGACCGCGATCCCGGCCGGCACGATCAGCTTGATCTGCCCGGCGATGGCCGTCGCGTAGATAGTCACCCGCTGGCTCTGAAGTATGGCATCGCTCAGGTCAAGCACGACGTCGCCGAAGAACGCGGTGACCGGGAACGCCGACGGCACCACCCAGCGGCCCTGCCGGCGTTCGCGAGCGAACATGGCGGTCACCGAACGCCTGGGATACAGCTGAATCGGCTGCCCGGATGGCAGCGTGAGGTCGGAGGTCAGCCGGGCTAGCTCGCCGAGCGTGCGCGCGGCCAGCGCCCGCTCCGATCGTTCGGCGTGCTCGGACAGGCTCAGCCGGCCATCACCTGCCGCCTCGCTGAGCAGCGTCACCACCAGCTCGCGATCGGCGTCTGACGCCCGCAGGTCGTGCGGGCCAGGCCGGGAGTACACATGCAGAAGATACCGGACCGGGCACCTAACCGCTGGTCAGCGGGTCTGCCGCTAGTTCCAGGTCTTGCCCTTGTCCTGCGTGCCTATCTCGTGCACGTGGCCGTCAGCGGTCGCGTAGAAAAGCTGGCCGAAGCTTTCGCCCCAGGACACCAATCCTGGCGGGCCGACCGCCTTGACGTTCCCGGTCGGGGGCCACCAGATGCCCCATTTACGCGTGGTGCCGTTGAACCGCTTGACGACCACCTGGCTGTTGTGGTTGATGCCGGCGATCAGCATGCTGCCATCGGCCCACCTGGTCGCGGTCACGCCGCTGACGACCTTCCCCCCGAGGTCCGCGTGCTCAGGCGGCGGCGGCGCCCCCATTTCGCCCTGCATACCCGCGACGGTAGCAAACTTCGCGACATCTCGGTCTATCGCTCCTGATGTTGAGTACTGGTGAATCGTCCAGTCCTTCCATGGCGGCGGGACAACCGGGTGACCAGCCGGGCTCGACGGATCCGATATCCAGAGCGGGTACTTCTCCAGGCCGCTGGTGTTCCCTTCCCTGGCGAAATCGATGAACGTATACAGAAATGGCGTCCGGCCGAACTCCTTCCGCAGCTCGGCCATGACGGCGCGGGCCCAGGCGCTGACCTTCGCTGGCGACAGTCCATCGGTCACCTCAAGGTCAAGCATGAGGCCGTCGGTGTCGCGTACCCCGAGTCGCTTGAGTTCCCCAGCGAACAGCGCGACCGATTTCTTAGCGCTCACCGACGGGTGCCCGAACATGTACGCGATCCGGCCGAGCTTCTTGCTGCCAACAAACGCCCAGTCCGCGGGCGCGTCAGGGTTGATGAAGGGAACGTCGTTCGGTTGCAGTTCGGTCAGCTTCACGGCGACCCACTTGACGCCGCGCGCCTGCCCCTGCCACGCGCCCGGAGGGCCTTGGAAGCTGGACACGTCGACGCCGCGTATGGTCTTCACCGCGGTCAGTCCGGCGCTACCTTGTTTCGCCGCCATTTGTCATCAGTTTACTCTGCCAATCAGGTCATGGGTGAGTATCGCTGCCTGGCGGCATTACCTACCGGGCAGCCGCCCGCGGTACCGCGGCAGATGCCAATGTCACAGAGCCTGCACATCCACCTGGTCGCTCCTGGCCCGCGCATCATTCCGACGAGTACCTTGCTGGTCAGCCGCTCGAGTGCGAGGCGCTCGCCGGCGGACAGGACCGCGAGCGACCGCTGCAGAACTTCCGCCCGCGCGGCTGACACCCGCTCGGCCGCGGCGCGACCGGCGTCGGTGAGCACGACCGACGTGCTGCGCCCGTCAGCGCCCGGCTCCCGGCGGACGTAGCCTGACTCCTCGAGCCGGTCGACCAGCCTGACCGTGCCCGATGAGGTCAGTCCGAGAACCTGGCGCATCAGGTCGATCGTCGGACGATCGAGGAAGTGCAGCAGCGCTGACAGGGCCGCTGCGGCCGACTCGGAACGGCCGGCCGCCTCGGCGACGGCGTCGGCGGCCTGGTCGGCGATGATCAGGGATAGCGCGCCAAGCACGTTGGCGGCCCGATCAACCGACACCTGACCGCCTGCCGGGCCTGTACCGCCGGCGTCAGCCAATCTCGTACTCGAACGTGAACGTCCCGCCAGGACCGCCCGGCGCCACGGCGCTGCCAGTGCCGCGCAGCCCGAGCAGCTCGCCGCTCGCCGAACCGTCCACTACCTGCCAGTTCGTCGTCGCGACACCGTTTTCGAACGTGCCGTCGGCCCTGAGCACGAAGCTGCCGTTGCGGCCGCCGAGCGTGCCGACGGTCCTCTGGTAGCCGGTGAACGCCGCGGTGCCGTCGCCGGTGTAGCACATCAGCGCGTCCCAATCGCCCTGCGCCTCGAGATCCCCGCTGAAGCCGAACGTCACCCGCGCCTTCGTCAGCTTGCCGCCGCCGTCAAGTTCCGCGTAGCTGTCCTCGTCCCAGGAAGAAACTGAGAACTTGCCCGTAGCTGTCTGCATGGGGCGCCTTCCTCTCACGAACTCGCGGTCTCCGCCGGCTGCCCGGCCGAGTCTCAACTAATGTGTGACTCACACACTAATCGATGCTCATCGTGGAGGTCGATCACCCCACTCATCCGCTGCGATCTCCTAGAGACCGGCCGGGGTCCGCTCTCCGCCTAGTGCGACGCGGAGCGCGTTCTCGGCGGCGTCTACTGCCGCCCGCGCGGTAACCGCATGGGTGTGCGCCCGGTCGAGCTCGTCGAGGCCAATACAGTCAAATGCGACACGGGCGTCGTGCGCCGCTTGCAGCAACTGCCGAGCGGCCTCGTTCAGGTCAACGCCATTGCTGTCAGCCTCAAAGGTGCTCCCCATCCCGCCGCTCCTTTGTTATGCGTCGCCGCAGCCCCTATCTGCGGACGGTACCCCATCCACAGCGGCCAATCCCAGCCTTTCCTTTGGCCGGCCAAACCGCAGCGGTCGGATCACTGCCGTCGTTCCGGCGGTAACGTCGCTGGCGTGGTGACGAGCGCGACGGCCTGGGTGGTTGCCGGCCCGCCTGGGGCAGGCAAGTCGACGGTGGCAGACATCCTGCTCGCGACGCTCTCGCCGCCTCCAGCGCTGCTCGACAAGGACACGCTCTACGGGTCGTTCGTGGCGGCGACGCTCGCCGCTGCCGGGCGCCCGGCTGGAGAGCGGGAAGGACCCTGGTACGACGAGCACGTCAAGATCCACGAGTATGCCGGGATGACAGCCGCGGCTCGCGAGATCCGCGGCCATGGCTGCCCCGTGCTGCTGTCCGGGCCGTTCACGCAGCAGATCCACGACCAGCGGCGGTGGCAAGAATGGGTCGGTGACCTCGGCGGCGGCACCGTCCACCTGGTCTGGGTGCGGTCGGACGCCGCCAGCTTGCGGCACCGGCTGACCGAGCGCGCGTCGCACAGGGACACGGCGAAGCTGGCGGACTTCGGCGCCTTCGCGGCCAGCATGCTACTGGATGCCGCCCCCGCCGTCCCGCACCTGCCTGTCGACAACCGGCTGGCCGCGACATTGCCGCTGCGCGAGCAGATAGAGGTGCTCGTCCAGGCCGTCAGCTGAGCAGGCCGGGCGGGCTAGTCAGCGGCCGGCCCGGCCGCGAGCGCGGCGATCTGGGCGTGCGTGGCGAACCACGGGCGCCCGCGTTCGGCCATGGCAGCGATCACGCGGCCGAGCATCTTGGTCAGGTAGCCCCGGCCGATCGCCTCTGGATGCATCGTGTAGGTGACGAGCCTGCGTTCGTCGCGCGCGGACTCGTATTCGTCTAGCCAGATGCGCTCGACGGCGGCTGGGTCGGCGAGCAGCCCGCCCGTGTACGCGGTCCACCCGAAGTACGGCCAGTCGCACAGGCTCCAGTGCCCCGGCAGTTCGAGTAGCTGGGAGGCGCCGCTGCTGACCCAGTAAGCGCGGTCGTCGGCCATCAGGCTGCTCTCGTAGGAGAACCCGAGTTCGGACAGCATCGCCAGCGTCTCCGGCGACAGCTCCCAGCCAGGCGACCGGTACCCCGCGGGCCGGACGCCGTGCTTGTCAAGCGCGGCCAGGCCGCGCTCAAGCTCCGCGCGCTGCGCATCGGCGTCAAGCCCGTCGGTCCCCAGATGCATGTAGCCGTGATGAGCCACCTCGTGCCCGGCATCGATGATCGCGGGCACCACGTCGGGCCAGTGATCGGCGGTATGCCCTGGCACATAGAACGTCGCGGGCACGTCGTGCTCCCTGAGCAGCTCGAGCACCCGCCAGACGCCGCGCTCAGGCCCGAACCGCCCCATCGAGCGCATGCTCAGCCGCCGCTCGTACTCCGGCCCCTCCCCCAGCCAAGGCGCCTCACCGTCGACATCAAATGTCAGCGCCACCGCCACGTCAGCGCCACCGGGCCAGTCAGCAAAACGAGCCAAGTTGGTCATGAGGCGATCTTCGCAGATCGATCGGCGGAAGGTGGTCATCCGAGATGGCGGCCTACGATGTGGGCATGCCCGAATTCAGCTACACCGACATGCTGCCGCTCGGCCCAGACACCACGGAGTACCGCCTGGTCAGCGACGCCGGCGTGCGCGCGCACCGGGCGCTCGGCCGCGAGTTCATCGAAGTCGACCCGGCCGCGCTCACGCTGCTGACGTCGCAGGCCATGCGGGACATCGCGCACTTGCTGCGGCCGGCGCACCTGCGTCAGCTCAGGTCGATACTCGACGACCCGCAGGCCTCGCCGAACGACCGGTTCGTCGCCAGTGACCTGCTGAAGAACGCGTGCATCGCGGCGGGCGGCGTGCTGCCGATGTGCCAGGACACCGGTACCGCGATCATCATGGGCAAGCGCGGGCAGCACGTGCTCACGGACGGCCGCGACGAAGAGCACATCGCCCGCGGCGTGTACGACGCCTACACCAAGCTCAATCTGCGCTACAGCCAGCTCGCTCCGCTCACCATGTGGGAAGAACGCAATACCGGCACCAACCTGCCCGCGCAGATCGAGCTATACGCCGCGGGCGGCGACGCTTACAAGTTCTTGTTCATGGCCAAGGGCGGCGGCTCGGCCAATAAGTCGTACCTGTACCAGGAGACGAAGGCTGTGCTTAACCCCGAGCGGATGGCGGCCTTCCTTGACGAGAAGCTGAGATCGCTCGGCACGGCCGCCTGCCCGCCCTACCACCTGGCGATCGTTGTGGGCGGCACCAGCGCCGAGTACGCGCTCAAGACGGCGAAGTACGCATCGGCCAAGTACCTGGACTCGCTGCCGGCCAGCGGCTCGCAGGACGCACGCGGCTTCCGTGACGTCGATCTTGAGCAGCAGGTCCTCGAGATCACCAGGCAGGCCGGCATCGGCGCGCAGTTCGGTGGCAAGTACTTCTGCCACGACGTGCGGGTGATCAGGCTGCCGAGGCACGGTGCGTCCTGCCCGGTCGCGATCGCGGTGTCATGCTCGGCCGACCGTCAGGCGCTTGGCAAGATCACCAGCGAAGGCGTGTTCCTCGAGCAACTCGAGACGGACCCGGCCAAGTGCCTGCCCGACACCGAGGCGGACGAACTTGACGGCGACGTGGTCAGGATCGATCTGTCCCGGCCGATGGAGGAGATCCGCGCCGAGCTGTCCAGATACCCGATCAAGACCAGGCTCTCGCTGACCGGCCCGCTGGTCGTCGCCCGCGACATCGCGCACGCCAAGATCGCCGACCGGCTGAACGCGGGCCAGCCGATGCCCGATTACCTGCGTGACCACGCCGTCTACTATGCGGGCCCGGCGAAGACACCGCAGGGTTACGCCTCTGGGTCGTTCGGGCCAACCACGGCGGGCCGCATGGACAGCTACGTCGATCAGTTCCAGGCGGCGGGCGGATCCCTCGTCATGCTCGCCAAGGGCAACAGGTCGGCGGCAGTGACAACGGCCTGCAAACAGCATGGCGGCTTCTATCTCGGCTCGATCGGCGGCGCCGCGGCCAAGCTGGCTAAGGACTGCATTACCAGGGTTGAGGTGCTCGAGTATCCAGAACTCGGGATGGAAGCGGTGTGGAAGATCGAAGTGCGCGATTTCCCCGCGTTCATCGTCGTCGATGACAAAGGCAATGACTTCTTCGCTGACGTCACCGCGCCAAAGAAGCCGGTGCTCGCCATTAGCCGGGCAGCTACGGTCAGCTGATATCCCAGGGATTCCCACCAACCTCACAGAAATCTGTAAGCGGCTGCGCGTAGATTGCACCCATGCACTCTGCCTTGGGTACCGGTCACCTCGTGGCCGGACGCTACCGGCTGCTTGATCTACTCGGCCGTGGCGCGATGGGGATCGTGTGGCGCGGCCGGGACGAACTGCTCGACCGTGACGTGGCGATCAAGCAGATCGTGCTAGCGCCTATGGCATCGGCCACCGAAGCTCGGGCCAGCTACGAGCGCACGCTGCGCGAGGCTAGGACAGCGGCCAGGCTCAGCCATCCTGGCGTCGTGACCGTCTTCGACGTGGTCGAAGAAGACGGCTCACCGTGGATCGTGATGGAGCTAGTCCGCGCCAGGCCGCTCGACCAGGTCATCGCCGAGGACGGACCGCTGCCTCCCGCGCGCGCCGCCCAGCTCGGGCTTGGCCTGCTCGAAGCGCTGACGTCCGCGCACGAAGCCGGCGTGCTGCACCGCGATGTCAAGCCGAGCAACGTAATGATCAGCCCGGACGGCAAGGCCGTCCTGACGGACTTCGGGATCGCGATGATCCAGGGAGACCCTGGGCTGACTCAGGCCGGCATGGTGGTCGGCACGCCAGGGTTCTCCCCGCCCGAGCGGGTACGCGGAGGGCCAGCCACGCGCGCATCGGATCTGTGGTCGCTCGGCGCCACCCTGTATGCGGCCGTCGAAGGCCGAGGCCCGTTCGACCGGGCCGGGGGATCGGCGGCCATCGTCGCCAGCATCGCCACCGAGCCCGCACCGCGAGCCCCGTCGGCTGGGCCGCTCGCGCCGGTCATCGAGGCGCTGCTCAAGGCCGATCCCGCCGATCGGCCGGACGCGGCCACCACCGCGCGCATGCTCACGCAGGCATGGAAGTCGGCCAGGACCGCGGGGCGAGTCACCCTGCAGGCAAGTCAGCTCGCAGCCGACCGGCGCGGCAAGGCCTCAGCCCCGCGCGCTAAGGCAGGCAGCGAGGCGACGACGGCGACGCAAGTCGTGAACGTGCCGGCCGCCAGCCCGGCTGGTGACGCGCCTGCGGGCGCGCTCGCCGCGGCGAGCCCTGATGCCGACGGCAGCAGTTCGCTGATCGCCACGGCCAGCGCCGCGGCGCCGATGGCCGCCGCCGTGAGCGTGGTTCCTGACCTGATGGCCACGCCGAACTTCGCCGACCTGCGGATGCCAGCAGGGACCGCGCCATCGGACGAGGTGATCGACGCCGGTGTCGAGACCGCGCGCTCGCTCGATCCCGGCGATCTTGGTACGGACCCGCTGGCCGCGGCCGACTCCGGCTCGGACGGCCCGACGGACCAGGCACCAGCAACAACAGCAGCAGTGCCCGGCAAGCCCGGCGACCCGGGCGAGCGGGATCGCGACGGCAAGGCCAGCGACTTCTTCAGGAGACGCGGGGTAATGGTGCTCGCCCCAGTCGTCGTCCTGGCGGTCGCCGCCGCGATCGTGTACGCGACACTTCCGAGCGTCCGCGCACCGCTCGCGCGGCTCGTCACCGGTGGCAGCCAGCCGAACCAAGGCTCGGTCGCGGCCGGGCAGGGCGGCCATCACGTGAAGGGCACCGGACGTCACGGCCGCCATTCGTCAGGCAACCAGCCAGGATCGCCTGGCTCTGGATCCTCGGGCACGCCCGCACCAGGCAAGCCGTCAAGCTCGGGCAAGCCGAAGCCGACCGGCAAGCCGTCGGCGTCTGGCAAGCCGTCAGGCAAGCCGTCGTCGGGCCAGCCATCCTCGTCGCCATCGTCATCGACGAGCCCGAGCCCGTCACCCGATCCGACACCGTCACCATCGACGTCAAACCCTGGCAGCGGCGGCGGCGCTCCGCCGGCGGGCTATGTGTGGGACCGCGTCACGGCTGCGAGCGTAGGCACGATCGCCGGCTTCCGCATCGCTGCGCCTGCGCCATGGGTGATGACACCAGGCCTGAACACCGTCATCAAGCCGGCCAAGAGCGCCGTGCGGCTCGACATCAACATGGGAACCTGGGCGCTCCCCGGGCCGGTCAAGGAGGCCAGGCGGCGGCAGGCGGTCGCCAAGGCTAACCACAGGTACCCGCAGTACCAGCTCGTGTCGATCGTCGGCACGCAATTCCACGGCTGGCCTGCTGCCAGGTGGACGTTCACGTACTGGCCAGCGACCGCGCTCAATCCGATCGATGTCACCGAGCTGTTCTTCACCGCGCAAACCCTCGATGGCCCGCAGCAGTACGTGATGTGGATGTCGGCGCCGTCGCCGCGTGCGACATCGGCGCTCAAGAGGTTGCACGTGGCGATGCGGACGTTCAAAGCACTGCCGTTCTAACTGGCCGTGCCGGCCCTGGGGGCGACCCCCGGGCCAGCACAGCCAGTACGACTTAGTAGGACCCGAAGGCCGTCTCGTGGCTCCAGGCCGCGCAGGGCGAGCCGTAGGTCGCCTTGATGTAACCGAGGCCCCAGCGGATCTGAGTGGACGCGTTGGTCGCCCAGTCGGAGCCAGCGCTGGCCATCTTGGCCCCTGGCAGCGCTTGCGGGATGCCGAACGCGCCCGAATACGGGTTCGCCGCATACGGGTTCCAGCCGCTCTCTCGCTCCCACAGGGAGTCGAGGCAGCTGTACTGACTCGACGGCCAGCCGAACTGGGCCAGCATCGACATCGCGATCTGCTGCGGATCGCCCGACGGTGTGCCTGGCGTGCCCTGTGCTTGCCGACGCCGCGCCGCCTGACGCTGGGCTTGCTGACGCTGTGCGGCCTGATGCCTGGCCTGCAGATGGTGCACCTCGCGGGCCATCCGGCCCGCCGTGCTCTGATACGAGGCTCTAGCGAGATCTCCCGCAATGCTGAACCGCCCAGCGTCCGCTGGCGTCGGCTTCGGCCTGTGGGCGCCCGCTGGAAAGAGGACGAATCCCGTTGCGGCCGCCGAAGCGGCGAGAAAGGTAACGGCCGCCGCGTAGGTCGTGGTGCGTGACGGCCGGGCTTGTAGGTTGCTTGAACGAAAGTTGACACGATGAAGCCGGGTCAAGATGTGCCTTTGCTCGGGCACCGGGGCGGTGCCGGTCACCACCCGATGGGCGGCCGAGGCGCGGTGCGCGACATCGGCAGGGCGTGCGGACGCGTCGCTGGGGCAGGGCGACCGGGTTGCGTCAGGCAAGTCGTCAGGCACGCTCGGGTGCTGTCAGCCATCCACCTTGCCTGATCATCTGCGTCGGTAAGGCCAAAGCTGACCGGTCAAGGTATGAGATAAGTCACGTTTGAGTTAGCTCACGCTGAATGCCAACTGCGAATGGCGCGACGTAACGGCAGGTCAGTACCAGCCGTGGGCCTGCCAGAATGCCCAGGCTTGGCACGGACTGCCGTAGGTCGACTTGATATAGCCAAGGCCCCACTTGATCTGGGTGGCTGGATTGGTCGCCCAGTCGGCGCCGGCCGAGGCCATCTTCGAACCTGGCAGCGCCTGAGGAATGCCGTAGGCGCCGCTGGCATTCTCGGCGTTGTAGCGCCAGCCGCTCTCCCTCGAGTAGATGTCATCGAGGCAGCCATATTGACTGTGGGCGAAGCCAAACGACGGGAGCATGTTGTAGGCGATCCGCTGAGCCGTGCCGGGATTGGGCGGCGCGCTCGGAACGGTCGGTGCGGCCCCGGTGGCCGGAGCGTTGGCCGCGGTCAGCGGGGCGGGCGGGGTAGCGACCTTCGGGTGGCCAACGACCTTGAAGCTCTTGGTCGCGGCGGTCATCAGAATGACGTGCTGGCGCTGCTGCACGAGATGGGCGGCTACGCGGCTGCGCTGCATGCTGCTCAACGCCATCGCGAGCCGGTCAGGAGACGCCGCCATGTGCTTGAGCACGACTTCCGCGCCGGCAGCGACGGCAACGGCAGCGACAACAGTGGTGAGCAGGAAGGCGCGTACATTTCTGCGCGACCGGCGTCTACCAGCCATCCGCCTTCTGTGCTGTGACAATGCCGTCCTTCCGTTCCGGCCAAGCCCGCAACGCAAGGCGCGAGGCGAGCATCGACCGCTGCGGGCCAAGGCAGCGATTCACTGAAGGAGCTGGCTACTCTCTGTAGCGATCCCGGCGTACCGGGGCACACCGCCCTAAACGAGGAGCCAACTCCGTTTGCCGCACCACGTTGCCAGAAGTGACGGGGTCGACCAAGCGTTTCCGATGAAAAAGTTGTGCCGAGCCGCGCGGAATTTGTGTCGCGCAGGTCACAGATTGACAGTCAGTATCGTAACGATTACCGGATGTAATGACGGGGAAGCTGTGATCACCGGTTGTCACCCAGGTCGCACGCGACACGCCGGCACTATCCCGCACTCTCCGAGCGAGCTAGCGTGATAGTAGGGACGCCCAGCCAGGACGAACCGTTGTGAACGCCAGCAAGGGAGACCGCAGTGTCGACGAGTAGCGGGTCGACTAGTAGCAGCCCGACTGCCGGGTCGCCGACCGCAAGCAAGTCGCACGCCAAGCGCGGTGCGGGCGCCTCGTGGCTCGCGTCGTGGCGGCTTGGCGACGACGACCCGCAGACGCTGCTGACCAACGCCCGCAAGGCGTTCTTCGTGATGCTTGGCGTGCTCGCGCTGCTCTGGGTCATCCAGATCGTGAACTTCGCCGACGGCTACCACCTGACCTTCAGCTACGGGATCAAGCCGAGGGCCGTCGGCAGCCTGCCGTACATACTAACCGCCCCGTTCCTGCACTTCAGCTGGAGTCACATCGAGGGCAACTCAGGCCCGCTGTTCATCTTCGGGTTCCTTGCCGCCTACCGCGGCATCGGCAAGTTCGTCGCGGTGACCGCCATTGTCGTGCTGACCAGTGGCTTCGCGGCCTGGCTCTTCGAGAACGCGGGCACAGGCGCGGGCGCCAGCGGCGTGGTGTTCGGCTACTTCGGCTACATCATGGTTCGCGGCCTGTTCGACCGGCGGGTCATCGACCTGCTAATCGGCGCGGTGATGGCGCTGTGCTTCGCCTACCAGTTCAGCGTGCTGCTGCCGCACCAGGGCATCGGCTGGCAGGCGCACGTGGGCGGCGTCGTTGGCGGCATCCTGTCCGGCTACCTGCTGCGCGACTGGCGGGCCGCGAGGTCGACAGCTAAGGCGAGGTCGGCCGTGAAGACCTCGGCTGGGTCATCGCCTGGGACGGCCGCGCTTCCGACGAGGCCGAGCCCGGCGGCGCTGCCGACGAGCCAGGGCACCGCCGCGCTGCCGAAGCGGCAGCCGGGCAAGAGCGGCAAGCCGTTCGCCGTCGATCCGGCGAACCCGCGCGCAGACCTCTACAAGGAACTAGACGACCTGGGGCTTTAGAGTATCGCCTGTGTCCGAGTCGCCCACGCTAGCTCCGACCCCGGAACCTGACCTGGTTCGGCGCACCGAGAGGCTGGTGCTACGGCCGTTCCGGCACGGCGATGAGGCGGCGGTCCTGGACTACCGGCGCCGCGTGGAGGTCTGCCGGTACATTCCCGCCGACCCGCTGACCGACGCGACGGCTCCGCTGTTCATCGCCGACCGGATCACGGCTAGGCGGATCGGGGCTGACGGCGACCGCATGGTGTTCGCCGTCGAGCTCGACGGCCTAGTGATCGGTGACGTGCTCGTGCGCGCTGGCCAGGTCGCTGATCGGCAGGCCGAGGTCGGCTGGGTATTCAACCCAGACTTTCACGGGCGGGGATACGCCACCGAGGCGGCGCGCGAGCTGGTCAGGCTGTCGTTCGACGAGCTTGGAATGCACCGGGTATGGGCTCAGCTCGACCCGAGGAACACCGCCTCGGCCCGGCTCTGCGAGCGGCTTGGCATGCGGCACGAGGCGCATCTGCGGCAGGACATGTGGCTCAAGGGCGAGTGGACCGATTCGGCGATCTACGCGATCTTGGAATCGGAGTGGCGTGCCTAAGCAGGCTTCGCCGAGCCACCGCGGGTCAGCGCCAGCGGGTCGACAACCTGGTCGAACAGCTCCTCGCTGACGCCGTTGGCCAGCGCGGCCTGCCTGAGCGACATGTTGTGGTCGATAGCGTGATGCGCGATCACCGAGGCCAGGTCGTAGCCGATGACCGGCGACAGCGCGGTCACCATCATCACCGAACGCTCGATGTTCTCACGCAGCCTGGTTTCGTCGAGTTCGGTACCCTCGATCATGAACTGACGGAAATGGTCGCAGGCGTCGGCTATGTTCTGCGCGGAATGCAGATAGTGGCTGATCACCACCGGGCGAAACGCGTTGAGCTCGAAGTTGCCCTCGGCCCCTGCCATGGTCACGGCCACGTCAGCCGCGAAGACATCGATGGCGACCATCAGCATCGCCTCTGCCTGAGTCGGGTTGACCTTGCCTGGCATTATCGAAGAGCCCGGCTCGTTCGACGGCAGGCTGAGCTCGTGCAAGCCGGTACGCGGCCCTGAGCCGAGCCAGCGCACGTCGTTGGCGATTTTGAACAGCGTCACGGCAGCTGCCTTGAGCCCGCCGTGCGCGCGCACCATCCGGTCCAGGGTCGCCTGGGCGGTGAACTTGTTGGAGGCGGTCTCGTAGGGCGCGCCGGTCATGACGGCTAGCTCGGCGGCTACCTGGTCGGCGAAACCAGGCGGCGCGTTCAGCCCGGTGCCGACCGCCGTACCGCCCATCGCCAGCTGGAGCAGGCCGCTGGTCGCGTGCTCGACGTCCGCCAGCGCGTCGTCGAGCGCGCCGACGAAGCCCGACCACTGCTGGCCAACCGTGAGTGGCGTGGCGTCCTGCAAGTGGGTGCGGCCGATCTTGACCACGTCGGCCCATTGCCGCGACTTGTGCTCGCACGCCTCCCTCAACCTGCGCAACGCGGGGATCGTCATCCGCGTCGCCATCGCATGCGCCGCGATGTGCATCGCCGTCGGGAACGTGTCGTTGCTCGACTGGCTCATGTTCACGTCGTCGTTCGGATGGATGGGCTGCTGAGAGCCGAGTTCGCCGCCGACCAGCTGAATGCAGCGGTTGGCGATGACCTCGTTCACGTTCATGTTCGACTGGGTACCTGAGCCGGTCTGGAACACGTAGAGCGGGAACTCCTGGTCAAGCGACCCGCTGATGATCTCGTCGCAGACGCGGCCGATGAGCTCGCCCTTCCAGGCGGGCAGGTGGCCAAGCCGGGTGTTCACAACGGCTGCGGCCTTCTTGACGTAACCGTAGGCCCGGCAGACCTCGATCGGCATTCGCTCCCTGCCGATGCTGAAGTGCTCGAGGCTGCGCTGTGTCTGTGCGCCCCAGTACCGGTTGGCCGGCACCGCCACCTGGCCGAGGCTGTCGAACTCGCGCCTGGTTCCCGTGGCGTTTATACCGATTGGGAGGTCGAGAACTTCAGGCTCGCCCTGCGCAGAATCTGTCACGATATGCAACCTTCCATCCGGATATAGGCGCCGTTGCCTGGCCGCCGCGCTCGGCTCGCGTTTGTGTGCCGAGTAAGCGGGAAGCCGATCTGGCTGACTCCAGTCAAGCGAATAGGAGGAGCGTCATGAAGATTGGCGCGGCACTCGTATTGATCGCGGTGGGCGCAATTCTTCGGTTCGCCCTCACAACGGTGGTAACGCACGGGATAAACCTGCACACGGTCGGTGAGATCCTGATGATAGTCGGCGGAGTCGGCTTGATCTTGTGGCTGTCCGTCTGGGCACCCTGGGCCCGCGGCCGGTCGGAGACAAGCCGGAGGTACACCTCGG
>Ga0126381_100005501_pt1 | contig 13950 bp, 11 predicted proteins | sample PanSoiMetPlot_28_FD_96465 | JGI IMG/M metagenome (GOLD analysis project Ga0126381, IMG submission 96465) | Tropical forest soil microbial communities from Panama - MetaG Plot_28 | ecosystem: Environmental > Terrestrial > Soil > Tropical forest > Bulk soil | place: Panama | collected 2016-02-17
GCCCGCCGTCACAAACTTCACATCCGTGATTCCGACGAAACCAAACACCGCGCGCAGATATGGTTCGACAAAGTTCATCGCACTCGCGGGAGTCCCCGCTTCGTACACACCGCCGCTCGCAATCAGGATCGTCGCCCTTTTGCCCTTCAACAGACCCTCAGGCCCATTCGCGCCATAAGCAAATGTCTTGCCGCTTCGGGCAACCTGGTCGATCCAAAGTTTCAGCACTGATGGAATGCCGAAGTTGTGCATCGCCACACCGATGACGATCTCATCGGCCTTCTCCAGTTCGGCAATCAGAGTGTCGGAAGCCGCGAGCGCAGCCTTCTGTTCCTCGGTGCGCCCGCCCTCCGGCGTATACGCAGCCCCCACCCATGTCTGATCGATTGGTTTCGGAGGGTTCGCGGACAAGTTGCGGTTAATCACCGTTCCCTGCGGGTTCTTGGCCTTCCATGTCTTAACAAACTCCTTCGTCAGCTCACGGCTGATGGAGCTATCCAACGGACTCGAATCAATATGCAGTAGCGTCGCCATACGAAATCTCCTCTGTACAACAAAAGCCGTTTAGCCAACGGCTGTCGTACACAAGATAAGACGACACCTGTCGCTTTCCCGATTCTTTTTTCTTCTGGTAGCCTCTAATCTTTAGAAGGACAGGGTCTCAATGCCTATCTCTGACTGCGAAGTTCGCGATCCACGAATCCGTCGAACCCGGCAGCTCCTCCATGCCGCCTTGCGCAAACTAATGCAGGAGAAGCACTTCGACGATATCTCAGTCCAGGACATCACCGACGAAGCCACCGTTAACCGGGCCACCTTCTACGACCACTACACCGATAAGTTCGACCTGCTCGACAATATGGTTCGCGGCGACTTCCACCGTCTTCTCGCCGAACGCAACATCCATTTCGATGGAACCTGCCCCGCCGCCGCCAGCGCCATCATCCTCGCCGTCTGCGATTACCTCGACCAGACCGGCTCTGCCCCTGAGTGCTCTAGGCAGAACTCCATCGAACTCCGCAAAGAGGTCTCACTCGCTGGAGCTATCGGTGGCGTCCTCCTCAAAGGCATCAAGGAAAACCAGACCGTCTCACCCGTCACCCCGGAACTCGTAGCCAACATCGCCGCCTGGGCCATCTTCGGAGCCGCGAAGCAGTGGTTCTACACCCCCGACCGACCTCCCGCCGACACCATCGTCCAACCCGTCCTCGACTTCGTCATCCCGATCCTCAGCACAGCCATGCCCGCAGAACGAACTCCGCACCCCACCGAAGTCCACGTCTCGTGAGCCTCTGCGGGCCTTTCGTTTCAGTCTGGTCACGACGAACCGGCCTCATGTTTGCGAAAATGGAAAGACCGACGAAAGGGTTCTGGAATCCCTCAGAGCCCTTTACCATTTAAATCAATACCTTCCAAATCAGCCACTTTGCACAATCCGCAAATTCAATTTACAGAACAGCTCAGTTCGAAGTCCGGAACTAAATACAATATTTTTAGTACTTTGCATAATTAAGCCACCGGCAGGGGATACGCTGGGTCTTCCGATGAATCCATATCTTTATATCAAGCATCTCTATATCAAGATATGTCGAGCCCAACAAACCCCGACACCAGCGGCGTACACCTCTGGCTGATCCTCTGGAAGACATCGCGAGCCCTCGAGGCCTACTCCGCTCGCAGCATCGCGCGGTTCGAGATGGGAATCTCCGATTTCGGAGTCCTTGAGGCCCTGCTCCACAAAGGACCGCTGACCATAACCCAGCTCAGCGCAAAGGTTCTGCTGACCAGCGGATCCATGACCACGGCGATCGACCGCCTCGCCGCCCGCGGACTCCTAACCCGCTGCGACGACGCTAAGGACCGCCGCGCCCGAATCATCAAGCTAACGCCTGAGGGCCACGCGCTCATCGACCGGGCCTTCGCGCAACATCGCGAAGCCATGGAGCAAGCCGTCGCCGGCTTCTCCGAACCAGACCGTATCGCCCTACTGCCGCTTCTCAAGCAACTCGGCTTCACGGCGCAACAGAATCTCTCACAGCAGTAAGTCGGCCCTCAAGCGAGTGCCGGAAGGAGCAGCAACAACATGACAACCGCAACCCAAATCAAGAAGGTCCTCGGAGTACACAAACCTGGTTCCAACCACTGGGTCGGCGACGGATTCCCGGTGCGCAACCTCTTTCCCTCCAACGGGCTCCAGAGCGAGGTCAACCCGTTCCTCATGCTCGACTACGCTGGCCCCAAGCACTTCGGTCCTAGCGATAAGCCCCGCGGAGTTGAACAGCACCCGCACCGTGGCTTTGAGACTGTCACCATCGCCTACCAGGGCGCCGTGCAGCACCGCGACTCCGCCGGAAACTCCGGCATCATCTACCCCGGTGACGTCCAGTGGATGACAGCTGCCTCCGGTGTGCTCCACGAGGAGATGCACGACGCCAGCTTCACCAAAACAGGCGGAACCTTCGAGATGATCCAGCTCTGGGTCAACCTGCCCGCGAAGGGCAAGATGTCCAAACCTGGCTACCAGACCTTGATCAAAGCGGATATCCCGGTCGTCCCATTCGGAACCGGAGGTCACGCCCGCATCATCGCAGGCGAGTTCAACGGAGTGAAGGGCGCAGCCAGGACCTTCACCCCTGTCAACCTCTGGGACGTCGAGCTCAAAGCCGGTGAGCGTGTCGAGCTTCCCCTCCCCGAAGGCCACAACTCCTCAATCGTTCTGCGCAAGGGAGACGTCACCCTCAACGGTGAAACCCTACTGAAGGGCGAAGTCCTCATCGCTACCCTAACTCCCGAAGGCGGCAGCATCGTCCTCGAAGCCAAGGCCGACACGTCACTCGTCGTCCTCACGGGAGAGCCGATCCACGAGCCGGTCGCCAGCTACGGTCCCTTCGTCATGAACACACGCGAAGAGATCATCCAGGCCGTACAGGACTTCAACTCCGGACGTTTTGGCCAGCTCAACTAAGAAGTTTCAACACCGCCACTAACCGGCGGCATCACGTTACATAGGGGACAGGCCCACCGGTCTGTCCCCTTTTTCTTTCCAATTCCGCTCTTCAATGTGAGGCAGTCAGACACGCTCGGCGTCGCGTATCTCCATTCGTACGATCAACCCGTCCCGAAAAGAGTACACATGTTGCACGATCTGATCGACGAGAACTCTTCCCGAAAGGTCCCGGACCACCTGGTGAACATCCACCACCGTCCGTTCGCCCTCATCGGCAAATCCAATGGGCTCCACGTGCGGGTCAAGCACCTCAAACTGCCGCAGCCAGTACTCGCGGACGTTGTCCTTCCCGACCGCGCGGCAGTTCTCGATCGCATTCGGCCAGTCCACATCCGATTGCATCAGCGCCAGAACGGCATCCACCTCCCGCGCATTGAAGGCGCGATAGGCCCTCTTCAGCAGCTCCCGGTCGGGTCTCGGAGTCATGTCAGTTATCTACGAAGGCCGGTGGAGATTGGTTCCCCTGCCGTTACTCTTCAGTCAACGAGACTTGCAACAAACCCGGTCTCGGCGTACTCTCAACATCACTTCTCAGCCTGTGCGCCCTTTCTTCCTTGGTTATCCGGCCCCTGCGCACAGATGCAAGACGGGGGCACCCGATGGCGCGTCTCGCCAAATTCATTCTTCCCGATGGTTCTTCCATCGCCGCTGAGGTCGACGACGAATCCATCGAGTCCTCGCGAGTCATGCGCGGCGGCGCCGTCGCTCCCGCCGACTTCGTCGTCAAGGCAAACGACACCTTCGAGACCGCACTCGACCGCATCCGTTCCGCAGCCGAGTCCATGCTCCACAGGCTTACCTCACTCACCGAGCCTCCCGACGAGCTCGCCATCGAGTTCGGAGTCAAGCTCAACGCCGAGACCGGTGCTGTCATCGCCAAGGCGGCCACCGAGGCCAACTTCACCATCAACCTTAAATGGACCCGCGCCAAATCCCCGCCAACTGGAGCGAAGGAGTAAGCCATGAGCGCGCGAATCTACGAAGACTGTGAACTCGTCATTCAGACCGCTGGTGAGCGCTACCTCGTCCAGCTGCAAAACGTCCACGCCGGCGAGGCATCCTGCGAGTTCGCTCTGCCGTTCACCCAAGTCGAGCTCTCCAACTTCTACAGCCGCATCGGCCAGGCCCACCGCGCCACGCGTCGCGCCGACTCGCCCGACCTCGAAGCCGCCAAGCGCTTCGGCGACCAGCTCTTCCGCTGCGTCTTCACGGGCGAGATGCTCAGCCAGCTACGCTGCTGCGTCGATCACGCGCACGAGCACGGCCACGGCCTGCGCCTTCGTCTCCGCCTCAAGAACGTCCCCGATCTCGGCGAACTCCCATGGGAGTTCCTCTATGACAGCGAGCAGGACCACTTCCTCGCCACCTCCACCATGACGCCGATGGTCCGCTACCTCGACCTTCCGCAGAGCGTCGCGACACTTCGCGTCCGCGCTCCGCTCCGCGTCCTCGTCGTCATCGCCGGCCCTCGCAATCTACCCGCTCTGGACGCCGAAGGCGAGTGGCAACGCCTCAAGGCGACCCTCGGCTCGCTCGAAGCCGCCGGAGCCATCGTCCTCGAACGCCTCCCCGACGGCACACTCGCAACCCTGCGCCGCCGAGCCCGCGGAGAGCCCTTCCACATTCTCCACTTCGTCGGCCACGGCGGATTCGACCAGGTCGCCGGTGACGGTGTCCTGCACTTCGAATGCGCAAGTCTCTCCGACCCGATCCCCGGCCAGATGCTCGGCAGCATCCTCCGCGACCACGATACGCTCCGCCTCGCCGTCCTCAACGCCTGCGAAGGAGCGCGCCAATCCAACCAGAACCCCTTCTCCGGGGTCGCGCAGAGCCTCTGCCAGCAGCGCATGCCGGCCGTCATCGCCATGCAGTTCGAGATCTCCGACGATGCCGCTAAGACCTTCGCCGAGGAGTTCTACGGAGCCGTCGCCGACGGCCTCCCCGTCGATGCCGCCGTCTCCGAAGCCCGCAAAGCCCTCTACAGCGGACGCTACGGACAAGAGTGGGCCACCCCCGTCCTCTATATGCGCTCCCCCAGCGGCCTGCTCTTCGACATCCAGAAGCGCCCAAGGCCTGCGCCCCAGCAGGAGCCCGCCACACCCATCCAGCAGGCCGCAACAGCAACGCAACCGCCAGTACAGCAACCACCGGTACAACCACCGATGCAACAGATACCCGTGCAACCGCGCCCAGCACCCCCGCCGCCCCCGCCAAAGCCAGCCTTCGACATCGAGGCCGAACGCCGCAAGCTGGACGCCGAGCGAGCCCGTCTCGAAGCCGAGCGTCGCGAGCGCGAAAGGGCCGCCGCCGACGCCGAAGCCCGCCGCCGTAACGAAGAAGAACGGCTCAAGGCCGAGCGCCTTCGCTTCGAACAAGAGCAGGCTCAGGCACGGATCGCCGCCGAGGCCCAACGCAAGCGTGAAGAACAGGCACGGCGCGAAGAACAACAGCGTCGCGAGAGGGAAGACCAGCTCCGTCGCGAAAGGGAAGAGCAGGATCGCCGCGAGCGTTTCGAAGCACAGCAGAAAGCCGAACAGGAGCGTTTCCGCCTCGACCTCGAAGCGGCAAAGCGGCTGCAGAAGGAACGCGAAATAGCCGCCTCTGCTCGTGCAGCAGTCGCCGTACCCGCGGCAAGTGCCGCTCCATCTCCGCCTCCGCCGCAGCCCACGGCATTCGCCTCCATCGCCCCGCCGAAGAAAGCGGGTCGCGTCCGCCACGCCATCCTGGTGACCTTCAGCATCATCGGCGCCGTCCTCCTCGCCCTCATGATCATCGGCTTCGTCGTCGAACACAACGAGAGCACGAAGAAGAAAGAAACCCATCTCGCGCAGGGCGACCAGGCCATGGCCTCTCGGAACTTCAACCAGGCGATCACGCAGTACAAGGCTGCCGTCGAAAATCATCCCGAAAACGCCGCCGCTCACGCCCGTCTGTGCAATGCGATCGCTCTCAAAGGCGAGAACTCCTCCGGCCAGAAGGGCGACTATGCAGCTGCGGTTGCCGAGTGCGAGCAGGCCGTAAAGCTCGAGCCATCCAACGCCGAAGCCCACAGCAACCTGTGTAACGCCCTCAACGACCGTGAGGCCGACGCCCTTGAAATCAAAGGCGACTTCAGCCGCGCTATCGCCGAGTGCCGCAGGGCCATCCAACTCGATCCCAACTCTGCAGAGGCTTACAACAATCTCTGCAACACCATCGGGACTCGTGCGGAGCAGCCAGGTGCACGGCCTAATGACCGTAAAGACGCCGTTGCTGCATGCAACGAGGCCATTCGTCTCAATCCAAACTACGCTGAGGCCCACAAGAATCTTGGTGACCTCTACCGCGACACCGGTGACGACGCCCTGAACCATCTGCAAAACGCCAGCTCGGTCCAGTTCTACAATCAGGCCGCCGCCGAGTACCGCCAGGCTGTAAACATTCGTCCCGACTATCAGCGCGCCGAGACAGAGCTTGGAGCAGCGTTTTACAAGAACAACAAGCCTCAGGCTGCCGTCGCCGAGCTCAACAAAGCCATCAAGCTCGACCCCGGGGACTACATCTCGCACTATTGGCTCGGCAACGTCTACTTCTACGAGCTGAAGCAGAACCCCGAGGCCATCGCAGAGCTCAAGCGCTCCGTCGAACTGAAGCCTGACCTCGCCAATGGCGAGTACGTTCTGTCGCTCGTCTACCGCGCACAGGGAGACGCAACCGAAGCCAACAACCACCTCACCCGCGCATACAACCTCAACAGCTCCGATAAAGGCATCGCTGCCGACTACCATCGTTACGTCGCCTCCGGTTCCAGCTCCCTCATCGGCGCACCGGCCCCGGCTCCGAGTCGAAGCCAGATGCACGAGGCCAACCTGAGCCAACAGGAGACCGCTTCTCCTCCCGCTCGCGCTCGGGCCCCCGATTACGGCATGACAGGATGGTACGCAGGGAACATCCTCAACGTAACGTTCAATAAGGGATCAAGAGCGGCCTTGTTCCTCGAGCAGAACGGGCGTCAGTTGCGAGGGTGTCTCCTCGTGTATCCGCCTTTGGGGGGTAGCGGACCCGTCAGCGGCAGCGTCGAGTCATCCACGATTCTTCTTTGGATGAGAGCGCCGCAATTCACCATCGCTATAAGCGGCAGTGTGAGAGACGAACAACTGACAGGAACCTATCTGGTCCGTCAGCTAAATCCGCAGTGGATCGAGCTCGGCAGATTCGCTCTAGCCAAAAGCAGCAATGCGATTCTCGCTAACGTGAACGTCAACTCCTGCCCATCGGATGCCGACAACAGGGCCTGGGCAGGTTAGGCCTGCCAGCTCTTTGACTGCCTCAGCGCACTCTCAACACTCAGCCGCACTCCCTCTGCATACGGAGTCTTCTTCACTCCTCCCAGCAACCGAACTAACGCTGTGTCATCCATCAGCACAGGGGTTGTCTGCAGATAGTGCATCTCCACCAGCTCCTTCATCTCCGGGTTGAATAACCCCACAAGCCGCAGCAAAGTCTTTCCCGCAACGCGATACTTCGGCTTTCTTCCCGTCACCGCGAAGGCCATCTCCGCCATCTCCTGTTGCGTGGTCACTCCCGCGCCGGCAAGGTTCCACCACCTCCCGTAAGCCTCCGGCTTCTCGGCAAGCGCGAGGACCACAGGCCCGACGTCGGGCACGTACACATACTCGTGCGGCGTGTTGATTGGACCCACCATGTCTGCTGTTCCGCCATGCGCAGCCGCTTGAACTACGCGATACAGAAAGCTCTTCTCTACTGCCGGGCCGTAGAAGTCAGGCAACCGCAACTCCGTCGCCTGAATCTTCCCTTCGCGATGCGCCGCGAACAGGATCTCCTCTTGCTCCTTGCGCATCTTTCCCTTGAACGTCGTCGGATCCCGCGGATGCTCCTCCGTCACCTTCGCCGTCACCGGCGCCCCATACGGGTACACCGTGCCCACCAGCACGATGCGCTTCACACCCTCGGCAATCGCACCATCCAGTGTCTTCCGCATAACCTCTGGATGCATTTCGAAGTGGTTATACGGCAGGCCAACCAGGTAGATCAGGGTGTCCACGCCCCGCGCCGCTGTCCGCACTGAAGCAGCATCGTTCGGGTCCCAAGTCACGACCGCAGCCTTCGGATCGTCACCAAACGCCTCAACCAGGCTCTTTCTGTTGCGGCCCACAACACGATATGGCTCACCCTTCTGCTGCAGAGCATCTGCAATGGATTTACCGATGGCTCCCGCAGCTCCGAATAAGGCGACTTTGCTCATAAAACCTCCAGGTTTTCCGCAATCATAAACACTGTTCATTGTACTGAACATTGTTTACTAAACACTGTTCAGTATATACTGGGCGTGGCGTTTGTCAAGAGACCCATGGGAGCCCAGCAACGACGAGAAAAGGCACGGCAGGATGCCCGACAGAGCATTCTGGATGCCGCACGCGACATCATCAGCCACGAGGGCTTCGCTGCCCTCACCATGCGGAAGCTCGCTGAGCGTGTCGGCTACTCGGCGGCCTCCCTCTACATGCACTTCCGCAACCGCGACCAGATCGCCAAGGAGATCAGTCGCAGCGGCTACGCCGATCTGCTCACTACCCTGCAGTCAGCATCGGGTAAGGATCCCGCAGCCCGCTTCCGCGCGCTGTGCCGTGCATACGTCCGCTTCGGCTTGGAAAACCCTCAAACCTACGCGCTCATCTTCATGGAGGACCCTGCCTACCTCAAGGCTGTCTTCGCTGAGCAGGCCAGCGACGATCCCGCCACTCTCTCTTACAACCTGCTTGCCGATACCATGCAAGACTTGGTCTCTCCCGGCATACGCGCCTCGGAGTCCCCGCCGACCGAACTCGCTGAAACCGTCTGGGCAGCACTTCACGGAATCGTAAGCCTGAAACTCACCTGCCCGGCCTTCCCGTCGGCACCAGCCGAGGTCCTTACAAAGATCATGACCGACACCTTCCTCCGTGGTCTGGCCGCTCCCCGCCAGATCGCAGAGCCTACTCGAACTAATCGATCGAGTTATCGCAAGTAGCTGACCCGTGTCTCACGCTGATGTCTATTGGGCATATACTCCCCGCTGAGGAGGTCTCATGCCCGCACACCTCACCGCTACTCTTAGGGCTCGCCGCGAGGCAATCGTCAACGCACACATTGAAGCTGAGGCGGTCAAGCACGATCCTGCTGCAACCGTCGCCACGTTCCGGCGTCCACGCTACGAGATCCCGGCCATGGGTGGCGTAATCGACGGTGCCGAAGGCGTGCAAGGGCTCATCAGCCAATTTGTTTCAGCCTTTCCCGACTTCTACATCCATGTGCTCGCCTTCCATCACGCCGAGGAAGCCGTCATCGTCGAAGTGCGTTTTGGCGGAACCCAGCACAACGTCTGGGCTGGCGTCCCTCCAGCCGGAAACAGGATGGAGGTCCAGGCTGTCCTCATCTTTGTCTTCGATGACGCCGACCTCATCTGCGAAAAGGTCTACTTCGACGCCGCTACTGTCGTTCGCCAGCTCACTGCGCAAACCTGATGGGTGAACATGCTTCTCAAACTCAAACCTTCAGCAGGGCAGTTCCTGGGGGAACTGGCGCTGGAAGGGAAAGGACCTCATGAAGAGATCTTTGTTCTTGCTAAGCCTTCCGCTCGTGACGACCTCCTTGCTCGCCGCCCAGCCAGAGACCAACCTCGCCGCTCACGATGTCATGGCTGCCGAAAAGGCCCGCATCGGGGCTTTGGAACGTTCGGATATAGCTACGCTCTCGCAGATTATGGCCGATGACGTCACCTATGTTCACGCCAGTGGAAAGGTCGACTCGAAAAGCAGCTATCTCGAGGCGATCCGCTCCGGAAAATTGCACTACATTTCATGGACGGCGAAGAACCTGAGGGTTCGGATGATCGGAACCGGCGCGGTTATCGACGGCGAGTACGCAGTGCGCGTCAAGGACTCCCGCGTTCAACCTGAGCCGTTCGACATCACCATCTTTATTCTGACAGTGTATGAGCGCCGCAACGGCCGTTGGCAACAGATCGCGTGGCAATCAACGCGAGACGTAGCCGTATCGCCTCTCAAGTGACTTCGGCTTTTCTACTCTGTCGTCCCGGTCACAAACACCTGCTCCGGCTTTGCTGCAATCACTCGATAGAGCGCAAATTGCCGTGACCGCGTCGCGCGCATCTCAAACAGCAGACTCGCCCGATTGCTCGCCTCTGCATCCACTGCATCGATCAGCCGCAACCTCGGCGTGCGATCCAGGTGCCCTTCGTCGGTCACGCTCGCCAGCGCCAGCTTCAACTCACCCAGCCCGCCAGACCCGCTGGTGTTCACGCCATTGTCCTGAGCGATGATCGTCACGTAGCGCAGCGCCGAGCCCGTACCATCGGTGTGAGCCGTGTACACAAACGTCGGAGCTCCGCCATAGCTCAGCACAAATCCCCGCAACTCTTCGTCAAGCAGCGCCACCGGCGCAGGCGCAGCACTCTTCGCCACACGCCTCGTACCCGTCGCATGACTCGCCGTTGTAGTCGTCTTAACCGTGGTCGCAGGAGCTGTCTTCGCCGGTGTCGCTGCCGCAGCAGGAGCCTTCTGCTGCTGCGGAATCCCGCGCTTCAACGTCGGAGCCCCGGGATCCTGCTCCGCCTTCGCCATTGCCGCAGAGGCCGACTCCGTAGGCTGAGCCGCCGCAGTCGAAGCAGACGATCCCGTTCCCGCAGATCCCGCCGAAGCCACGCTCACCGCCGGAGTCAGTGGAGTCTTGTACGCCGCAAGCTGCGCTCGTGCAAGTGCCTGCATCTTCGCCAGCACCATCGCCCGCTCCGTATCGTCCTCCCAGGGACGGGCAAAGATATGCGGCTCCCGGCTCTTCGCATCCGACACCGCAACCATCTGGTGCATGTCCGTCGGAATCCCCCTCAGCTCCGAAAGACTCCTCTCCTCCGTTGGAGCCTTGTGGTGCAACGTCGGCCGGTCCGGATCATCGTTCAGCGACTTCCCCGTACCCATCACCGAAGCCATATCCTTCTGCTTCGCCTCCTTCTTCATCTCATCCGGAGAGCGCCGCTTCAGCGTCGGCCGGTCCGGATCATCGTCGCTCGAACCACCACCTCCACTGTTCCCGCCGCTCGAAGCCGTAGTCGTGTCGGAGTCCGTCTTCCGCTTCATCGTTGGCCGATCCGGATCATCCGCAGGCGCACTCCCCGCCGAGCCCGAACCACTTCCGTTCGAAGCCCCGCCCCCGTTCCCCGAATCTCGCCTGTGCATCGTCGGCTGGTCCGGATCATCGCTGCCGGCACTCGTGCTCGAACCAGAGCTCGTCTTGTCGGACAGATGCGGCTTCCCTGAATCCCCGCCCGAAGTCGTAATCACCGGAAGCGTCTTCGACTGTCGCAATCTCGCCACGCTCGCCGTCAGCGGAGGAGGATGAAAATCTCCATATCCCAGCCATCCATCTTCAAACAGCGAATCGCCCTGCGAATCCGTCGCCTGCACATGCCGCGCGTAGGAAAGCTCCACCGTCCCCTTCAACTGCCCTGCATCATCCAGCTCGTAGATATTCCCCGTCTGCAGCGCGAAAGGAACCGGCCGCGCAATATACACTCCCGCGTCCTGAAACTCGCCCTCGATAAACAGCGACACCGGAACAAACCGGCTCGCCTTCGGCTTGCTCAGATCGCCCGTCCACTCATACACGCCTACCGCGCGCACCACCTGTTCAGGCTTGGCGACTTTATGCATCTGCGCCAGGCCAACCCACCCGGCCAGAACCGCCGCACCCACCAACGCTGGAAGAATCCGATTCCTCATCCGTATCCGATTAGACGCCTTCTTGCGGCTAAAGTCTTGTTCGAAGCAACACAGCACCAACAGCCTACTCCGCCCGCAGCGTCTCCATCGGGTCCACCGCCGCGGCTCTCCGCGCCGGGAGATACGCCGCCGCTAAACCACTTGCCAGCAACAATGTACTGCCCACCGCGAGCGTCCAAACATCGTGCGGCTTCACTTCGTACAAAAAGCTGCCGACAAACCGGCTCGTAAAGTACGCCATCATCAACCCCGCAACCGAGCCCGCAACCAGCACCCTTCCTGCTTGTCGCATCACCAGCCACATCACGTGCCCGCGCCGGGCACCAAGCGCAATCCTCACTCCCAGTTCGCGTGTCCGCTGCGTCACCATGTAGGCAAGCAAACCATACAGACCTGCAAGGCACAGCAACAGCGCTGAAACTCCAAACACCGTGAGCAGGCGAGCCACAATCTGCCGGTTGCCGTACGAGTCCTCCACAATCTGGTCCATCGTCGTGAACTTCGTATTCGCCAGCTCCGAGTTCGACTTGCGCATCACATCGCGCAGCTCCGGCACCATCGAGGCAGGACTGCGCTCCGTCCGCACTGCAAGGTCCATCGCAATGCCTTCGGCCATCTTATAAAATCCGCTACTCGGCGTAAGCTGCGGCAGGCAAACCTGGATCTCCGGCTGCGATTGTTCCGCCACCGACACCTGCCGCGTATCATCCAGCACACCCACCACGATCGCTGGCTTGTCCTTTTCCAGGCTCATCAGCCGCTGTCCCATGATCTTCTCCGGGTCGTTGCTCGCCGAAAACTCCCGCAAAAATGCACGATTCACGACCACCACAGGCTGCGAACCTGCAGTGTCGCCCTCGTTGAAGAACCTGCCCTTCGCCATCGCGAAGCCGAAGACCTTCTGCATCTCCGGCCCAACCGCGCGAAACTGCGCCCGGAAGTCGCGACGTTTGACGGCGTCAGCGCTGTTGCCCTCAGCAGAAAACGAGAAAATCATGTTGAAGGTATGGCCTAGCGGAACTTCCGTCATAAGGGACGCGCTCTCAACCCCAGGTAGTGTCTTCACCCGCTCCAGCAGCGGTTTGTAGAACTCCCTGGTCATGTCCTGCCCGGCAAATCTGTACGCCGGAATCGCCATGTTCCCAACGATGATGTGATCTGTCCGAAAGCCCAGCGGAGCATGCCGCAGTCCATGGATCGTTCGCAACAACAGACCGCACGAGACCAGCAACATAAGCGACATCGCGATCTGCGCGACCACAAGCAGCGCCCGAACTCTATGATGCGAGCGGCTGCCGCCACTCTGCGCTCCGCCCTGCCGCAATGCAGGCTCAATCGACGCGCGTGCGCTTACGAGCGCAGGCCACATCGAGGACACCACGGCACTCGCGACCGTCAAAACCAGCAGCACTGCAATCGCCTTCCAATCCGGCATCGCGCCTTCGATCTGCAGCTGCGTCGTCAACCCGTGAGAGAACACCTTCAGCAGGCCCACAGCAAGCAAAAGCCCCAGCACCGAGGACGCCGCGCTCAACATCAATCCTTCCAGCAGAAGCTGCTGCACAATGCGCCGCCGGCTCGCTCCCAGCGCTCCGCGAACCGCAATCTCCCGCTGCCTTGCCGTGCCTCTCGCCAACAGGAGCCCAGTCACATTCACACACGCAATCAGCCATAACACACCCGACGCTCCGAACAACGCGAGCAAAATGCGTTTTACATCCACCTTCACCAACGTATCGCTATATCGTTCCACCTTCGCGGAAACCACAAGATCGCGGTCATAGAGATCGGTGTACTCTTTCGCCACGTCAGCCTGTACCGTCTTCAACTCGGCATCGGCATTCGCGAGACTCACTCCTCGCTTGAGCCTCGCCACGACCGTATAAGTAGGCGAGCGATGAACTCGCACCTTGTCATCGTCCTTCAACCACGCCGGGGTCCACACCTGCGGGTTCGTCCCCTCCATCGGAAACCTGAATCCGCGCGGCATCACTCCTACCACCGTATAGCCGTGTCCATTAATCTTCACCACGCGACCCAGAATCTTCGCATCGCCTCCAAACCCATCCCGCCACACCGAGTCACTCAGGACGATCGTGTTCTCATCTCCCAGCGCAGCAAAACCCGCGCTCTTCTCACTGGAAAATCTCCCACCCATCGTCGGCA
>Ga0126381_100005502_pt1 | contig 13949 bp, 26 predicted proteins | sample PanSoiMetPlot_28_FD_96465 | JGI IMG/M metagenome (GOLD analysis project Ga0126381, IMG submission 96465) | Tropical forest soil microbial communities from Panama - MetaG Plot_28 | ecosystem: Environmental > Terrestrial > Soil > Tropical forest > Bulk soil | place: Panama | collected 2016-02-17
CGCGGAGGTCGCCGGGGCGCTGAGAACGAACCCAGCGAGGAGGGTGAGAGTGTCAGTGCCTCGATCACGCCGCTGGACCCTTCCTACCCCGGAACAGGTGAGGGAGCTGGCTGGAATCTGTGGCGAGTACCCAGGGGGGCCTTACGACGTTGCTGTCCTGCTGGCTGCCGCCACCGGACTTCGGGCTAACGAACTCTGGTCTCTCCAACAGCACAACATTAGGAAAGGGTTTATACGGCCCGGTGATAGTAAAACCCTTACCGGCCATGAGCGTCCGATACCGCTTCCAGTTGGTATCCAGGTCCCTAGCCAAGAGGGTTACGTATTTCAGAATACCTTCGGCCATAGAGTTAACCACCGCACCTTCATGATCAAGGTCTTCCGCCCTGCCTGTCTCCGCCTGTCCCTCCCCACCCTCCGCTTCCACGATCTCCGCCATCTCTACGCCTCCCTCATGATCGACGCCGGGGTTTCCCCCAAAGTCCTCCAAGTTCGTCTCGGTCATGCTTCCTTCTCCACTACAATGGATATATACGGGCATCTGTTCGAGGACGAACGGACACCAGCCGACGTGAAGGTCGGGGGGTTGTGGGGATCTCGAAGCGGTCTAGATAGTCACTCAACTGATCCGCCGTTATCCTCACCACCCTCCCATCCCTAACATAAGCGATCTTGCCTTCTCTTATCCTTCTCCGGATGGTGGAAGGGTGGACGGAGAGATGCTTAGCTAGCTCTCCTATGGTGTAGATTTCCACGCGTCGATCACCACCTCATACTCTGCTCGCTTCTCCGCGTTATCCAACCCCCGATACCTTTTCGTGTAGCAGGGATGAACTCCTCGAATGTGGTAACCGTGGGAGTGGAGGAGCTTAATCCACTTGTTCCCTATCGGATTATCAACATTCAAGAGTACGTGAGATCCCCAGAGTCTTACGATCTCTCCATGCCCTAGATAATACTCAGCCTCCTTAGCAGTCCGACCCGATAAGCGTGCGAGATTACCCTTATGCAAGGCCCTTCCTAACGCGATCCCATAATCTCGTCTCCCCTTCGTCTTCGTGGTAGGGAGAGGGCCGTCAGCGTAGTCCGCCAGCCGCTTATTCTGGTAGACGGGAGAGGTGACAATAACGAACTCGCCATAGGGATACGAACTCGGATAGAGGGACGTGATCACCTTCACCCTCTCGTCCCTCCCCTCCCAGTCTTCGATATCCGCCCCGGAGAACGTCGCCCCGATCTCGTCACACAACTTCCCTAACCTTACCCCCGTTCCCGCGAACGGATCATGGACATGAAGAGGCTTACGGAATCTCATCAGCTTCCCCTTCAACACCTCCAGCACCTCGGGAGACCACTGGCACGGATGGTTACCCATCTACATCCATCTCCATCTGTTCCGCGATCCCATACCCGTTCTCCCTAAACCGCTTCAACACTTCCCTCGCGTGTTCCCGATACTTGTCCGGGCGTCTCGGGTCGTGGACTAGCGCGGCGATGTAGTTGGCGAGAATCTGCTCAGGGGTTTGTCGCACGATTAACAGTCACTTCCCACTTCCCATCCTCCGCTTGCATTGATAAAGGTGACACTCGGGTTGTCGGTCTTCCTCACGATCTCTTGCGCTTGCAACACGTTCTGACCGATCTTCATCTCGATCATCTCCAACACACTTCTACGCTCGCTCGACATATTCCCTATCAATCCAATCCTCGATCTCTTTCAAACTCTCCCCCTCTTGTTGGTCCCACCCCCGCACCTCGAACCAAGCCAACGCCTGAGCGACCTCTTCACACGGCTTCCCGTACTCGCTCAACGCGTCCCTCATCCTCCGCGCGTCCTTAACCATCTCTATCTGACTCTTCAGCAACGAGCAGTATTTTTGCTGGAGGATCCTCAGCTCCGCGCGGAGATACAGTTCGTCAGCTTGGAAGTTAATGAGGGCCATCTTAAGCTCCTGCTTCTTCGTTCCCATTTAACGCCTCCCACATCCTCTTAACCTTCACCTTCCCCAACCCCTCCACTCCCATCATCTCCTTCTGCGTCACATCCCACTTCAGTGGCACTCCCTTAAACCGATCCCAGATCCTCCCCGCCATCTCCTTCCCTATCCCCTCGAAACTCTGCAACACATGTATCCCCCAGTCCCTATTGCTACTCTTCCCCCACTCCCCCCTCTCCGGGCCGGGCCTGCTCAATCCTCTGTGCTCTTCTTTTCCCCACCAACGTTCAATATCCTTAAGGACTCCCGCTGTTTCCTGAAGCCCTTCAGTTGACAGTAACCAGACTCCGGATGCCTGCATCGAACAGCACAGTCCGATGTGCATAGATCGCGTGTATCGTTTCCCGTATTGCTCAAGTAGCACCCCGTCATTACTCCAACCCCATTTCCCTTCCACCACAATAATAAGTTGATGAAGGGATTTAGATTTCGCATCTTGTACAGCAAGCCTGCCATCAAAAACACTTGCCACCCAATCCTTCGTCTCTTTCCTCTGTATCCCCACCAGCTCCCCCTGCCCCCCTACTATCAGGAAATCGGAGCCATAGGATTCCGGCAACGAGGAGACGGTGCCGAGAGCCTTCAACACCGGGGGCTCAGTAGGAGAAACGAGCACGCTTTACCTCCTTGTGATTCCAGATAACCGTTGTTCTCAGCCATCCTTATCCATCTCCGCGAACTTCTCCCATATCTCCGCCATCACCTCTCTCCTGTTCGCCACTTCCGGCATCCGCTCTCCCATCTTCTCCAACCACTTCCCCGTATCCCTACTGATCACCGCCAGCTCGAATCCCGCCCGATCTATCCCCCATGCGTCCGCGCACAGATAGATCATCCATCGCAGTAGATCTCTATTCGTACAGGTCTGACTATGCATCTCGTCCACACAGATCATCATTGTGGAGAGATCCCGGTCCTTAACCGCCTGCTCCAGCACATCGATGTTCGCCCTGGCCCTCTTAATCGCGAGGTCACAGGCGATCACCATCTTGTCAGCTTCTCTCATCCTCTTACCTCTATCTTCTCAGCGATGAGAGAGGCTTGCCATTGAAGCTCTGCGGTGTCCCTGGCGACGTCCCTGGCGGACTCGGCGGCGTACCTGGCGTCCCTGGCGGACTCGGCGGCGGACTCGGCGGCGTACCTGGCGACGTCCCTGGCGTACTCGGCGGCGTACTCGGCGTCCTCGGCGGCTACTGACCCCTGTACATGGTCGGCACACTGCTGCGCCCACTCCACCAACTCGTTCATACCCCAACCCGTTACGCGACGGATGAGACGGGCTTGTTCGAATACGGCCTTCGAGTTGTCGGAGAGATATTCTCCTCGAACTTCCACCTCATAGATAGCTGGTCCTATCCATAAGGGTAGTTGCTCCAGTGTGCATACGTGGTATCCACTTACGCACATTTGCGGGGTCACCTTGGGCATCCACCTCCCCGGCCGTTTCCCCTTAGGCAGGTACCATCCATCTCGCCCAAAGATTGTTGATCCATCTTCCATCATCGTCTTATAGTACGTTGTCATAGCGTCCATCCTCCCACTCCTACCAAATAGTCCATACAGAAATCACTCACCTTCCCATTCACAACCTTCTTCCTCTCCCGATCCTTAACTGTCGTCATCGCCCACATCTCGGAACGGAGATCACCCAAGTCCGCGAGATACAACACGGTATGGAAGAGATACCCGACCGTCTTCTGTGTATCCGGCTGCCACCCGATCTGTAGGTACCGGTTAGCCATCGCGTTACTAGGAGCGTTGTCGTCCTTAAACACGCTCTTTGCGGGGCAGGTACAGATCACATGCCCCGGCCAGTGCACGATCAGGTTGCTCAGCTCCCTCCACGTCTTATTCTGCGCGTCAGGAGTCTTCCCATAATCCTTTTTCCTTCCACTCAACTCATCCGTCAACCAGTCGCTCAGATTCTTCCCATGCGCCGCCTCGATCACATGCCCCTTAGCGCTCGTCCATCCCTCCCCCAGATTATCTATCGCTAACCAACAATCCCGCGTTGCCAGTTTCGAATATCTCTCGACCGTCCCAATAAGCTCGGTCCAGGCATATGGTTCCCCAATAACCATGTTCTCCTCCCACCCCGGATACCCGATACTCATTCTTTCCCAGCTCGCATCGAGATCCGCCACATACATCTTCCCAGGGGCTTGAGTCTGGCGCATCTTCTTCGCGATAGACCAGTACGCCTTAGACTTCCCTGAACCCTCTTGCCCGTAGATGCCTAGGCGTTCGCGGGAGATATCGGGGCTAGAGAGTGCCACTGGAGCCCTTATTTATCTCGTCCAACCTTTCCCACATGGTCTCGATCAGTTCTCCGATAGGGGCGGAGAGGGCCGAAACAACCTCCTCGAACGTCATTCCCCGTTCCGCCGCTTCTCCCTGTTCACTCGTCTTCTCCAACTCTGTCTCTCCTGTCTCGTCATTCCTCCCCACACCCCATCCACCTTGATATGTCTCATCGCCCATCCCAAACACTCCTCTCTCACCTCACATCCCCCACATATGATCTTCGCGATTATCTCGGTACTTGGATCGAAAAAGATCTGTGTCCTTCCCCCCACACATGCTCCCCGATCCATCCACCCTTCATCCTTCTCGCTTTTAAGGAACGATGGGATCTTGTGGAGTCCTTGTCTCCCCATTCCTCCACCTCACCTCCACCCCGAACGCGTTGCTGAGATCGGCGGGGGTGAAGAAATAGGGTTGTTTGTGGATGTTGCAGGAGGGATGTAGACCTTGATCGATACGGTTGCCAGTGATTCCTATAGCAGGGTTCTGGCATCCCACCTTCTCTATCCCCATATAACAATCTGGATCTAGATACACCCCCAGCACTCTCTGGTACTCGGCCCGGTACCCCTTCTTATGCACAATCACCTTCCCGCTAAACTCCACTTCCAGATCGGCAATAGAGGAGTAATACTCCTTCCTTGCTTCCCCCAAGTGGTTTTTCTTCAGCGCGTAGAACCCGCATGTGCAATGCAGATTAGGGGCACGGTGTATCCCGCGGGGCGGATAGCAGTAGGTCTTGAGGCAAGCGGCGACATCTTCCGCCTTATACGTAGCGCGCAACCCCACCCCATGAAACTTTAAGGCTTCCTCATCCATCGGGTCGTAAACGACGACTGCTCTCTTCCACGCGATAATCGGTTCCGCCTGCAACCTCCCCGCGTTCCTCTCCTCATCCTCCTTCTCCAACAATCCTTCCATCACCACCTTGAACCACTGTTGGGTTTGGGGGAGTTTGCCGGGTGGGAGCTGACCGGTAGCCTGGTACTGTTTAAGTTCCTTTATCGCGGCCTCCAACCGCTCCAGCTCCCTTTTCTTCCAATCACTTGTCACGCTACCGGCTCCTCTACCGGCTGCTCTACCGGCACAGTGTCAGGAATCTTCTCTGGCTGCGGAATCTCTACGATCTTCTCGATCTCACCTAAATCCATCTCATTCACCTCCTTCCGGTCCCGCGTTATCTCGCCTACTCACCCTCACCCTCTCTCCTTCCGTCTGCTCCATATAGGGAGAGAGGTCAATCCCCGCCTCTTCCACTCGCTCCCAATCCAACCTCGCCGGGTTCTTCTGCTTGTAGAAGTTCACCCGCCATTCGCCCACATCCGTCTTCCCCAGCCCGAGACTCTCCCGTAACGCCAGTCGCGCGGTCTCCTTCCTCCCCTTAGCCTTCTTCTCTTCCGCGAGGTTCTTGTGGTAGGTGGCGGCGAGGATCTCCAACCCTTCCTCCTCGCTCCTCTCTACCTGTTCGTCCTCGTGGAGGTAGTAGAAGGGGCAGGGGTACATGCGATCTACACACTCGGAGGGAAGATCGCCACTCCTCGCGGCGGCCTCTACCAGTAATACCTTCTCCCTTATCTGATCCAGAGAGTAGAAGGGTGTTTGGATGACTTCCTCTTCAACTTCCTCTGTATCTCGGTTAAACCTAACCAACCTCAGTGGCATGTCGAGGGCCAGCATGTATGCCGATACTTGCCACTTATATTTAGGGAAGTAACCGGACTCCCAACCCTTCTTCTCGAAATCGTCCCAGGCGGCGGAACTTTGACTTTTAACTTCTACGATTGTCGTTAGGGAGTCACTAGACAACGCGTCGATGTGGCCCTTGATCACGATGCGGTGAGTGAGGGGAAGTTGGACGCTCCCCTGCCGCCCTACAATGAGATACTTGTCTATAAGGACCTTCAGGGCTTCCTCTTCCGCCTCATGCCCCGCGTCGAACAACTCCTGCGTCTTTTTGGGGGGAGGGAGCCCTTCATACCCCTGCCTCGCCGCCACGAGAGCCTTAGGACAACTCATGAACCCGCTCGCGCGGTAGATGATCAGCCCGTCCTCCTCGTACACAAGAGGCTTATCGTCCGACATCTTTCTTTCCTCCCTGGTCGTCGGGGTGGAGGGACAGGGAGGGCCACGAGTAGAACCTCTCTAGCCGCGTACCCCTATCCCTCCAGTACCCTCAGCCCGACTCGAACGGGCCGTACACCGTTAGTGAGGGTGTCCTTCTAGCCTTCTTCCGGGTACTCCCAGTCCTCTTCCACCGGCTCCTGATTCGCGGCTTCCACCACCGCGGGGTCGTAATATCCGGCCACTCCGGTCTTCCCGCTCGGGTGTTCGCCCCGCTGGAACACAACCCCCGGATACCGCTTCCGCAACCTCGATGCCGTCTGGCCCGCGGTATCCCGATTCCCGTACACCGCAACCCATTTCCACTTCTTCTGGTTCTCGGGTAGGGCCAGCATGTCCACGCGGGAGTCGAACGGGGAGCTGGTACCGGGGGAGGTGTGCTTGCGGGTGAACGCATCCCCGCTCACATCCTCCAGCTCGGTCAGGTACACCACATCGCGGGAAGTTTCGGTAGCTGTCATATCTATCTCCTTATGATTCTCTCAGAGCCGAGTACAACCCGGACTCCTTGCTCAGTTCCTTCATCAATCTAGCATTGCCAATGACGAATGGCAACTGATCTAGGGCAGAATCAAGGAACTTGTTGTGGGGGGAGGTGGACTTGGCGAGGGTCATCAGTTTCGCGAGGTCGTCAGCCTCCAGGCCCCCCAGCACCTCCTCATAGCTGGAGAGATCTCCAGAGGCGGCAGTAGAGGCAGGGGCAGCCGGTGTAGCACTCTGGGCTACTTGCCTCTCGATCTCCGCCACCCCCGGATCCCACCCGTGAAACTCTCCCGGGAAGTTCCGGCTCCACTCCACCTTCTCTTTCGTCTCCCGGTTGGTGAAACTCCCCGACTCCTCCTTCATCGTCCAGATGCTTCCCACCCATGTTTGTGCCTCCCTCGTTGACCCCCATTGCTTCCCGCTGGAGTCTTTCCCTGTCGCGTCGATCTTCGCGGCGGTCCGGGCTTTCTTGATCAGCTTCCCAAGGTTCGAGTTGTCCCGAACTTTCGTGCTCCCATCGAGCGCCTGGATTCTTCCCCCCTCGTCCTCGATACTCCACCCGCCGCCCTTAACTGTCTTCCCGACCCTGAACCGCTCGGTCCAGGTGGGGAACTTCGGGTCGTCGGTCATCAACTCCCACACCAGCTCCGGATCACCGCTGTTCTCGTTGATCTCGAACACCGAAGTAACGACGGTCCCGCGGTAGTTGGTGAAGTTACTGCTCTCTGTTTCCCAATCCTCAGACATGATTATCTACTTTCTCTCCTGTTCCATTACATTCCGGACATACCCACAACACTCCGCCCTCGTCTTCCACACACCCGTTCCCTTCACAGGCGGGACAGAAGACCAAGTACCGTTCTCCTACCCCCACTCCACGCTCCTACTCATATCTCCAGCCGCTCCACTAACGCCCTGATTTCCCCCGCTACCCAGCAACCCATCCATTCCTCTTACCGAAACTGCAACCCTTCTATCCACCATTGCGGAAACAACCCTTTCCACTGCCTCCAAAACCTCAGAAACTCGCTATCCAGCACATAAGTAACTCCCCAGTCCTCTTCGCTTCTCACCACCCTCCCACTCATCTGTATCAAACTCCGCGCGGTCTCCACCGCATACCACAGTCTCCCGCCCTTAGTCCCATACAACCGCCTCTCCACCTGCTTGTCCCCGAGACTCGGAAACGGCACCTTCAATATCACCTGGACCCGACAGAGATCCCCCTTTAAGTCAACTCCTCTATCCATTGAAGGAGACAGGAACACACCTGCTCTTGACTCAAGCCAGTCTGCAATAACTCTCTCGCGGTCGGTATAACCTTCCACGCGATATACAGGTCGTTGTCCTCCGTGTCTTTGTATCTCTTCTTTAACAGCACATCCAGCCTTTTCTGCAAGGCTATGAGATACAGTATGGACGAGGATCCGGTCATCGGTATGTTCTCCCACGATTCCGCACAGCTTCGTAAACACCGCATCCCATTCCTCTTTCGATGACTTTCTCGACAACGAACCAGTGGGGAGAATCCTTACCTTCCTCGATGATGGAGCGAAGGAACTTGGTACAACTATCCCATTGCTCTCCCCAGAGAATCCGAGTGAGTTCATTAGCGAGGATGTCGATACCACGCTCCCAGACATCAGCAGGAATCGCTTGCTGTGTTTCCATATCAGCCTCTCCCCATAGTCTTTAACTTCAACCGGCTTGAACGTCCAACCTGCTTTATCCACTTCCGCAACCCACGCCCCGTCACCATCAGTTCCAAGGTGACGCGATACGTTCCCCAGCTCTTCGATCCGGCGACGGAGATTGAGCCAAGCTCGCCTACCCCGAACGTCATCCGAGAACTCTTTACCTTGTTTTGCTTCCGATTTGAGGACTGGTAGAACGGTTCCATCTAACCACTCCTTCCAGCTCTCTTCTTTAGTCTTAAACTTGGGCTCCCCCAGCTTGTACTTAGATACGTATGCCTGTGACACTCGCGCCTCAACAAACCCCATCAACTCCTTCTCAAGCAGATCGCACTCATCCAACACCACAAACCCACACTCGCCAAAACTTCCCACGTAGTTAGCTTCAGTGAGGAAATAAGCGGTATTGAGCACAGCCACGTCAGATCCAAGAGCATCCTGCTTCGCCAGCTCATACGGGCAGCCTTCAACCGTCTCACAAAACTCGCATCCGCCATCCTGTTTCGTGCAATCCGCACAAGAAATCTCAGGGTAAGCATCCACAAAGATCTCCGTGGGATAGTTCGCACGGCCTTTGATGACCTTACTGTACGGAAAATCTCTACAAAACTGATCCTGGAGCGCCTTTGAATGGCAGACATACAGGTTCCTTCTTCCACCCCATAGAACTCTCGCGGCCTCCCCGATAACCGTCTTCCCACTCCCCGGTGGCGCATCGACCACCTGGACTTGGAGCCCGCGAGAGACATATCCGTCCTCCAGTTGCTCTAACGCCTGGAGTTGGTTGGGGCGCCACTCCTCCAGCCAGGAGGGGAGGGAGATGTTTAACTCATCCCATCCTCTCGCGGAGTTCTGGGCCTCCCAGACCTTCCTCTTGAAACTCAATGACCACCCCTGGTCTAAGCGGCGGAGATGGGATTCTTACCCTCTCTACACCGGTGCCTTCTCCCCCACCACAACGCTTCCCTCTCAGTCTCAAACTCCATGAGACTTACCTCCCCACACTTCTCACAGTGCCAGTGATAGAAGGTGTGATAGTCCTCCTCCACATGGCCCCACTCCTTAACAGGCCATACTTCCTGGTCCACTAACATTGGCCCTCCCTCTCATGTTGTGCCCGGGTCTCCACTGCCCCCAGACACCGTTCATGTATCCCTTCACCTGCTCCCCACACCCGCACGCGCAGAACGGCGGAGGGGTGGTGGGAGTCGAATACAACACACACTTATGGAACCCCAGCTTGAAAAACCCCAGCCCACAGTCCGGACAGTGCTTAAAGAACCTCATGTCTCTACTCATCTGATCCTCGACACCGGGACAGGGAGAAACTGCTCATCCACTATCAGATAATCCTTCGTTTCTTTCTTCCCTATCCACTCATACAACGCGTGGATAACAGTGTCCTTATGCCACCAGTTCAACCTCACCCGCTGCCTGGTCTCCGCGTCGATGATCATGAACCGTGGTCCTGGTTTCGTACCCATCACAACCTCCCCATCACCTGTTCAAACTCGGCCTTAATGGTCGGATTACGGATCGTCTGTACGGCCTCCACTGCCCATTCCTTCACTTGGGAGAGAATGTACGGGTCAAGTGTGCCCCTATGCCCCCTAAGCGCGTCTACCAACGCGTTCTCTCTAGCGGACTGCTCGTTGATCTCTTCCAGTTTCAGTAGAGACAAGGCAGAGCTAACCTGCTGTGACCCCCCATGTTCTCTGGAGTACTCCTCCAATCCGAGCTTGATGCACCACCGCATCACCTTCGCCTCGGAGTCCAGCTCCGATAGCACCTCGTCGTTGGAGGCGATGGCGATGATCGCGTCATGCACGGCGGCGGAAATCCAGACACCTCGATTCCCGAAGCCGGTCCGGATCTTCTCCCGGTTGTACCGGCCTCCAGGGTCCATGGCGTCGGGGACAGACGTGTCCCAGCCTTCTGACACAGGAACCTTCTTTCGCTTGGGGGTCGTCCGTATCGCTACGGGGTCAGTGAGCACCCTACAGGGGGCATGGTGGATTGTCAATAGGGAATGCCCGATGGGAATGTGGGGACGTGGGCCGCCCCCCCTGTACCCATGTCCCCACATTGACAAACTCACTAGACTGGACGACGAAGCGCGCGAGGGACGAGAGACCCGAAAAGCGTTGACAAGTCCCCCGCCGCGGGTATAGTGGAAGTGCGGTTACCTTCGCCGTGCTTGTCGGGTAATGGTTCTGGTCAAACCAAAAAAGAAAGCCCCCCGGATCTGACACCGGGGGGCTTTCTCTATTCTAGGGTCTCTACTCTCTAATAAACGTCCATCTACCTTCTCTTACTACTCCCTCCCCCTCCCCCAGCCTTCTCTTCGCGTCCAACCACACCCGATTGTCTTCCTCCTCCATCCTCCCCCACAACTTCATGGCGTTACTCCTCAAGTTATGCCAATAGGTAGTACCGCTCTCCCTCCCGGCCCAGGTCTCCTCGACCCTCCCTCCCTCATTCCTCTCCACCCTCACCGGGAACGGTAAATCCCAGTTCCCGCCTCTCACCAACACCGCCGTCAACTCCCCCTCCAACCCTTCCCATCTGGTAACGAGAGTAGAGGCCGCTTGCTCCAGCTCCTCATCGATCCCGCTCCCCATCTCCATCATCGTTTGGAGGATGTCCACCTTCCTCCCGATCTCCTCGACCGGGACACTGGTATTCACCAGGATCTCCCCCGCGACCCTCCTGATCGGCTGCGTCAACTTCTTACTGTTCATCCCCAGCTCATCGAACTTCTCCCCTAGTCCTTCCATCTCCCCCACGAGCCTCATCAGCTCGTGCCCCACGCGCCTAACGTTTCTCCCCACGCGGACTATGACCTCAGCTTTCTCGACTTGACCCGCTATTTCCCTAACCAGCCCAGCCAGGTCGAAGCTTACACCCGCACCACCTTCTGTGGTCAACAAACTACTCCTCATTTATCCCTCTCCCGCCTACTTTTCCACCTTGTCACCTCTTGGCCCGCTTTATGAGCCTTAGTCACAATCTACCATGTCCCCCCTGCCATTGTCCACCCTCAAGTGGGGATATCCTGTGGATATTGCCCCTTCGGACAATTGACCCTCATAAGTTGTCAATTAGGGATTCCCACTATCGGCGCTCAGTTACGGGTAGACAGTGTACATGAACCATGTGAAGATTATGTGAAGGTTAAGAGGGATGCGGCGGAGCTGCCGCCAGGGGATGCCCGGATATTTTGATCGGGCCGAACTGGTAACGAGGTTTAAGGGGGGGGGGTGGGCGCGCAAAAACCCGGCCGGAGGGAACATGCGTTCGCCTCCGGCCGGGAGCTTCCTACCATCCCTTCTCTCCCTCCTCCGGGGGAAGGTTGGGACCCTTCACGATCCCAACCCACCATATCCGCCCCAGATACCCCAGTATCACCATCACGAACCCTCCCATATAGATCAGGACAGGTCCGAACACTCCTCCTATCTGCGCGACGATCATCGGTCGTCCTCCACTAGCCCTAGATCCTTCAAAGTACGGGTGATCAGTTCCGGTCCCACCTCTGCCGGGAGGTATATGGTTCCTTCCGGCAGAGTTTTAGGGGGATACATGGGGATCAACCCTCGCTTGTCTACCCGAAACTGACCGGGCCACGTACTACGAATAGTGTGCATGATCCCCCTAAGCATTACCGGGTGTCCTAGGGCAAAAGCCAACCGTGACGGATCGATCATGTCATGAGCACCCTTCACGAGTACTTTAACTGTACCCTTCTTACCCCCAGAGTGATAGGTACCGCTACAATCTACCCATACCTCTACTGCATGTTGTGACTCTTCTAAAGCGAGAGCTAGGGCCACGATAACCGCACCCCTCCTCATGATCTCCCGGTCTCTAGCTTCTGCATAAACATTCAAGCCAGCACATAGGGTTACAACCCTACCTACCTTGCTAACCTTGATCGGCTCATACTCAATCATGCACTCCGGGACACCTTGAAGATATCTCCCAACGTCCACTTCACTACCGCTCATCAGCCATTCCGCTTGAAAAGACGGTAGCGCTACCTCTTTCTCCACCATACTCAAGGCTGATTTAGCTATCGACATAGCATCCCGCAGCCCTTTCTGCCACCCTTCGCGCGCCATACGGAAATCATCATCCGTATGGTAATCACGCCAGGGACAGAGGTGACGGTTAGCGTCTGCTAGGTCGATAATCTCGTCTAGCCCATACTCATCATGAATATGGTTCTTCTTTATTTCCCTCTTCATTCCTCCCTACCTTCCCACCTAGCGCGCACTTATCTACGGTTAGAACTTCCTAACCGTAGCCCTACTCCCTACCCGTTCAGTCTCCTCCAATCCGTATCGCTCACACCCTTACGAATCCTCACCTCCACAACTTTCTCCCTGCTCATCCCTGCCGCGAGGAGTTTCGCACCGAAGATACTGGCGCGAGGTGAGAATGTGACTGGCATATTAAGTTCATCCGCTTTACTCCTAAGCTTGCGGACCTCCCTCAGTAACCATTCCACATCCAGCACATCCGCACCCTGAGCCCTAGCAACCTGATCCTCTAGCGCCTCATCAACGGGGACGCTGATCATGGCGAATCGGTCCTTAGTAGCAAAGTCAATCTGTAACCTTCCCACATACGTCCGATCCGGCCCGTCACCATAAGTATTCGCGGCGGCCATTACCCAACATTGAGGGTGCTTATCGACCCTCTTGTCGGGAAACTCCATACTGCCATTCGATAAGGCTTCGTTGACCTTCCCAAGCGTATTGGGATTGCCATTATCCACCTCGTCAAATAGGAAGATACCGCCACCCTCGAATACCCTTCTAAACGCAGTGTCATGATAGATACCGTTAGCGTCCCGATATCCAACTATCTCACTGACTGGCGTGGTGACGGTAAGGCTAATGCTCCCGAAGCTAACTCCCAACGCTTCTGCACATTGATGAGCTAGCTTGGTCTTGCCACTACCTGCGCTCCCGGTCATCCAAACATTATCGCCACCCTGAAGGATGGTCATGATGTCCGGAAATACCTTATGTACCGCGCCCTCTAACTCCTTAACCTCTCCCGTCACCCGGTTATCAACAATGATCGTTGTCGGATAGACGAGATCAGCTATCTGATCCTTCACAATGGTCCGGACTTGTTCCGCGTCCACCGATGTACCCACGAGACGTTGTAGGGACCTCAGGAGGTCCGCTACTGCCTCAGAATCGGCCGATGGGCTAGAACTCACCGGGACGCGCTCGGGGAGCGTAGAGGGGACCTCAGAGGTGCGAGCTTCGATTATCTCTTCCAGCTCGGTAACCTCTGTCGGATCCGGAGCCCTAGTGACCTCTGAACCCTTCCCGCA
>Ga0126381_100005503_pt1 | contig 13948 bp, 16 predicted proteins | sample PanSoiMetPlot_28_FD_96465 | JGI IMG/M metagenome (GOLD analysis project Ga0126381, IMG submission 96465) | Tropical forest soil microbial communities from Panama - MetaG Plot_28 | ecosystem: Environmental > Terrestrial > Soil > Tropical forest > Bulk soil | place: Panama | collected 2016-02-17
AACATTCACCTCAACAGGGAGATTGGGAACTTTGACTCGCCGGGTAGTTGTCACTGGTGTTGGACTGGTCTGCGCGCTGGGCATCGGCACGGAGGAAAGCTGGAGGAACCTCGTCGCTGGGTGCAGCGGTATCGGACCGATCACGCATTTTGACACGACCGGATTTGACTGCACCATTGCCGGTGAAGTGAAGAACTTCGACCCGCTCCAGTGGATTGAAAAAAAAGACATCAAGAAGATGGCACGGTTCATCCAGATCGGGCTGGCGGGCGCCGATTTTGCGGTGAAGTCCGCCAACTGGAAGCCGGAGGATTCGAATCTCGACGAAGTCGGGGTCTACGTTTCTTCGGGCATCGGTGGGTTCGATATCATTGAGCGTGAGCACTGGAAACTCGTCCAAGGTGGCCCGGGGAAGATCTCGCCCTTTTTCATACCTTCCGCCATCGTGAATCTGGCATCCGGGCAGATTTCCATTCGATATGGCGCGAAGGGACCGAATTCCGCCACCGCAACGGCGTGCTCTGCTTCCGCGCACGCCATTGGCGACTCCTTTAAGATTATTGAGCGCGGCGCCGCGGAAATGATGATCTGCGGCGGCGCTGAAGCCACGATCACGCCCATGGGCGTCGGCGGATTTGCTTCCATGAAGGCGCTCTCCACGCGCAACGATGATCCTCAGCACGCGAGCCGGCCCTGGGATGCCGCGCGCGACGGATTTGTCGTTGGCGAAGGCGCGGGCATCGTGGTACTGGAATCGCTTGAGCACGCCCAGAGGCGCAATGCGCCGATTCTCGCGGAAATCGTTGGCTACGGCATGTCCGGCGACGCCTATCACATGACACAGCCGGAAGAGAATGGCGACGGCGCCTATCGCGTGATGATGGCGGCCCTAAAGGACGCGAAACTTTCTCCTGGCGATATCGGCTATGTGAATGCGCACGGCACGTCCACGCCGATAGGTGACGTGATCGAAACGCGCGCGCTGAAACGTGTCTTTGGCGAACGCGCGAAGCAGGTTCCGATCAGCTCCACGAAATCCATGACCGGGCACTTGCTCGGCGGCGCCGGCGGGCTCGAAGCCGGCATCAGCGTACTTGCGCTGCACGATCAGGTCTTGCCGCCGACGATTAATCTCGAGAATCCCGATCCCGAATGCGATTTGGACTACATTCCGAATCATGCGCGGAAAGCTTCGGTGGAGTTCGCGCTTTCGAATTCCTTTGGATTTGGCGGCACCAACGCTGCGCTCGTTTTCCGGCGCTGGTCGGGGAAGTAGAGCAGTTTTTCTTTTTGGCCGTGCTCGCCCCGGTGTGTCATCCTGAGCCTGCCTGCTGCAGGCGGCGGAGCCAAGGATCTCAACTTCGACATGGCTCAATACTCGAGTCCATGCCGGGATCGCCATAAATAGGAATCTCTCGTGAACATCATCGTGTGCATCAAGCAGGTTCCCGCGAAGGACGCGCCGCTGGCTATCGCCGGAAACTGGATTAAGGAGTCCGACATCGGCTTTGAGATGAACGAGCCGGACAGTTACGCGCTTGAAGAAGCGCTGCGGCTCAAGGAAAAGCATGGTGGGGAAGTGGTTGCGCTCTCGATGGGGCCTGAGCGCGTGAAGCAAACCATCAAAGAAGCGCTGGCGAAAGGCGCGGATCGCGCGATTCATATTGCCGATGACAACTTCGCGCAACTCGATCCCCTAGGCTCGGCGAAGGCTCTCGCTGCCGCCATCCAAAAGGAAAAAGCGGACCTCGTCCTAACCGGGTTGCAAAGTGATGACCATGGCTTTGGTCAGACCGGCGTGCTTCTCGCTGCGCAGCTCGATCGCCCGCACGCCACGATCATCATGCAAATCGACGTGCAAGACGGAAAGATGAAGCTCAAGCGGGAGCTCGAAGCCGGTTGGTTTCAGTGGATGGAGTGCACGCTGCCGGCGGTGCTCACCATTCAATCGGGCATCAACAAAGTGCGCTACGCGACGCTCAAGGGCATCATGGCTGCGAAGAAAAAGGAAATTGCAACCGTCTCGCGTGAATCGCTGGGCGTCTCGCACGAAGCGACGCAGAAAATCGAAAAGATTTACGTGCCCGCAAAAACGAAGAAAACAGAATTCCTGACCGGCACGCCCAAAGAAGTGGCGACGAAGCTCGTCGAAAAGCTCAAGTTTGAAGCGAGGGTGATCTAACATGAAAATCCTCGTCGTTACCGAACAGCGCCAGGGCAAGTGGAACAACGCAAGTTTCGAAACGCTTGTCGCCGCACAGCAAATCGCCAAAGATACCGCGAGCGCCGTCAGCGCGCTCGTCATCGGCAAAGGAGTTTCATCGTTCGCGGACGAGCTTGCCACGAAAAACGTCGCCGAGGTTCTTCGAGTTGAACACGACCTGCTCGAGGCTTATACGCCTGACGGATTTTGCATGGCTCTCAAGCAAGTGGTCGAAACCGCGAAACCCGACCTCGTTTTGTTTCCCCACACTTATCAAGTCCGCGACTTTGCGCCGAAGCTCGCCGCCATGCTGGGCAAAGGCATGATTGGGGACAGCATCGGTTACCGCAACGAAGGCGGAAGGCTCGTTTTCGTGCGGCAGATGTTCCAAGGTAAAACCGCTGCCGACGTCACCTTTACTGGCGCAGCGCCATGGTTCGCTTCGTTTCAGTCCGGCGCCTTCCGCGCCGATCTGCTTGCCGCGCATGCTTCCGGCAAAGCGCCAGTGAACGTGGTGAGCGTTACCATGAGCGCGGAGCAGATCCGCACCAAGCCAATGGAACTCTTTAAGGAAGCAAAATCTGCGGTCGACCTTACGCAGGCGCCGCTCATCGTCTCCATAGGCCGCGGTATCAAGGCGCCGGAAAATATTTCGCAAGCGGAAGCTTTGGCGAAAGCACTCGGCGCGGAAATTGCCGCATCGCGGCCAATCTGCGATGAAGGCTGGCTCCCCATGGAGCGCCAAATTGGCAGCTCGGGCCAGACGGTCGCGCCAAAGCTTTATCTGGCGCTCGGCATCAGCGGCGCGATCCAGCACGTCGTCGGGATGAAAGGCGCGCGCACCATCGTGGCCATCAACAAAGATTCGAACGCGCCGATTTTTGAAATCGCTGATTATGGTGTCGTCGGAGACATTTTCGAAATCATGCCCGCCCTCACCGAAGCTCTGGAAAAAGCTAAGTAGCCCTTATTCGTCAGATACCTGGCTGTTTCTCCTCCAACGCTTCGGAGCTGAGATGCAATTTGGCGCTTTCTTACTCGGCTCTTTTCGACAATCATATTCGCGAATTGCAAATCGGAGGACTTCGTGGCCGAAATGGAAAGCTTTCCTTACGAAACGAGACTCAACATTCTTTGCCAGCCTTTGGAACTTATCGACGAACGGGCGCTCGCCGATGCCTGCGCCTATAAGTGGTACAACCAGACACTCTGCCAGGTGAACGGCTCGGTAGTCCGCCTCGGCGTCGTACAGGGTGAATATCATTGGCACAAGCATGACAACGATGACGAATTCTTCTATGTCGTCGAGGGCAGGCTGCTGATCGATCTCGAAGGCCGCACGATCGAACTCGGCCCGAGGCAGGCCACCGTCGTGCCCAAGGGAGTTCTCCATCGCACCCGCGCTCCGCAGCGCACGGTGATTTTAATGGTCGAAAACGCCGGAATCACTCCAACTGGAAACTGAACGTTAGCAAGCTCTGCGCCCCTCGATCGAAGCGAGGGAATTGGGCCGTCCTTATTCCGCGGGATTTTCGAGCAGTTGGGTGTTACTTTGGAAGAATTTCAGAAGCTTCGATAAGAGCGATGTCGTTTTATGATTTGTTAAAATAAACGGAATCGATGACCATCCAGCGCGAACAACTGGAAGCCGATGTTCTCATCGTTGGCGCGGGGCCGGCGGGGCTCTCCTGCGCGTTGCACCTTGCCAATCTCATCAAAAAACACAGTGCCGCCGGCACAAAACCTGGACTTTCAGAAGAAAATATCTACGTTCTGGAAAAGGGCCGCGAAATTGGCGCGCACCAGCTTTCCGGCGCGATCATGAATCCCAAGGCGCTCGCCGAACTGGTTCCCGATTTCGAGAGGTCCGCGCCGCTCGACACTCCGGTCACCGATTCCGCCGCGTTGCTCTTTACAAAGGACTCTTCTTTTCGTTTCCCCATCACCCCGCCGCCTTTTCAAAACAAAGGCAATTACGTTATTTCCCTGAGCCGAATCACGAAATGGTTGGGCGGACTCGTCGAGGCAGCCGGCGTCAACATCTTTAAGAAATTTGGCGGTGCCGAGCTGGTCTACGAAGGTGACGGCATTGCCGGCGTAATTACAGAAGATAAAGGCGTCGACAAAAACGGCAAGCCCAAGGACAACTTCACTCCCGGGTACGAACTCCGCGCCAAAGTGACCGTTCTTGCCGAAGGCACGCGCGGCTCGCTCACCAAGAAGCTGGTTGCCGCCAAAAAGCTCGACAACATTAATCCGCAAAGCTACGGCATCGGCGTCAAGGAACTTTGGGACGTTCAGCCGGGCCGCATTCAACCCGGTTACGTTGCGCACACGCTCGGCTGGCCGGTTTCTACCGACATGTACGGCGGCGGATGGATTTACGGCCTGTCGAACAACCGTGTTTCCATCGGCCTCGTCATGGCCCTCGAATACGCCGATCCGCAGTTTGATCCGCACGCCGCGTTTCAGACGTGGAAGACGCATCCCTTTCCCAAGAAACTTCTCGATGGCGGCAAGCTCGTTCGTTACGGCGCGAAGTCACTTCCTTACGGCGGCTGGTACGCCATGCCACGCACCTACGTGGATGGCGGCCTCATCATCGGCGACTCGGGGAGCTTCCTCGATTCGCAGCGCCTCAAGGGCATTCATTTGGCGATGAAAAGTGGGATGCTTGCTGCCGAAACGATTTTCGAAGCGTTGAAATCCGGCGACACTTCCTCAAAAACATTGAGCACTTTCCCGGAGAGAGTGGAACAAAGCTACATCAAGAAGGAGCTTTGGCAGGTCCGCAATTTCCATCAATCCTTTCAGCACGGAATGTTCCGTGGATTTTGTCACACCGCGCTTCAGCAAATCACCGGTGGCCGGGGCCTGATCGATCCTATGCGCGCTCACGCGGGCTACGAAGCCTACAAACAAATCGACGGCAGACCCGCGCCGGAACGCCTCAAAGGCGATGGCAAGCTCACCTTCGATCGTCTGACCGACGTCTACCATTCCGGCACGCGCCACGAAGAAGATCAGCCCTGTCATCTCCGCGTTGCCGACACGAACATCTGCTCGACCAAGTGCGTAGCCGAATACGGCAATCCCTGCCAGTATTTTTGTCCCGCGGCGGTCTACGAAATGGTCCAGGAAACCGGCGGGCCGCCGAAGCTGAAAATCAATGCATCGAATTGCGTCCACTGCAAGACCTGCGACATTGCCGATCCCTACCAGATCATTGACTGGGTCGTTCCGGAAGGCGGCGGCGGTCCTAACTACGAAGGCATGTGACGATTCGACGAGGAATCTTCTTTGAAGGCGCGCTGAAGATTTCAAGGCACCCTCATCGGCTCAATTCCGTTTCCATCCATTGGGGGACATGGGCGCGATGGTTACGATCCGCGCGTCCACAACTTGCGGACGAAATGAACCATGCGGTCTACCACGGAATCGCTCGCTGGATTACTGCCCTTTGGCGCCGGTTTCGGCGGGTTTGCAGCGGCTGGGCGTGGCGGAGTCGGAGCAGGCGGCGGTGGATCCGGCTTCGCCAATTCTCCTTCCACGCGTCCCTGGAAAATCAGCGTTGGCCGGACCCGCACACGCCGCAGCGCCACAATTTGGCTGGTGTCCACTTCAGGCTGCACCTCCGCGTTGGCGTTGTAAATCAGCGGCGGCACAAGGATTTCGTAAATCGGCCCTTCTTTCGTCGCCGGCTTATCTCCGGGCAGTGCCGAAACAATCTCTCCTGACCCTAAAGGTTTTGCGTTCGCATCTTCGGTTGGCGCGGTCGAAGGAACGAATTCCAGATGTGGCGGCGGCGCATATTTCGTGAGTTCCGGATCGCACGAGCAGCGGTCGCCGCCGCTGCGAAGTCCGTCAAGTTGCCCATTGACAAGCAAAATGTCGGAGGATTGGGGCACAACAATATTCTGGCTGGTGAGTTGCTGCTCCAGCCGAACCGCGCCGCGGTACGCCCGAACACACATGGCACCCGTGGCATCAAAGCCGACCAGCGCATCCTGTAGGCCGTCGCCAATGGCGATCGGTTGAATCTGAAGAAGCGGGGTATAGACCGTTACTGCCGGTCCGTGCTCGATCGAGAGATGAATCGTACCGGTATCCAGCGCCACAGTGAGCTGATTGCCGACTTTGAGCTCGGAGAAATGCGCTGGCCCGCAGATGCTGATGGTGCCGCCTTCGGTGAGATCGAGGCGCGCCGTACCGGATCTGATGATCACATCGCTGCCGCTGCGTAGAACCGTTCTCGGGAGGCCGTGAGAAACGTCGATACGCATGGGGCCGGTAACCGCAACGGCCGCACCATCAATAATTCCGACCGAGTCGGTAACCGGTTCGTCGGAGCGAGCGGTCACCGCGCTCATGACTGCCCCGCCTGCCAACGCAGTCACAGTTGCAAGCAGCCAAACGGCGCGGGGCCTTAGTCTCGGCGGGAAGGGAAGCGGCACTTCAACATACTCCTGGAACAATCGAGCAGACTCTCACCTATACTATACTTCGGAGCGATTGACCGCGCACCTTAAGATAGGTGCGAATCGACGCGCATTCATGCCGCGACCCGATACCGTCCTCGAAACCGCAAAGCAGCCTGAGTCCGAACCAGTCAACCTGCACTACGACACGCGGCTGCCACGACTTCCATGGACGCGCCGCATCCAGATTCCGCTCATTGCCGCGGCGGTTTACAGCGTCATTCGAACGCTCGGGCCGACGCTGCGCTACGAAGTCCACGGCTGGCAGCACGCGGAAAGAGTGCACGCTTCGGGCAAACGCATTATTTGGTCCTTCTGGCACCGCATCATACTTCCCATCGTGTGGTGGCACCGGAATCACGGCGTTGTGGTAATGAACACCACCGCTTTTGACGGCCAGTGGACGCGAAAGGTCATCGAGCGGCTCGGATTCGGCACGGCCCAGGGAAGTTCCTCGCGCGGCGGATTGCGCGGGTTGGCGGTGATGGCCAAACGCCTCGAGGAAGGTGTGGACTGCGCCTTCACCATTGATGGGCCGCGCGGTCCCCGTTATGTGGCAAAACCGGGTCCGGTGATGCTCGCGCGAAAAACCGGATGCCCCATCCTGGTTTTTCACATCGGTGTGGATCGCGGGAAAACATTCGCGAAGACCTGGGACCATTTTCTGTTTCCCATGCCTTTCGCGCGCGCCGTGATTCTGTTTGCGCCGCCGATTTACGTTCCGGCGGATGCCAATGCGGAAATTATGGAAGAGAGGCACGCCGAAATGCAGCGCGAATTGGAACGTGTCCGCGACATTGCCGAAGGGTGGTATCTGCTAGGCCCCGACGCCCGCGAAAAACACCGTGCGCAATTCAACCGCTCATGAAAACGGAAGATTGGAAATAGAAAATAGAGGGTTCCCGTGAAGTTCCGTTTTCTCTTTTCCGTTTTCAGCTCTTCAGTTGCCGTCACGTTCGCCCAACTTCACGGAGATATCCATTTTCTTCCCTCCGCGATAGACGGTCACATTGACCGAATCGCCGGGACGGTGATGATTGAGGACCAGATTTACGTCGAATTGGTTCGCGACCTTCTGGCCGTCGATGGCTACGATGACATCGCCTCCGATATAGAGGCGCCGCATGCCGGCCAGAACCGTACGATCACCGCCATGGATTCCGGCCCCCGCCGCAGGACCGCCTTTGGTGACGGTTTCCACGAGCAAGCCTTCCTGGACGGGCAAGTCCAATGCTTCCGCGAGCCCGCCGGCTAGCGCCAGCGTTTCTACCCCCAGGAAGGCGCGATGTACTCGGCCAGATGTGATGAGATCGTTGGCAATATTTTTTGCAGTGTTGATGGGGATGGCGAAGCCGATCCCTGCAGTCGTGCCCGTGGGCGTGTAGATCGCGGAATTAATTCCAATCACATTCCCATGCGAATCGATGAGCGGCCCGCCGGAATTTCCGCGATTGATGGCCGCATCGGTCTGAATGGCTTCCTCAATGGCTGTCGTCTGGCTCGTTTGCACCGTGCGGCCAATGGCGCTGACGACTCCCGTGGTAAGCGTGGACTGGAAGCCAAAAGGATTTCCGATTGCAAGAACTTTTTGCCCGACCTGAATCGCGTTGGAATCCCCCAGCTTTAAGGTTGCCAGTTGCTTCCCCTTGGGATCGATTTTGATGAGCGCGACGTCATTGCGCTGGTCGGCTCCAATATATTTCGCAGGGTGGCGTGATTGGTCTCCCAGGACAACTTCAATGGACTGCGCGCCTTCCACAACGTGGTAGTTCGTCAGGATGTACCCGCGAGGGTCAATGATGAATCCGGATCCCGCGCCTTCGACGGGAACCGGATCCATGAAGAAATCGTACTCGGTCGCTTTGGTCAAGATATTCGCAACCGCCGGTGAAGCTTGCCGGTAGATGCGCACGTTGATGGTTTCATCCTCGGTGAGCGGAGCATCCTTCTCGGAGGCCGTAGTAAAAGAACCGCTGCGCGGTACGGCTTCCACGCTCGTTGGTTGTCGCGGGCCGAAGCGGGCGCCGGCCCAGAAAGCGCCAAGAATCAGGACCAGCGCGGCAATAACAATTCGCGCGCGATTCGATGTGTTGACCGGACTCATTCTTTTTTCCCTTCTGTGTCACTCCATGTCTTTAGTATAGGCAAAATAGACGCAGCCGGTCACCGTGCGGCTTTGCTGCGGTGAAGCTTGGCGCCCAGCGTTTCAACCTGCCGGCGAGTTTGTTCGAGGGTGCCCGAACAATCAATCGTTTCGGTGGCGTAACGCAGTTTTTCCTCGACCGGCATCTGCGACGCGATACGGCGCCGCGCTTCCTCTTCGCTGAGGCCCCGAGCGGCCAGTCGCTCGAGTTGTTGTTCCGGCCGGCACCAGGCGACCACCAGTCCGTCGAGGTGTTGATGAATCCCCGACTCAATGAGCAACGCAGCTTCGACAAAGGCCGCGTCGCGCGTGCTTTCGCGTTCCCATTCGACGAACTGCCGCAGAACGGTTTCGGCGACGCGCGGGTGGACAATCGCATTAAGCCGGTCGAGCTTGCCGCGATCGGCGAAGACAAGCCCGCCAAGTTTGGCGCGGTCCACACGGCCTTGGTCGTCGGTTATCGCGGAACCGAATTCGCGAAGCAGTTCTTCGTAGGCGGGCTGGCCAGGCTCGATGATTCTGTGCGCCAAAGAGTCGGCGTCAAGAACCGAAAAGCCCAGCTCGCGCAGCATGGCAGCCACAGCGCTCTTGCCGCTGGCGATTCCGCCGGTCAATCCGAGTCGCAGCATTCTTCTTTGTCACCGGGCCGAGGCGGTTGATTGTGTCGCGGAAACTCTTGGCGAGGCGCGGCGGAGGCGCGCGGCTTTCACGGTGTTGCTCATGAGCATCGTAATGGTCATGGGGCCGACGCCGCCCGGGACGGGCGTGAGCGCGCCGGCAGTATCTACCGCATCGGGATGAACGTCACCGACGAGGATGGAGCCCTTGGCGCGGAACTTTTCGAGCCGGGCGGGAAACCTTCGCAACAGCCGTTCGGCTTCGGCAGGATCTTTGACGGTATTCGTGCCAACGTCGATGACCGCAGCACCGGGCTTGATCCAATCTGCCTGCACGAACCCTGCTTTGCCCATTGCGACGACGATGATGTCCGCTCGGCGGACGATATCGGGAAGGTCGCGCGTCTTCGAATGACAGATGGTCACCGTGGCATTGGCATGCATGAGCAGAAGGGCCATAGGTTTGCCCACGATGTCGCTGCGCCCAAGAACAACCGCGTTTGCGCCTTCCATGGGGATATTGCTACGCCGGAGAATCTCCATTGAGCCGGCCGGCGTGCAGGCAACCAGTCCCGGGCGCCCGCTGACCAGGCGGCCCAGGCTAACCGGATGAAAGCCGTCCACATCCTTCGCAGGATCAACCGCTTCAAGAATGCGCTTGGTGTCCACAGTTGGGGGAAGAGGGAGCTGAACAAGGATTCCGTCCACGTTGTTGTCCCGGTTCAAGTCCTCGACGACCGCGAGTAGTTCTAGGGTAGTCGCTGTTGCCGGAGGTGTGAGGAGCGCGCTCGCAAGGCCTAGCTGCTCGCAAGCCGCGATTTTGCTTTTTACGTAAAGTTGCGAAGCCGGATTCTCGCCGACCAGGACCGCGGCCAGACCGGGCTGGACGCCCGCTGCAGTTAGCAGGCGGACTTCGTCCTTGAGCTCGGCAAAGATTTCATCTCGGATTTTCACCCCATCGAGAATCCGTGCGGCCATGAAACGCTCGCTTTCGTGGAGCAAAAGAAATCATAGCATACGGAAACATTCCCTCACTTGTGAGCTATGGAAGAACCCGGCCATGCAAGCGACTGGAACCATCAAGGCAAAATAGGCGAATAAAGCAGTATGCGAGTGCGATGCGGTTGCCAAGTCTGTTGGCTCTCATACTTCTCTCGATTTGGGCATCCTCCGCCTGCGAAATCAGCTCATTCCAGCACGGTTGCAAAAAGGGATGGATGGCGATCTTGTCGTGCTGCGCGTCGATCCCTCCCTGGATCCCGCGGCATTTGGCAAAGGCAAACCCACGATTCGCGGCGGGAAGGTCATTCATTCCGAGCCATAAATCACCCAAGCCGCAATCGCGCGAATGCTCCATGCGCCTTTTCGGCATGATGGCACATCCAGGAAGCATGCCGGGCCCCCAGAAAAAGGCTTCGGCGGGGAGGGTTTATGGCCGCGCCAAGTGCAGGCACAAAGATTGTTTTGCAAGTGGGTGAAGAACTTCGAATCCGAAACAACGGCGACATCCTCGTTGACAATCCCGAACTCGAACTGGACAGGGAAGCCCGTGCGGCGGACGCCGTGCTCCTATACCGTTTCGACGCGCAAGCTCGGGAACACATTCTGCGGCTGCTGAACCCCGTGGCCGATCACAAGCACGTCAAGGTGCACCGGCGCGACGATTGAAAATCCTCTTGGTTTTCCAAGCCAGAAGCGAAAAACCTGGCGAAACTCGTCCTGCACGCTCGTAGCGCTCCTGGCCGAATCCCACGTAGGACGAGTGTAGGAATATCTCACACGAGTCGTGTAGGAGGAATCCAACTGTCCCTCAGGACAGCTAGGCGCGAGGTGCAGCGTATGCCACAGTTGAGTCCCGCAAGGGGGGTTCCTAATGGACGACACGATTGATTTCGATTTGACGATGCCTGCGCCCGCCGCGGACAAGCAGGAGCAAATCAGGGAAGACTGCAAGAGAATTGCCGACCTTTTTGAAGCGAGCGCGACGGCGATGTTTGAAGGCCAGGACGGTTTGATTTTTCATTTGGAATTTGACGACGCCGCAAAGTTTGGGAAGTTTGCGGAGTATTTGAGGGCCCACGGTTTGCTGCGCGTGGATCGTATTCAAACCAAGAGCGACAAGGTGCACTAATTCCTGCGGCCTGCGTGCGTTCGTCGAAGTGGTTTTCAAAACCCACCCGGCAAACAACCAGGCCTGTGATTTTTCATCTCTCCTTGAGCGGAATCCCGGTCCCTTTCGCTTTGACTGCGAAGCGGATCAAGGCTTTTCTGTTGCGGCCCGATCGGGATGACCACGATCGGCAAGGAATTGGCGCAGGCGCGATGCCAGTTCATCTCGCACGCGGCAGAACGCCTCAAGCCTTTCTTTATGAGAACCGGTGGCGTTGCCAGGATCCCAGATGCTCCAATGGATTCTTTGCGAGCCCGGAAACACCGGACACTCTTCCGCCGCTGAATCGCAAACCGTAATGACCGTGTCGAATTCTTGCCTTTCGAATTCCGTAACGGATTTGGAGCGCTGGCCGGAAATGTCGATCCCGATTTTGCCCATCGCTTCGATGGCCAACGGGCTGACGTAGCCATTCGGCCTGCTACCCGCGCTGCGCACTTCATACGCTTTACTGCCAAGCTGGCGAAGCAGCCCTTCCGCCATTTGGCTCCGCACACAATTTCCTGTGCATAGGATGAGAACGCGATGGGGCATGGTCTACCTGCCAGGATTCACCGGCAGCAACTCGGCCCGCAGCCGGCGGATTTCGCCGCTGGCTTCACCGCCAGCACCAGGGCACTGATGAATTTCCCATCGATCTGCGGGCCAACGGTTTCCGGATCCAGTCCCGCGGCTTGCAGAAACTCGCATGCCTCTTCAACACGGTAAACGCGGGTCGGTTCGACCTCGATCGACTCGAATCCCGCGCTTGCAAGCTTCTCCCGGTATTCGTTTTCCTCGAGCGCTCCCGCAATACACCCGACCCAAAGCTCCATGCTCTTGCGAATATCCGCAGGAACCTTGCCGCGAACCACGACATCCGAAACTGCAAACCTTCCGCCCGGTTTCAGCACCCGAAATGCCTCGGCCAGAACGCGGTCTTTGTCTCCGGAAAGATTTATGACGCAGTTCGAAATAATTACGTCCACGGAGTTTTCTGGCAAAGGAACGTTTTCGATCGCCCCCTTGAGGAATTCCACATTCTCAACGCCGGCCTTCTTCTGATTTTCGCGAGCTAGTGCCACCATCTCGTCGGTCATATCCAAACCATAAGCTTTGCCGTTGGGGCCAACACGCTTTGCCGAGAGAATGACGTCGATCCCACCGCCAGACCCTAGATCCAAAACCACTTCACCGGGTTGCAATTGGGCCAGAGCCGCGGGATTCCCGCACCCCAGCGAAGCCGCCACCGCTTTTGCTGGCAGCGCGCCTTTCTCAGCCTCGCTATACAAATCCTTGGTGATCGGATCGCATCCGCTCAATTCCCCGCCACCGCCGCAACAAGCCGTCCCGCCGCTCGCCGACCGCTTGGCAGCCTCACTGTACTTTTGCTTGACCGCTTCCTGAATATTTGGCTCGCTCATGGATTCCTTCTTCTCTCTCAAAAACTTCACTTTGAAATTTGGACCACCGACTCCGCAGGAACCGCCCGCGATCGCGTGCAGCATTCCTCATACAGAAAGCTCAAAACTTCACGCAAGGCATCCGTATCCGCCGAGTACCACAGATAGGTGCGCTCCCGGCGGACCCTCACCAGTCCCACCTGCTTCAACTTCTCCAAATGGTGTGACAGCGTGGAGGCAGGGATTCCCAACTCTTCCTGGACCTCGCCTGCGACCAGTCCGTCGGGGTGAGCGGCAAGCAGCAGCCGAAGAATCTGCAATCGCGGCTCGGTACCAAGCGCAGAGAAGCGGTCCGCCGAGCGCGTGACCAACAAAGGATCAGGCTTCTTCATATTTCGATGCTTGCAGAAATATGGAAGCATGTCAAATTCTCAAAAAAGGAAAATCTCAATCCTTCGCTCCCCAACTCTTTTCCTCTCCACCGCATCCCAGTTTCCGGGGGATCCCAAGCTCGGCAAGTCGGCAAGCTCCTCCGGAAACGCCATGGAATTCGCTTTTGACCCCGTTTCAGCCGCATGGGATACTTTTAGATTCTGGGATGACCATGAAATCTCAACGGATAACCGTATTTGCAATATTTCTTGGGCTTGTCGGCGCTTCCGGCCTCGCCCAAACGCCGGGAAACCCTCCTGCCGCCGAGAAAAAAGCCCAGCCGCAAGCCCCGGCCTCATCCGCCGCCAAAGATCCCTTCGCTGAGCCCAAGACGGGCAATTCCGAAAAAGATTCCCCACGCGCCGAAGCCTATTTCAATTACACGATGGGCCATATCTATGAGCAGCAGTACGAAGCCACCAGCAACGCGGACTACGCCACCAAGGCAATAGACGCCTACAAAAAGGCTTACGCGCTCGACCCGAAATCGCCGGTCATTGGCGAGCGGCTCGCGGAAATGTAC
>Ga0126381_100005504_pt1 | contig 13948 bp, 7 predicted proteins | sample PanSoiMetPlot_28_FD_96465 | JGI IMG/M metagenome (GOLD analysis project Ga0126381, IMG submission 96465) | Tropical forest soil microbial communities from Panama - MetaG Plot_28 | ecosystem: Environmental > Terrestrial > Soil > Tropical forest > Bulk soil | place: Panama | collected 2016-02-17
AGAACGCGAGCAGGAACGGCTCGCGGATCTTCTGGAAGAAGAGACGCACGTCGGCGCGAGCGATGAGGAGCGCGGGCACGAGCACCAGGAGCGCGAAGACGACGAGCGCGCCGTAGAGGGACGCGACCAGCTTCGCGTAGGAGCCGAGAACGGCGAGGCCGTGGTGGGAGACCGAGCCCGCCATGGCGCCGAAGACGCCGATCGGCGTCAGCGACATCACGTAGTCGGTGAGCTGGAACATCACCGCCACGATGGAGTTCATGACCTTCAGGAACGGCTCGGACTTCGCGCCGATGTGGGCCGCGGCGACGCCGACCAGCGTCGCGAAGACCACGACCTGGAGCACGTCCTGCTTCGCCATCGCGTCCACGATGTTCGACGGGAAAAGGTGGAGCAGCGTCTCGACCAGCGTCCTGGGCTTCGCCAGCGTCTCGCCCGACGGCGGCAGCGTCAGGCCCCGGCCGGGCTGGACGACGTGGGCGATCGTGAGGCCGAGCGCCAGGGCCGCGGTCGTCGCGACCTCGAAGTAGACGAGCGCCTTGATGCCCATCCGCCCGACGGCCTTGATGTCGCCGGTCTTTCCGATGCCGACGACGATCGTCGAGAAGATGAGGGGAACGATGAGCAGCTTGATGAGGCTGATGAAGGCGCGTGAGAGGAACCGGAAGGTCTCGTACGCGTTCGGGTGGGCCTCGGCCGGAAACGCGAAGCCGAACGCGATGCCGAGGATCAGGGCGTAGAAGATGAGCGCCGTCGACGAGAGGCCGGCCGGACGCTTCGACGATCTCACGCGCGCGCCTCGTTCATCGGAGGTCGAAGTCTAACCGACCGTGCGCTGGAAACGGGTTCGGTACCATACGCGCCGTGACGAGACGCCGGCGCCCGAACTCGACCCGATGAACGACGAGCCCCACCCGGAGGCGCGGACCGTCACGACACCGGCCGCGAGCCCGCGCAGCGCCGCGTCCCGGGCGCCGCGGCTCGCCGACGGCACCCCGCTCGCCGACCGGTTCCGCATCGTCCGGTTCATCGCCCGCGGCGGGATGGGCGAGGTCTACGAAGCCGAGGACCGCGTGCTCGGCGTCCCCGTGGCGCTCAAGACGATCCGGCCGGACACCGCGGTCGACGAACGCTCGATGGAGCGGTTCCTGCGCGAGGTGCACCTCTCGCGCAGCGTCACGCACCCCAACGTCTGCCGCATCTTCGACGTTTTCCACCACGAAGACGTCACGTTCCTGACGATGGAGCTTCTCGCCGGGGAAACTCTGGCCGACCGCCTCGCCCGGACCGGCAAGATGACCCCGGCCGAAGCGTTGCCCCTGGTCGAGCCGATGGCGGCGGCCCTCGGCGCGGCGCACGACGCGGGTGTCATCCACCGCGACTTCAAGAGCGGAAACGTCATGCTCGTTCCCGACGATCGGAGGCCGGGAGGCGTCCGCGTCGTGGTCACCGATTTCGGCCTCGCCCGGCGCAGCGGCGGCGGCGGCGCTTCCGCGGCTCCACTGACGAAGACGGAAGCCGTCCTCGGGACGCCCGACTACATGGCGCCCGAGCAGATCGAAGGCAAGGACCTCACGCCGGCCGCGGACATCTACGCGCTCGGCATCGTGCTCTACGAAATGGTCACGGGCGTTCCGCCCTTCCAGGGCGACACGCCGCTCTCGGTCGCGCTGAAGAAGCTGAAGGAGCCCGCGCCCTCGCCGCGCCGCGACGCTCCGAACCTGCCGGCGTCGTGGGAGCGGACGATCCTGCGCTGCCTCGAGCGGCAGCCATCGGAGCGTTTCGGCTCGACCGAGGAGATCGTGCGCGCGCTGCGCGGCGAATCGGTCTCCCGGGGGCCGGCGGAGCGCCGGCGCCACCGGACGCTCGCCGTCGCGATCGCCGCGGTCGTTCTGGCGGCCGCCGCCGCGGCCTACCTCGCGAGCCGGTCCCGCTCCGCACCGAGGGCCTCCGCGCCCACGGCCAGCGCCGCGCGGCGTGCGCGGCGAGCGATCGCCGTGCTCGGCTTCAAGAACCTCGCGGGCCGGCCCGAAGCGGCGTGGGTCTCGACGGCCCTCGCCGAGATGCTGACGACCGAGCTCGCCGCCGGCGAAACGCTGCGGGCGATCCCGAGCGAGGACGTCGCACGGATGCGCATCGACCTCTCGCTTCCCGAAGCCGACACGCTCGGCCGCGAGACGCTGTTGAAGATCCGCGAGATCTCGGGCGCCGACCTCGTCCTCCTCGGCTCCTACCTCGACACGGGGTCTGATCCGGCCGGGGCGCTGCGCCTCGACCTACGTCTCCAGGACGTCTCGGCCGGCGAGACGATCGCGGTCGTCTCCGAAAAGGGCACGGTCGCGGATCTCGACGGCCTGGCCACGCGGGCCGGGGCGCGCCTGCGCGGGAAGCTCGGGCTCGCCGCCGTCTCGTCGACGGAGGCCGCCGCGGTCAAGGCGTCCCTGCCGTCCAACCCCGAGGCGGCGCGGCTCTACGCGGAGGGCCTCGCAAAGCTCGGCGTCTTCGAGGACGACGCGGCCCGCAGCCTTCTCGAGAAGGCGGTCGCGGCCGATCCGAAGCACGCGCTCGCCCATTCGGCCCTCGCGGAAGCCTGGTCGGGGCTCGGCTGGGACGCGAAGGCCCTTGCCGAAGCGAAGGTCGCCTTCGACCTGTCGGGCGACCTCGCGCGCGAGACGCGGCTCGGGATCGAGGGACGGTACCGCGCGATGGCGAACCAGTGGGAACGCGCGGTCGAGATCTACAAGTCGGTCTTCACGTTCTTCCCGGACGACCTCGACGCCGGTCTGCGTCTGGTCCACGCGCAAACTCGCGCGGGCCAGCCGAAGGATGCGCTCGCGACGATCGAGGCCCTGCGCCGCGCCTCCGCCTCGCCGGATCCCCGCATCGACCTCGCCGAGGCCGAGACGGCCCGAGCCCTCTCCGACTTTCCCCGGGCGCAGAAAGCCGCCGAGAGAGCGGCCGAACTCGCAGAACGTCAGGGCGCCCGGCTCCTCGTCGCGAGCGCGCTGCTCTCCGAAGCGAGCGCGCGGCGCAACCTCGGCGACGCGAAGTCGGCGTTGGAGCGGGCCCAGAAAGCGCGCGCGGAGTTCGAGGCCGCGGGCGACCGCTCCGGAGCCGGCGCCGCCTGGAACGAGATCGGCAACGGCCTCTACGACCTCGGTGACCTTCCCGGAGCGAAGAAGGCCTACGAGGAAGCGCTCGCGATCTACCGGGCGATCGGCCATCGGCGCGGGCAGGCCGGCGCGCTCGACAACATCGCCAACGTCGTCGGCGACCAGGGCGACTCCGCCGCGGCGCGGCGCCTCTCGGAAGAGGCCCTGGCGATCTACCGCGAGATCGGCGAGAAGGCCGGCGAGGCGCAGACGCTCAACAACATCGGTACCGCGCTCGTCGTCCAGGGCGACTTCCGCGGCGCGCGGGCGCTCTTCGAGCAGGCCCTTCCGCTCTACCGCGAGACCGGCGACCGGGGCGGCCTCGCGATCTGCCTGAACAACGTGGGCGAGATGGAGGTCGGCCAGGGCGACTACGCCGCGGCGCGGAACCACTTCGAGGAAGCGCTCCGGATCTTTCGCGAGTCGAACCAGCCGAGCAAGTCCGTCTATCCCCTCGTCGGTCTCGCCGGAACGCTCGCCGAGACGGGCGACCTGGCGGGCGCGCGGAAAATGCTGGAGGAGGCGCTCGCCCTCAGCCGCCAGGCCGGAGACCGCCACGAGGAAGCGTACGCGCTGGCCGGTCTGGGCGGGATCGCCCTCGCCGAGGATCGCCTTCCCGATGCCCGCGGCCGGCTCGAGGAGGCGAGGTCGATCCGCGAGACGCTCGGCGAGAAGGACGCCGTCGCAGCGACGCGGGTGGCCCTCGCGCGGGTCCTGCTCGCCGAAGGAAAGCCCTCCGACGCACGGGCCCTGGCCGGGGCCGCAGGCGAGGCGCTCCGGAAGTCGACGCAGCCGGACGACGAGGCGGCGGCGCTGGTCGTCACGGCGGCGGCGTTTCTCGACGAAGGACGCGCGGCCGATGCCCGCCGGGCTCTCGACGGCGCGCGGAGCCTGGTCGCGGCCGGACAAAACGACGCCGTTCGCCGCGCGTACGACCTCGCCTCCGCGCGCGCACTCGCCGCCTCGGGCGATCCCGCCGCCGCGAAACGCGCGCTCGAAGGCGCCGCCGCGAAAGCGAAGGAGCGGGGACTCATCGGCTGGGAGCTGGAAGTGAGGCTCGCACTCGGCCGGATCGAGGCGAAGTCGGGAGACGCGAAAGCGGGGCGGGAGGCGCTGGAGCGGGTCGCCGCCGACGCCGAGGCCCGGGGCTACCGGCTCATCGCGCGCGAAGCGCGGTCGGCGCCGCGATGACGCGGGGCGCCGCGGCGCGGCGCACGGCGACGATCTCGTTGACCCGCTTGACCGTGGCTTCGAGACGCTCCAGGGCGTCGAACACCATCGCCGTCCCGTCGACGTTTCGGCAGGTGAAATGAACGACCGCGCGAAACGCGTCGATTTCGAACCGGCGAAGAACGGCCGACGCGCTCAAGAGCTCGCGCCACACGTCCACCCACTCCGAGCGCAGCGAGCCGTCGAGAGCGACGGTGTACCGCGTGTCGCCGGAGCGCGGCTCTCCCTCCAGGCGCGAGAGGTCGACCGTCACGTCGGACGCGTCGGGGAGCAGCCAGTGGTCATCCATGCGAGCGATACGGGAGCAATCCGGAGGCCAGTCCGCAAGCCCCTTTTCCGGCAATCATTTCCGTAAGATGGCCCATTCGCGACTCGGCGAGAACCGTTACCGCTGGTAACAGTTCCCTGTCCGAAAGGACAGGAGGGCGAGGCGCGCTGATCCCGCGTCAGTCCCGCCGTTTCAGGGACAGCGTCAAAACGAACTCCGCGGCCGGTTCGGCGCCGAGCTTTTCAGGAACGGTCGCGACGATGCGGACCGGTCGTTCTTCGCGCTCTCCGGTCTCGATCGCGCGGGCGACGAGGTCCGCGATGGCGTCTCCCTCGTCGCACGAAAAGAGCACGTCGCCCTCGGCGCGCCGAAGGAACCGCGCCGTCACGTCTTTGAAGATGAGCGAAACGCGCCGGCCGCTGGCCTCGATTCGTCGCATCGCCGTCAACGCTCCCGCCAGGTCCGCTCCCGCGCAGAGCGCGGCGAAATACATCGACCCGAGGTGATTGCGCGACTGGCGCGTCAGGGGAATCCGAATGACCGTCTGCTGCGGCGACGCCTCGACGACCGACGGCCGAAGAAAGAAGAGCAGCGGAATCTTTGCGAAGGTCCAGAGCCGCAGCCGCAGCGTCTCGGTCATCGGGCTTCGGCGCGCACCCTATCACCTGTCCTTTTTTTGCGCGGCGAGAGGGCGCATCTCGAGCGCACCTGCCCGAACGGACGGCTGTCATTTCGGCCCGATCGGCGAGACAATGAGGGGTGACTCCCGCGAAGAAAGGAACGCCTGCGATGCGTGTGACTGCGCGATTTTTGAGCGCTTCGATCTTCCTGTCCCTCGCCGCGACAACGGCGGCCTTCGCGACGGTGCGCTGCGTCAAACCGGTCCCGTCCGGAACCGGCTGCTGGGCCCCCGGCACCGCGTTTACGGACCTGCAGCCGGCCCTCGCCGCTTCGAATTCGGGTGACGAGATCTGGGTCGCGGCGGCGACGTATCTGCCCACGACGACGACCGACCGCACCGTGAGCTTCGCGATGAAGAACGGCGTCGGCATCTACGGCGGCTTCGCCGGCACCGAGACGATGCGCAGCCAGCGCGACCCGTCCGTCAACGTCACGATCCTCTCGGGCGACATCGGAACGCAGGGGTCGCCCTCCGACAACAGCTACCACGTGGTCACGACCGACGCGTCGGTGACGTCCTCGGGCGTTCTCGACGGCTTCACGATCACGGCGGGTCAGGCCGACGGGAACCCGGCTTCCAATCAGGATCGCGGAGCAGGGATCTGGGTCAACGGCGGCAGTCCGTCGCTCTCGGGATTGATCGTTTCGGCGAACTTCGCGTCAGGAACCGGCGCCGGGATCCGGGTCACGTCCGCGTCGCCGACGTTGCTGGGCGTGTCGATCCTCTCCAACTCGGTCGCCTTCAGTGGCGGCGGCGCCGGCCTCTACTCCGGCGGCGGCAGCAGCGTCTACCTTCAGAATTGCATCCTGCGCTCGAACCAGATCTCGGGCGCCTCGGTCGGCGGCGGCGGCATCGAGACCGCGGGGAGCACGACGCTCGTCAACTGCGTCATCGCCCAGAACAGCCCGAACGGAATGCAGACCGTCGCGGCCACCGGCGGTAACAACCTGGTCATCAAGGACACGACCTTCAACGGCAACAACCCGGGCTACGGGCTCGCCCTCTTCAACAGCACCGGCAACACGATCCAGAACTCCGTCTTCTGGGGCGACACGTCGGGCGAGATCTTCAACGACGGGATCTCCTCGTTCGCGGCCGAGTACAGCGATTTCCAGGGAGGCGGCGTCCCGGGAACCGGCAACATCGGCGCCGATCCGCTGTTCCTGAACGCACCGACGGATCTGCGTCTCGGTCCGGGCTCTCCGGCCGTGGACGCGGGCAAGAATCTCGACGTGCCCGGCGGCGTGACGCTCGACCTCGCGGGCCTTCCCCGCTTCTTCGACGATCCTTCGGTCCCGGACACCGGCTCGGGCATTCCGCCGATCGTGGACATGGGTGCCTACGAGCGGATCCCGCTGACCGTGAGCAATCCGTCCAGCCTCGTCCTCTGCTCCGGCGCGCAGGCCGTCTTCAGCGTCACGGCGCAGGGCCAACCGACGCTGACGTATCAGTGGCAGAAGAATGGGTCCCCCCTCTCGGACGGCGGCAACGTCTCGGGCTCGCAGACGGACACTCTGACGATCGACCCGACGGGCGCGGGCGACGGCGGCAACTACGACGTCGTCGTGACGGACGGCTTCGGCCAGCAGCTCACTTCGACCACGGCGACACTGACGGTCAACCTGCGTCCGACCGCGTCCGCCTCGGGCTCCGCGACGATCTGCGCTGGAGATGCGACGCCGTTGACGGGATCGGGAGGCGTCGCCTGCTCCTGGTCGCCCTCCTCCGGCCTCGACGATGCGTCGAGTTGCTCGCCGAATGCGACGCCCACGGTGACGACCATCTACACGCTCACAGTCACGGCCGCGAACGGCTGCCCGTCCAACAACGGACCCACGGTCACCGTCACGGTCAACCCCGTGCCGAACACGCCCCAGATCTCGTCGCCGCTCTCGGTCCCGGTCGGAGCCTCCGGCGCCTCGGCGAGCGTGGCGTTTGACTCGGGATCGACCTGGAACTGGAACCTCGCCGGCGGCACGATTACGGCCGGCCAGACGACGCACCAGATCGTCTTCGACGCCGGACCTCCGGGTACGACGATGGTCTGCACCGTGGTCGAGACCAACGCCGGATGCTCGTCTCCGGTGGCGACGAAGAACATCCAGGTCGACTTCCTCGACATTCCTCCCTCGAACACGTTCCACGACTACGTCGACACCGTCGCGCGCAACGGCATCACGGCGGGCTGCGGCGGCGGCAATTACTGCGGCACGTCCTCGGTCACGCGCGCCCAGATGGCGGTTTTTCTCGAGAAGGCCAAGAACGGCGCGAGCTTCGTGCCGCCCTCCTGCTCCGGTCTCTTCCTGGACGTTCCCTGCCCCGGCGGCTTCGCCGTGGACTGGATCGAGCAGCTCGCCAACGACGGCATCACCGGCGGCTGCGGCGGAGGAAACTTCTGCCCGAACAACGCCGTGCGCCGCGACCAGATGGCCGTCTTCCTCCTGAAGGCCCTGCTGGGCTCGGCGTACGCTCCGCCGCCGGCCACGGGAACGATCTTCGCGGACGTGCAAATCTCGGCGTTCGCTGCGGCGTGGATCGAAGACCTCTACAACCGCAACATCACGGGGGGCTGCGCGACGAGCCCGCTGCGCTACTGCCCGACGAACAGCAACAACCGGCAGCAGATGGCGGTGTTCATCACGAAGACGTTCGGCCTGCAATAGAGCTCCCGGCCCGCTGGCTCCATTCGAGTAAACGCTGAGCGACGCGGAGTATCGTCCGCGCCAGTTCGGCGTTGCCTACTGCCGAGGGTCTGCCTTCGCTGGTCGGCTCATCACGAAGACGTTCGGCCTCCAATAGAGCGGCCGCGCCGGGCTACTCCTGCCGCAGGGGATCGGGCATAATCGCCCGATTCTTGCGGAACAGGAAAGGACGCTCATGCGCTTGCGGGCTCTGATCGGCATCGCCCTCGCGGTGTTTCCGGCGATCGCGCTGGCTCAGGCGGCGCACGACAAGGTCGACCGGTGGGTCCTCGACACCGCCGCCCGCGGCGACACGGAGTTTCTCGTGATGCTGCGCGCGCAGGCCGACCTGCGCGGCGCGCGCGGGCTCAAGACGAAGGCCGAGAAGAGCGCGTTCGTGGCGGACGCGCTCGCCTCCACGGCCGCCCGGGCGCAGGCTCCGATCCTGGCCCTCCTCGATCGGCGTGGAGCGCCGCACCGCGCGTTCTGGGTCGCGGATGCGATCTGGGTCCGGGGCGGGCTCGCGCTCGTGGAGGAGGTCGCCGCTCGGGAGGACGTCGTCCACGTCTACGCCAATCCGAAGGTTCGCCTCAACCTGCCTCCGGCGCCGACGAGCCCGGCGCAGCCCGACACGATCGAATGGAACGTCTCGCAGGTCCACGCGCCGGACATGTGGGCCCTCGGTTACAACGGCGCGGGCATCGTCGTCTCCGGCGGAGACACGGGGTATCAGTGGGACCATCCTGCGTTGAAGCCTCACTATCGCGGCTGGAACGGCTCCACCGCCGACCACAACTACAACTGGCACGACGCGATCCACGACTCCAGCGGCAACCCGTGCGGAAACGACTCGCCGTTCCCGTGCGACGACTTCGGCCACGGCACCCACACGATGGGAACGATGGCGGGCAGCGACGGTGGAGTGAACCAGATCGGCGTGGCGCCGGGCGCCAAATGGATCGGCTGCCGGAACATGGACGACGGCGCCGGAACGCCCGCGCGATACACCGAATGCTTCCAGTGGTTCATCGCGCCGACGGACCTGTCGGGACAGAACCCGGATCCCACCAAGGCGCCCGACGTGATCAACAACTCCTGGACCTGTCCGGCGGCCGAGGGCTGCACGGATCCGACGATCCTCCAGGCCGTCGTCGAGAGCGTGAAGGCGGCAGGCATCGAGGTGGTCGCGTCGGCCGGCAACAGCGGACCGTCCTGCAGCACCGTCTCGGATCCTCCGGCGATTTATGCCGCCGCCTTCAGCGTCGGCGCCACCGACTCCTCCGACAACATCGCGGGCTTCTCGAGCCGCGGCCCCGTGACTTCGGACGGCAGCGGCCGCCTGAAGCCGGACATCTGTGGTCCCGGCGTGAACATACGCTCGAGCATTCCCGTCAACAGCTATGGGGTCATGGACGGCACGAGCATGGCGGGTCCCCACGTCGTCGGCGTATCAGCGCTTGCGATGTCGGCGCTCCCCGACCTCGTCGGCAACCCCGACGGCATCGAGGCGCTGCTGACGACGACCGCCCTGGCCCGAACGACGAACGAGAGCTGCGGCGGCGTGCCGGGCAATCAGATCCCCAACAACACCTACGGCTGGGGCCGCGTCGACGCGCTCGAGACCATCACGGCGGACATCGCGGTCTCCCAGACAGACGCGCCCGATCCGACGCTCGTCGGCGTTCCGGTAACGTACACGATCACGGTAACGAGCCTCGGGCCCGGCACCCAACCCGACGTCCTCGTGTCCGAGGGGCTAACGCTCTCCGCGACCGTGAACTCCGCGACGCCGAGCCAGGGATCGTGCACGCTCGACACGCACGGAGCGAGCTGCGACCTCGGAGCGATGGCGAGCGGCGACGTGGCCACGGTCACGATCGTCGGGACGCCGACCGTCGTCGGCACGCTGACGAGCAACGCCTTGGCCACGCCCAAAGGCCCCGACCCGAATCCCGGCAACGACTCGGCGCAGGTCCAGACCTCGGTGACGGCCTGCCCGTTTCCCGCGCCGGTGATCACGGCCGCCGTCTCCGTCCCGCCCGCGACCGGTAGCCTGTCGGCCACTTCGTCCTCGGGCCCGGGCCACACCGATACCTGGACGCTGACCGGCGGATCGGTCGACTCGGGACAGGGGAACAATGCGATCTCGTATACCTCGGGAGCCCCCGGAACGACGATCCGGTTCCAGCTCATGGATGCGCTCGCCGGCTGCCAGGTGCCGGCCCAGGACGTCCTCGTTTCGGTCGACTTCCTCGACGTCCCGCCGGCCGATCCGTTCCACGACTTCGTCAACACCGTCGCGCGCAACGGCGTCACGGCGGGCTGCGGCGGAGGGAACTACTGCCCGGGCGCGTCGGTCACGCGCGCGCAGATGGCGGTCTTCCTGTTGAAGAGCGAACACGGGTCGAGCTACGCGCCGCCGGCCTGCACGGGCATCTTCGCCGACGTCGCCTGCCCGGGGGGATTCGCCGTCGACTGGATCGAGCAGCTCTCCAACGAGGGCATCACGAGCGGTTGCGGCGGCAGCGACTACTGCCCCGACAGCCCCGTCACGCGCGCCCAGATGGCGGTCTTCCTCCTGAAGGCGCTCCTCGGCTCGGCGTACACGCCGCCCGGAGCCACCGGCATCTTCGGAGACGTCCCGGTCGGCTCCTTCGCGGCCGACTGGATCGAGGACCTCTACCACCGCCACATCACCGGCGGCTGCAGCGCGAGTCCCCTGCTGTACTGCCCCGACAACCCGAACACGCGGGGGCAGATGGCGGTGTTCGTGACCAAGACTTTTTCGCTTCAATAGAACCTCAACGCACTTCTTGGCCTCCTCGGGGTAGGATTCGCTGTCGGAGCCTTCGACGATCCCTTAAGATCTCGGACACGGAGGTGTTCATGTCGGTCCGGTTCTCGCTGAATCGCTTCGCCCTCGGAATCGCAGCGCTCGGCGTCTCGGCCGTTCTGTCGGCCCAGGCAGCGGCCCAGCCCAAGGCCGCCTGCGCGCCCGACGCGCACACCCTCTGTCTCAACGCGGGGCGTTTCCAGGTGACCGCCACGTTCCAGCAGACGCCGGGCGGTCCCTCGATGCCGGCCAACGCCGTCTCTCTGACCGACGACACGGGCTACTTCTGGTTCTTCGACCCGACGAACACCGAAATGGTGATCAAGGTTCTCAACGGGTGCGCCGTCAACGGAAACTACTGGGTCTTCCTCGCCGGATTGACGAACGTCGGCGTGACGACCAACGTGGTGGACCTCCAGTCCGGCACGCAGAAGCCGTACACCAACAACGTCGGAACGGCCTTCCAGCCCGTCCAGGACACGAGCGCGTTCCACACCTGCCCCTAGAGCGATCCGGTTCGCCGGCCTCGCGCGGCGGCTGAGGGATACTCGTCTCTGGAGGTTCTCATGCCGCTCCACGCCCTCACCCGGATTCGTCTCGCTCTCGTGTTCGCCGCGCTCGGCGTCTCGGCCGTCCTGTCCGCCCAGTCGACTTCCGAGCCGTTCGAAAAAGGCTCTGCGCCCCTCTGCACGCCGGACGAGCACACGCTCTGCCTCGGCCAGGGGCGCTTCGCGGTGACCGCGACGTTCCAGGTCACGCCCCTCGGCGTCTCCGAGGACGCCCACGCGGTCCCGGTCACGGACCAGACCGGCAACTTCTGGTTCTTCGATCCGAACAACATCGAGCTGATCGTCAAGATCCTGAACGGCTGTACCGGGTTCGACTCCTACTGGTTCTTCGCCGCGGGCCTGACGAACGTCGGCGTATCGATCTCGGTGCTCGACGAGAGGTCCGGCATGCAGAAGACCTACCAGAGCCCGCTGGGAACGCCGTTCATGCCGATCCAGGATACGAGCTCGTTCCGCACCTGCCCCTGAGGCGGCCCGGCCGGGTGTCTCGGATCACTGCCGATCGGAAGCGGGTCCGTTAGCGTAGCGGGGAACGGTTCCCCTCCCGCGGCGAGTGTACGCCGCGTCGGCGGGCGAGGAACCCGAGGGCCGACCGCCGAAAAAAAGATGCCGATCGAGCTCGCCTCCGTCATCCTCGCCCTGGCGCTCCGGGCGGCGCCGGCCGTCACCGTGACGGTCGCCGTAGATCCGGGGGCGAACCGCCACGCGATCAACCCGCTCATCTACGGCGTCAACTTCGGCGACGACGCGCAGGCGCTGGCGCTGCACTGGCCGTCGCGGCGCTGGGGTGGAAACTCCACGACGCGCTACTCCTGGCAGGACGACATCGCCAACCACGCGAGCGACTGGTTCTTCTACAACATCGAGTCACAGCCCGACCCTGGTACCCTGCCGGACGGCTCCGTCGCGGACCTCTTCATCGACGCGACGCGTGCCGCGGGCGGCGAAACGGTCCTCACGGTGCCGCTCATCGGCTGGACGCCCACCGACCGGGTCCGGCGCTGGGGATTCTCGGTCGCGAAATACGGGGCACAGCAGCAGACCGAGTGCACGGTCACCGGATTCCCGCCGTGGTGCCAGCCGGACGCGGGCAACGGGAACCACACCGACGGAACGCCGATCACCGGAAACGACCCGCACGACACGTCGCGGGAGATCGCCCCCGACTTCGTGACGGGCTGGATGGAGCACATCGAGGGCCGCGTCGGCACCGCGGAGCAGGGCGGCGTTCGCTTCTTCGCGCTCGACAACGAGCCCGACCTCTGGAATTCGACGCACCGGGACGTGCACCCGACGCCGCTCTCCTACGACGAGATCTGGCAGCGGACCGTGGACTACGCGTCCGCGATCAAGACGCAGGATCCCGGCGCGCTCGTGCTCGGCCCGGTGCCGTGGGGCTGGTGCGCGTACTTCTGGTCGGCGCTCGACGGCTGCAGCGACGGCGGACCCGACCTGACGTCGCACGGCGGCGTGCACTACCTCGAGTGGTACCTCCAGCAGGCCCACGACTACGAACAGTCGCAGGGAGTACGTCTCGTGGATTACCTCGACATCCACTACTACCCGCAGGCCCCGGGCGTGGCACTGACCGACGACGAGAGCGTCGCCGCGCTGCGGCTGAGAACCCTCAAGAGCCTGTACGATCCGACGTACATCGACGAATCGTGGATCGGGACCTGCTGCGGCCCCACCGCGGTGCAGCTCCTCCCTCGCATGAAGCAGTGGATCGCCGACCGCTACCCTGGCACGAAGCTCTCGATCAGCGAGTACAACTGGGGCGGGGACACCGGCATCAGCTCCGCGCTCGCGCAGGCGGAGGCGCTCGCGATCTTCGGCCGCGAGGGCGTGGACCTGGCCACTCGCTGGGTCGCGCCCGACGCCGGCAGCCGCGTCGAGGAGGCGTTCCGGCTCTACCTCGACTACGACGGCCAGGGCGGGGCGGTCTCGGGCGACAGCGTCACCGCGACGAGCTCGAACGTCGACGACGTCGGCGCCTACGCCGTGGCCGGGGCGGGCACCCGGCTCTTCTTCCTGCTCTTCAACAAGGCGACCGCCGACCGCGACGCCGTCGTGACCCTGCCGTCCCCGCTCCACTGGCGCGCACGCCTCTGGCGCTTCGACGGCACCGACGACCTCGGCTCCGCCGGGACCGCGAGTCCCTCGGGCGGCTCGCTGACGCTCACGCTGCCGACGTACTCGGCGACGCTGGCGGTCACGCTCGCCGACTTCGGCGACGTTCCGGTCTCGCACCCCTTCTACGGCGACGTCATGACGGTGGCCGACGACGGCGTCTCGGCCGGCTGCGGCGACGGGAACTTCTGCCCCGCCACCCCCGTGACGCGCGCCCAGATGGCGGTGTTTCTCCTGAAGGCTTCCTTCGGCGAGGGCTACGCACCGCCGCCGGCGACCGGAACGGTCTTCGCCGACGTGCCCGCGTCCGACTTCGCCGCGGCGTGGATCGAGGACCTCGCCGCGCGGGGGATCACGGGAGGCTGCGGCGGCGGAAACTTCTGCCCGAACGCTTCGGTGACTC